>Ga0302253_1001799_pt1 | contig 11920 bp, 12 predicted proteins | sample AAG_RA_Trp_MG_FD_193537 | JGI IMG/M metagenome (GOLD analysis project Ga0302253, IMG submission 193537) | Enriched activated sludge microbial communities from anaerobic digester in WTTP, New Holstein, Wisconsin, United States - AAG_RA_Trp | ecosystem: Engineered > Bioreactor > Anaerobic >... | reverse complement strand
AAAGACCGCTAAATTACGGCGCATATTTAACCAAGATAAGGAATTTACTTATTTATGAATACCCGACGTTTTTTCTGCTGTTTGCTTTCATTGTTTTTTTGGGCGACCATCCTGTGTTCGCCCCTGTGCGCACAAGAGCGGACCGTGCAAATGACCATACCCGGTTGTGATTCCTGAGGCGGCAAGGCCAGGACACGGGCTGTCCTAAATAATATCAAGGGAATCAACCATTTCGAATATGGGGTGAATGGTCTGATCACCATCACCTACGATAATGAACAGACCTCGCTAAGACGAATCATCGCGACTCTCCGGAAAAATGATATGACGCCGGAAGGGGACCCGGTTTATATTAAATAGCCGAGATTCATCGGGATGCACAGCCGTGTCTGGTCATGCCGAATCATTTTTCTCAACGCGGCGTACATTCGTTCTCTCTCATCGTTTTCAAACGCAACACAGGTCACAAGCGGCAAGGGTAGTCGGAAGACGGTTGCTTTGTCACACTAACAATTTTCCTGTACAAGTTAAGGAGGAAGGTATGAATCTGGTCGAACGAGTCAAGAACATCCTTTTGTCGCCGGTTTCGGAATGGGATGTGATCAAAGGGGAAACTTACACCGCAGCCGAACTGTTCACGCAATACGCCATAATCCTGGCGGCCATCCCGGCCCTGGCCGGCTTCATTGGGTTCAGTCTCATCGGCCATTCCTTTGGTCTCGGTACGTTCCGTCTCCCCATCGGTTACGGGCTGGCCTACTTCGTTACCAGCTATATCATGAGTCTTGCCGGGGTATACATCCTGGCTATCGTTATTGACCGCCTGTCACCGAACTTTGGCGCGTCGCAGGATATGGCTGCGGCTCTTAAAATTGCCGTTTTCTCCATGACCCCCTACTGGATCGGCGGCATTTTCCTGCTTATACCATCGCTCTCGATCATCACCATGATCGCCGGAATATATGGCCTTTATCTTTTATTCCTGGGCATCAAGCAATTGAAAGACGTCCCCCCCGACAAACAGGTAACTTTTTTTATCATCATTGTCTTAGTTACCGTCATCATCCAGGTCATTATCAGTGCAGTCGTCCATTCCATCTCTTTTCCACGGCCGGTTTTGTAACCGTTGACGGTCGTTGGTCAATCAAAAGGGGGCGTCTTTGCGCCCCCTTTTCCGGTTGCTACATTATTTCCCGGTAACACGGCTTTAATATTTTGCCTTTCCCAGCAGAATGACCTGCCGGCTCCGCGTTTCAATCTCATCGTCAAAGGAAAACGTAGATCAATCCAAATCCTTTACGCTTCATCGGTCCGATCTCATTTTTAAGAACTTATCCAGCATTTCTTTCGCGCTCACGATCCGATTTCAACGAGGTTCCCCATTTGTTCCACCCGGTCCATGCGATAATACTGAATGAAATTGATAAAAGCCCGGGTTTTCAAGGGATGGTTCTCCATGCCGAAGAGATGGCTCGAACACCGGCAATCCGACGAGCCGAATCCTGGAATCCGCCAGGATGTGATTCTCCCTAATTCACCAGCCAAGTCATGTTCCAGGTTCACACTCGAGCGAATCGTCACGGCAAGACATGTATCGGCAACCTCCCTCAGGTAATCAATATGCCAGAAAAGCTGCTTTCGCTTGCGCAGGTGGCGGTTAATCCGCTGGGACAGGTTCTTCCTGGCCGACCCGACATACATATAGAAACCTTTCCGGAAAAAAACGGAGCCCAGCGCGCCCACCTCCAGCACATGATCCCGGGAAAGATGAAGGATCAGCAGATAGTTGCCCCGGTTATGGTCTTCTTGTTCCAAAACCGGCCAGGGGATCGCCACCTCCCGCACCGGATCGAGCAGGCGAAGCGACGGAGACCAGCCCACGGCCAGGGGACAGAAACGGACCTTGTTCCGCACCTCCCGGAAAACCTTTGAGAAATCAGGGTCCGTGTGAAAATCGGGAAGAAAACTGCGGGCGCCGGACCAATGGATGAGGTAGATGACGACACAATAAAATCCCCGGTCTGACAGTTCCGCCAGTTCCAGCAGGTGGCGTCTGCCCCGTTGTGTCACGGCATCCGGAAACATGGCCAAGGAGTTGCCGAAGAGAGTGCAGGATTTGACTTCGCACAGGATCTCCCGGCTACCCTGCCTCAGGTGGAAGTCAAACCGGCTATGTCCGACCGTCGCCTCCGCCTTGACGATTTCCACCCCTTCCAGGCCGGGAACCCGATGTGATTCAAGTAGATATCGCACCACGCGGTTGGTCATCTGGGTGTGGAGGAGTATCGGTACGCCGTCTCGCTCCACGGCAACCGCGCTGTAAGCAAGACCGCCCGGTGAAACGATTCCTCGCTTAACGAGGATGACTGTGACCCCCGGCAGGAGCAGCTCCCACAGACGACCCGGATTGGGCAGATGGGCAAAAACCGATTGACCATCCAACGTACATTCGACGACGAAGCGATTGGGCCGGTGCAGAAACGTCGCTTTGATCAGATCTGTTTCCCAGGGGGAAAAGCCATTCGAGATCGGCGTGTTCGCGGCTTTCATGTCGCTTGTGCCATCCGTACGCGTTTAATTGTTCCTTGCAATCGCCCCGAAAAACCGTTACCATCGCCCCGCAAAATGCAACCCATGCTCATGTATTCCTTTGTTTTCTATGAAGATTCGCGAGAGCCCGTCTCTCGATGGAACCGGCTGTCCCATAATCGCGTCAGGATGAAATATAACGCATGAACGCCAAATATCCCAACCTTTATCTTAAATCCGGCCGGGAGTATTCCCTTGCCAAGGGCCATCCCTGGGTCTTCTCCGGCGCCGTCGGAAGGGCCGAGGGAAAACCGGAAGCCGGCGATCTTGTCAAAGCCGTTGCTGCGGATGGAAAACCGCTTGGCCTGGGATTTTATAATCCCCGCACGGACATCGCTTTTCGTCTGCTGACACCGGACACAACTCAGGTCATCGACCGCAGTTTTTGGGAAAAAAGGTTGGCCGACGCAGTGGAACTGCGAAACCGGATCGTTCCGCCGGAGACAAATGCCTATCGCTTAATCAACGCCGAAGGCGACGGTCTGCCGGGACTGATTGTGGACCGTTACTGCGACGGCCTGGTCCTGACCATCGGTACGGCGGGTATCGAAAAGGTCAGGGCCGTCATCCTCGATATCCTGACCCGGCACCTTAATCCGGCCTGGATTTACGAGCGGAGCGAAGGTAAATCCCGCCGCATTGAGGGTCTCGAAGACCGGATCGGTTGTGTTTGCGGGTCGGATGTGACGGCATGGGTGGCTGTGCGGGAAAACGGACTGGTTTTCATGGTCGATCCGCTCCGGGGTCAGAAGACGGGCTTTTTCCTGGATCAGCGGGTCAATCGTGAGCGTATCCGATCGATCAGCAAGGGTTTAATGGTTCTGAACTGCTTTTCCTACACCGGGGCTTTCTCGGTTTATGCCGCCGCCGGCGGGGCCAGGCAAATCATTTCCGTCGATATTTCGGCTGAAGCGAACGACATTGGCCGGCGCAATCTGGAACAAAACGGCTTTTCACCCGCCGAAAACCCGGTGGAAAAGGCCGATGTCTTTACCTATCTCCGTGATACGGAAGGTTTTTTTGATCTCATCATCCTTGACCCCCCGGCGTTTGCCAAATCAAAGAAAGATGTGCAACGTGCGGCCCGGGGCTACAAGGACATCAACCTGCAAGCCATCCGTCACTTAAAGGACGGCGGTTTACTGGCGACTTTTTCCTGTTCCAATCACATCGACTCGGACCTCTTCCAGAAAATCGTCCAGGGCGCCGTCGCCGATGGCGGGAAAACGGCCCAACTGCTCCAGGTGCTGGGTCCGGGCCCGGATCATCCCGTCAACCTGGCCCAACCTGAAGGGCATTACCTGAAAGGGTTCCTGCTCCGCATCACAACCTGACGCCCACGTCTTACACCCGGGTCAACTGACGGTACTTGATCCGGTGGGGACGTTCACTTTCGGCGCCCAGGCGTCTTTTGCGGTCCGCCTCGTAGTCGGAATAGCCGCCTTCGAACCACACCACACTGCTGTCACCCTCGAAGGCCAGGATATGGGTGGCTACTCGGTCCAGGAACCACCGGTCATGGCTGATCACGACGGCACAGCCGGCGAAGTTTTCCAAAGCCTCTTCCAGGGCACGCATGGTGTTGACGTCCAGGTCGTTTGTCGGTTCGTCCAGGAGCAGGACATTCCCCCCTTCCTTCAGCATGCAGGCCAGATGAACCCGGTTCCGTTCCCCGCCGGAGAGGTTGGCCACCTGCTTCTGCTGGTCCGTGCCGGAGAAGTTAAAGCGGGCCACGTAAGCCCTCGACTTAACCGATACATTCCCCAGTTGCAGCACATCCTGGCCGCCGGAAATGACCTCCCAGATCGACTGTTCGGGATCGAGACTCGCCCGGCTCTGGTCAACATAGGCCAGTTTTACCGTCTCGCCGACGCGGATCTGACCGGAGTCCGCTGTTTCCTGTCCGGTGATCATCTTAAACAAAGTTGTCTTTCCGGCTCCGTTCGGTCCGATGATCCCGACGATCCCGCCGGGGGGAAGGAGAAAATTCATCTTCTCGAACAGAAGGCGATCTCCGTAAACTTTGGACACATTTTCCGCCTCGACCACCACTTTGCCCAGACGGGGTCCGGGGGGAATATAGATTTCCAGTTCCTCGGACCGGGATTCGCCCTGCTGGGAAAGGAGGTCCTCATAGGCGCTGATCCGGGCCTTGGATTTCGTCTGTCTCGCCTTGGGGGACATATTGATCCACTCCAGTTCCCGCTGCAGGGTTTTCTGGCGCTGGGTCTCGGCTTTCTCCTCCTGCCGCAGACGTTCCTGTTTCTGCTGCAGCCAGGAGGAATAATTCCCCTTCCACGGGATGCCTCGGCCACGGTCCAGCTCCAAAATCCAGCCGGCGACGTTGTCCAGGAAATAGCGGTCATGGGTCACGGCAATGACCGTCCCCTCGTATCGCTGCAGATGACGTTCCAGCCAGGCCACGGTTTCCGCGTCCAGGTGGTTCGTCGGTTCATCCAGAAGAAGGATGTCCGGTTTCTGCAGAAGGAGCCGGCACAGGGCGACACGCCGCCGTTCGCCGCCGGAGAGGATCTTCACCGGCGTGTCCCCTTCCGGACAGCGCAGGGCATCCATAGCCATCTCGAGACGGGCGTCCAGATCCCAGGCATCCAGGGCGTCAAGTTTTTCCTGGACCTCCCCCTGGCGGGTGATCAGACGATCCATTTCATCGTCCGACATGGGCTCGGCGAACTGCTCGTTGATCCGGTTATATTCGTTTACCAGATCGACCGTTTCCTGAACGGCTTCCTCGATAATGCCCCGCACCGTCTTGGCGTCGTCCAGGTGGGGTTCCTGTTCGAGGAAACCGATGGAGTAGCCCGGGCTGAAGATAAGCTGGCCGTTGAATTCCTTGTCCACGCCGGCCATAATCCGCAGGAGCGAGCTTTTGCCCGAACCGTTCAATCCGAGAACGCCGATTTTTGCGCCGTAGAAATACGACAGAGAAATATCCTGGATCACCGGCTTCTTGTCGTAAAATTTGCTCACCTGCATCATGGAAAAGATGATCTTGTTACCTGGGTCGCCCATTCGTTACTCCCTTTCTTATGTTCAGTTTGAATTATTCGCCATAGCCGTCATTCCTGCGGGCTCTGCCCAACGGTACCTTCGATCAACGCCAGGGCTTTTCGCGCCGCCTGTTGTTCAGCTTCTTTTTTGGTCCGGCCGGTCCCCTCCGTGACGATGCTTCCGGTGGTAAGCCGCACTTCAAAAAGCTTGTGATGGTCAGGACCGGATTCGCCGATGAGGGTGTAAGTCGGAATATCCCGGAATTTCTTCTGTGCGACCTGCTGGAGTGCCGTCTTGTAATCCGCATAGCGAAACTGTTCCGGATTGCGCTCCAGGAGAGGAACAAAAAACGTCTGAAACCACTCGGTCAATCTCTGGAAGCCGCCATCCAGATAAATGGCAGCCACAACGGCCTCCAGTGTATCCGAAAGAATGGACACCTTGTTTTTACCCCCTGAAGATTCTTCGCCTTTACCCAGGCGGACATAATCGCCCAGGCCGATCATCCCGGCGACAACACTCAGGGAACGCTCGTTTACGAGCGATGCCCGGAGCTTGGAAAGCTGGCCTTCCGTAAAATGTTCATGGAATTTAACCAGCATGTCGCTGATGCAGAAACCCAGAACGGCATCGCCTAAAAACTCCATCCGCTCATTATTTTCCCAATCCAGATTCATGTTCTCATGGGCGAAGGAACGATGCGTCAGGGCCTGGTCAAGAAGTGTTCTATCCCGGAATTTATACCGGAGTTTTTCCTCCAGTTCTCGCAAAAGACGATCACGTTTTTCAGGCATGGGTGATCCTCCCCCGGAGTTGTCCGTCTTTTTCGTCCATGACCCGAACCGAAACAACATGGTTGACCCAATCCGGCGCCTCCTGTTCAAGTATCATGGTTAGGTAATTGTCCGTCCATCCCTGCAAGCTCTTTTTATCTCTACCGTCGTAACCTTCGATGAGAACGGGCAGGTCAGCGCCGACAAACGAGCGGGCAAATGCTCCCTTCTTTTTAGCTCCCAGACATCTCAACGTTTCCGCTCGCTCCTTTTTGGTCTTCTCCGCCACCTGTCCCTGCATGACAGCTGCGGTTGTTCCGGGCCTTCGGGAATAGGGAAATACATGGAGGTAAGTCAGAGGCAGGGACGCGATCAGATCAAAGGTGTTTTGAAAGGCGGCCTCATCCTCACCGGGGAAACCCGTCATGACGTCGACACCAATTCCCGCCCGGGGCACCTTAAACCTTATTTTTTCGATCAAATCGCGGAAGAAAGAGCGGTCATAGGTTCGCCTCATGGCTTTCAATACGTCATCGTCTCCGCTTTGCAGAGGGACATGAAAGTGCGGACAGACCATGTCCGATCCGCTCACCCAATCAATCAGTTCGTCGGTCACCTCGGCGGGTTCCAGGGAACTCAAGCGGATCCGCGGGACAGGACGCTCCCGCTCCACTGCTATCAGCATGTCCAGGAGACAGACTGATCCCGGCAAATCCCTGCCGTAAGCGCCCAGATGAATTCCCGTCAGCACAATTTCCTGATATCCGGCCTGTCCCAGACGCCGGAGTTCCATCAGCACGGTTTCCAACGGAAGGCTGCGGCTCCTGCCACGGGCCGCAGGCACGATACAGTAGCTGCAGCAGGCGTTACAGCCATCCTGAATCTTCAGAAACGCCCGCGTGTGACCCGGGAAAAACGATGCCGCCTGGAAATGGATATCCTTCACCCGGTTGATGTCGCCAACCTGAACTTTCCCACCGGCAACAGCCAGAGCTTCGATGCGATCCGGCAGGGTCATCTTCTCATCACTCCCCACAATGAGGGAAACTTCCGGCATAGCTGCAATCTCTTCCGGGGCTACCTGGGCATAACAACCCGTCGCGACAATGATTGCCCCCGGGTTGGCGCGGAAAGCCCGGCGGATCAACTGACGGGCCTGGTAATCACTGCGGCCTGTTACGGTGCAGGTGTTGATGACATAGATATCGGCCCACGTATTGAACGGCACGATCGAGTAACCCCGTTTTACAAATTCACCCACCAGGGCGGATGACTCATACTGGTTTACCTTACAGCCCAGAGTCGTAATCGCCACTTTCTTTGCGCAACCCCGCTGTCCGGCGTCAGGCCTCATGGCTCATCACCCTGACCGCACGTGATACGCCTGCGATGCGCATATAAGCAGAGCCGATTTTCCAGTTTTGCTTCATACCCCAAATCCAAACCCGGCATTCATTCAGCTAATATCCCGGAATAATTAATCATATTTCCAACATGCCTTTTTCGTAACTATTTCATAGCCCCCTGCTTTGTCAAGGTGAAAGGAAGGCTGGATTTCCATGCTGTTTTTCTGTAAATTGGCCCTGTGCTGTATCGTTTGCGTTGCATGGCTCGTCAATAACCATCACTTTTCAGGAGGTTCTAACGACATGGACGAATTCATCAAGTACATAACCAGTCACCAATTCACGGTAATCGTGGCCGTTTTCTGCGCCTTTTTCATTACCTGGTTTGTCTTCAAAAAGCTTTTCAAACTGGCCTTGATCGTTTTGCTCATTTTTCTCGGCATCTGCGGATACTTCTACTGGAAGAACCCGGACACGGCCAAGCAGAATATCAAATCAACCCTGGAAAAGGCGGAACAGAAAACCATCGAATCCGTAGAAAAGGGCATAACAACTTACAAAAAAGGAAAGGAATATATCGAGAAGGGCAAGAAGAAAATCGAGCAGGCCGATAAGATGCTGAACCCGAATGCGGAAAAGGACGCCAAACCTTAGCGGGAAGGCTCTAGACGGCTAAAAGAGATTGATCTCCATGGCGCGGGCGGAACAGGCGGTTACGCACAGTTCGCAACCGTTGCAACGTTCGGGGTCGAATTTGACCTGCCAGGTTTCCCGGTCGAAATACAGGGCGCCGGTCGGGCAGAAAGCCGTACAGGCACCGCAGTGGACACAGCGGTCCAAGTTCTGGCTGACGCTCTTGGACAGAGATTCGACCTTGAGTCCCTTTTCCTTGAGAAAACGGATTCCGGCATCGAAGTTCTCCTTCGTTCCCGTCAGTTCCAAAACGATGACGCCTTCACGACGGGGGAAAATACGCGCCTTCAGAATGTTGAAGATGAGATCATGCTTCTTGACCAGTTCGTAGATAATCGGTTCTTCGACAATATCGGCGCTATAGCGGATAACAATCTTTCTTGAATACATGCCCTGTCCTGTTTTACCCGGTTTCTCAGGGGGGTTACGTTACGGAAAGCCTCCCTTCTTGTCAAGATATTTGTAAGCTTTATCGGTGTGTCTTTCTGTTTAAATCGGGTTCAGTTTATGATTGAGAAATCTTTGCTGAATGAAGCGACGGTGAAGGAGAAAAATGATGAAGCAACGCACAAAGTTTGGCTGGTATGTTTTCATGGGGTTCATGCTGATAATGGCTCTGGCCGTCGGAGCATGTGAAAAGAAAGAAAGCGGGACGGCACCCGAACCGAGCAGCGCCTCCAAAACCGGCGGGTCTGCCGCCCCATTCAGCCAGGAAGGCATGGCAAGCATTTCCGACAACCCCGCTTTCTTTGCCTCCCGGGATCTTGTCCCTTCCAGCGCCCCAGTCAAAGATCTGGACGCTCTCATCCGTCCCATTCTGGTTAAGCTTTTTGGCGGTGCCAAACTCATCGAGGAAGTAAACAGTCCCGTAACGGAACGCGACGGGGAAGTGATCCTGAATTCGATGAAATATTCCGTAAAGCTTTTACTGGACGGTCCTGCCGGTGACGAACTACATCAAGCCCTGAAGCAAGATGCTCATTTTTCAAGCACCCCCCGGCTTGGAGCCAAGCCCGTCCACGGGAGAAAAAAAGTTGCCATGTCCCTTTCCAAGAGTACTTCCCGGAGTGGCTATTCCCTGGTCCTCAGCCTGGACCTGGTTAATCAGTTCATCGAGATCCGCTCTTATAAACTGGGATCGAAGTACGACCGGTTGATGTAGTGTTTCTTAAAGGGACCAAATCTAAGGATGTCTGACTTCCAACTGGACGGTGAACTCCAGACCATTTGATACCCGGGCATTGTCCGCTGGAACCGGGAGCGAGTTCAAAATTCCCAATCGTCAGGTTGCCCCGGCCGAAGCGGCTGATCCGTTCGACTTCTTCGGGGGTAACAGCCTTGTTTGTCTTTGGTCCGTCGATCGTTGTTCCCACTTCCGGTGAAAAGATGAACCGCCGGGGGTTTTCCGGACCGGTTTCGGCAGCGTAGGGAATGGCGCAATCAGGCAACGGATCGGCCAGTTGCCAGCCATCGATCTCCCGCGGATTGGGTGCAAAATGTAACGGCGGGGTGAGGCGCGCCAGATTTTCGTCCCGCCCCTTTTCATAAACTCTGATCTCCCAGCCTTGCGGCATCGCCTCCAGAACCAGTTCAAACCTGCCGCCAAAGGACCGCCGGTAAACCCGCCCGGATTCGATGCGGCCGGTAAATGTTTCTTTGAACTCCGGATAACCCAGGGATAGGCGGAGATCGGCCAAAGATATTTCCTGCTTTTCAAACTGCCTGCCGTCAACACAGCCGAAAGCATGGCCGTTTTCCATTCTGAGCCAATATTCCCCGCAGTGAGACAGCGCCCATCCATGACCGGGCTTGGCGCCGGAGCCGTTCAGGGCGAAAATCCACGCGCTTCCCTCCGGGAAATCCTGCATGTCGGGTCGGCAGTGCATCCCGTCCCCCATTTGAATTTGCAACCCCGTATCCAAAAGCCCACCCTTCAAAGTTTCCAGCACCAGAACATCCATAAACGGCTGCATACCGTCGTGATGCCGCAGCACGCGTCCGTGAACGATTAAAGGTGACTGAGACGCCACTTTCAGAAACGGGCCCTCCCAGGCACAGGAACAACCAAGCCCTTCAGAAGCCAGCAGGTGCAGTAAACACCAGAGGACAACCCCAAAGGACATTGCAGACTTAAGGCTGAGCGAAGCCCGGCAGATAAACATAATTCAGCGTCTCCAGATCTTTGGCAATGCAGACAATAAGTTTGTTGTCAGAGGCCAACGCAGCAGCCAAATGCTCCCGATAGCGTCCGGCGGCAATAGTCCGGAGCCCCTTAGCCTGTTCTCTGTGGGCACATTCATAGGCTGCACGCAGGCGATGTGCCATGAAAAGCTGCACAAATGAGCGCAGGGATGTGCCAGGATAACGTTCCAGCCATTGTGCGGCCAGTCTCACCTCCTCAAGGGGACCTTCACTCTTGCCCTCCCATTCCACAAATAGAGGAACCTCCTGGGTAAACTTGGCCGCCTCGCCGGCCGCACCTTGCCCCAGTAGTACGATCATCTGCGCCTCCAGATTACGCCGTTTTGCCGTCAGCGCATCTTTTGCGCTTTTCGGGGCTTTCCAATTCCATAAAGGCGACTGTAAAGACACGGCTTTGCGATAGGATTCAACACATTGCCGCCGTTCATTTTCAAAGAGGTTCGGTTCCAACTCGCTGATCGGACGTACTCCGAACAGAACCACCTCCGACAGGGACGGCCCCGGCGGGTCATCGTTTCCGGCCTGTGCCATGCTGCAATTATCCCAGCCCAAGACTGTCAGGCAGACAGTGAGTAACATGCCGACAACCCAAGCCCTCATATCATAGAGACAAATCCGTTTCATTACAGAATCTCCATATTGTTGATCAGAGCTTAAACAATTCCCTTAATAATTATAAATAATTAAAACACGATTGACTGCAAAAATACGCCTCAGCGCACAGGTTGGCAAACATTTTTTTCGCTGAGATAACCCGAACGTTCGTCAAACGTTTCATTTGTTGACTTTTCCCGTTTCTCTTTTAAAATGTTACCAATGATATTGTCTTGATGAACTCTCATGCGTGTGTAACAAGCAATAAAAAAGGAGACGGAAAAACATGACGATGGCTGAATATTTTGAAAATACAAATGGTTACGGTGTCTTGTCCACGGCGGATAATAACGGCAGAGTCAACGCGGCCATGTACGCCCGGCCTCATTTCATCGACGAAAACACAGCGGCCTTTATCATGCTGGAGCGGTTGACTCACACCAATCTGCATGAAAATCCTTACGCCGCCTATCTTTTTCTGGAAAAGGGTCCAGGATACAAGGGGAAACGGCTCTATCTGAAGAAGATCCGGGAAGAGGAAAACGACGATCTGGTGAAAGATCTCTGCAGGCGTTGCGACTATTCCGCTCACCGGGAACAGTTGACCCGACATGTCGTATTCTTCCATGTGGAGAAAGTCCTGCCCCTGGTCGGCGCCGGGTGATGATCTGCCGGCTATGACGGCCTGTTATGCATGCCGTCAATCCGAAACAA
>Ga0302253_1001795_pt1 | contig 11943 bp, 12 predicted proteins | sample AAG_RA_Trp_MG_FD_193537 | JGI IMG/M metagenome (GOLD analysis project Ga0302253, IMG submission 193537) | Enriched activated sludge microbial communities from anaerobic digester in WTTP, New Holstein, Wisconsin, United States - AAG_RA_Trp | ecosystem: Engineered > Bioreactor > Anaerobic >... | reverse complement strand
CACCCGGAGCGGGCGATGGAGTTTACCAACCTCTACGACTGGCCGCTCCGGAAGGAGCAGATGCGGCGGGCCGGTCTTTCGGTGCCGTCGGAATCGATGAACATGCGGTTCTTCCGGAATATTGTGGGGAATTTCCGGTAAGGTTTTCAATATTGCATCCTTTTTTCTATGGGCGCCCGTTGAATGGGTATATCACCATTGATCGTTTTTCCCCTTAATCGGTGTTTCCTGAGGCACAATATCCCGGGCAGTCCAGGCTCGTATCAGCTCATTCTCTTTTTTCCACCACGTACGAAATAGATCAAACCGCAGATCGCCACGATGCCTGCACCGGAAACCAGGATATATTTCATCAGATCGGTTACATCATCGTAGGGACGTCTATACATGACAGCATGCGATGGCGGTGGCGGATTTATCCAGATTTCAAAAATCCTGTTGAGGTTTGACGAATTCGTGACCACCCCTGAACAGATGCCCGCGTCCGTTTCACCGGCAATAAACGACACGGTAATTCCTGAATCCGGATCTGTTTCGTAAAAAATACCTGAAGATGTTCCATTTTCAATCAGGTGAAGGTTGTAATCCTGAAGAGCGAAAATGTTACCCCGGCTAACGACCTTACCGGATTTCATGAGGGTTATGTTTGCGTATGCTGCCTGGCAGATGGATTCCTGACAACGGCTGCAGTTCGGTATAATCGATATATCAACAGAATAATCATCCATCAGGGGATGAGGTACCAGCGCCGGATCGCCCACGATTTTTGATATATATTCCTGATTTGATGCGGATTTGTTGATTTTCGCAAGAGTAATCCATTTCATTTCCGGATCTTCAGAACGTACAGCAACAACCCGGTCCCCCGGGGTAAAACCGAAGAATACCATTGAATAAATATTCGTTTTTCCCCTTGGTATGGTCCCCGTCATCAATTCTTCTGATGTGTTAATGGTAATGGCAGAATCAGGAACACTCATCTTTGAAATGGTTCCGCGAATAATGGTATTATTCGTTGCACCGGATACAGAACCCGATATGAGAAAGAAAGCAATGGAGAGGAGAATTAATCCTTTACCATATGATCCGGCTTTCATGATCCGTCCGTTTTATTGATGATATTTTCAGAGAATGTGTGATTATTATTCTCCGGTCCCGGCGCGATATATACCGCCGCCATCGCCATCGCGAGCAGCAGCACCAGCGCCACCGCTGCGCTCGCAGGCCTCCGGTAACGTTCAGCGGGAATCGGGCGTGCGGTCATGCGATGGAAAAGTCGGTGCGGGGCGGGAAATAGATTGCGAAATATAATTGGCGATTGCAAGTTGCCGCTCCGGAAGGAGCAGATGCGGCGGGCCGGGGTTGCGGTGCCTTCCGAGTCGATGAACATGCAGTTCTTCCGGAATGTTGTGGAGAATTTCCGGTGAAATTCTCCCGGCTCCCTCATTTCTGATACCCTCGGTCAAATGTTCATATCCACAATTGAATATTTCATATCCAAACTTCCCCGTGAAGGATTGATGTCGATGATTTCCAGATGTCCCTTTGAATTATTATTGGAAATATCCGACCCTTTTAGGATTACATGAGCCCCTTCCGTATAGTGCAATCCTTCAGGTGGATCGATGGTAAGAGCTAATTTTTGCTGGTCGATAATTGCCTGATTCGATACGTCCCGGGAATTATACAGGATGATGAAATGGTTATAATTCTTCGCGGGATCGATGAAGGGATTCGTTTGCCCGAAATCCGTACCATGATCACTAATATACAGTGACATTCCGATTGTTTCACTATCTAACCGTTTAACCACTATTAGATTGCCCTGTGGTATGAGGAGATGAGAACCTGCCGGACCAATAAGATCCATTCTCATTATTCCAAAAGTTACTCCACAGGGAACAATAAAAGCCAGAATCATGAGAACGCAAAGAAAACGGTACGGGGATCTGGACAATAATGCCAGGTATCCAGTGCCGGCTATGGGTTTCACGACCCGGGGTGCTGTTCCTGAACGTTTGAATACCGCCCATGTCATGAATCCCTGAATAGCTAATACCAACACGAACAGGATAAAGACGAAAACAAGAACCTGTGCAGTGATTACGAAATAAAAGTTATACAACACATAACCAAGAATTACCCAAAAAAATACGATCCAGATGCCGCCTCCCACACCGGCGAATATTCCGGCTTTCCACGCATCCTTCCCGTTCCGGATGATAAGACCCGATTCTCCACAGAGAGTTCGCGAAACCATAAAAGAACCAGTAATTACGATGGCAAAAAATTGTAAAAGAGGAATCAGGATTAATATAAGATTATAGTATAATGCCGGCTTCCAGAATGCTACGCAGATCAGGAGAAAAAATAACACAGGAAGACCGACGAAAAAATTACCTGCGGATAACCCGACTTTGAGAGGAATCATGATTTTGGAATTCGCGACGTCAATTCCTTTGATTTCAGTTTCAGACGTTATAATCCCTCCAAAATCAGGCAAATGGATTTATCAATAATAATTTCAAGGGAACCTAGCGGGCGGGCGGTCATGCGATGAGAAAGAGTCGGTGCGGGGCGGGAAATAGATTGCGAAATATTTTTCCGGGCTGGATGATGCAGGCAGCTAAGCCGTTCCGGCCTTTGTACACTCCCCGGAAGCTGTCGATGAAGGCACGGTATATCTGAAAAAATTTTTTTCAACCACACTTTTCCTTATTTTGTTGAACTGAACTTATCATTCTCACAGAGAATGGCATAACCTCCATCTGATGTCTGGATTATTTTTTTAACACGGTTTGCAGTTACACCCGGTACTGGCTTATACCATTCCTGATATCCCTCCGGGGATATTTTTACGATACGAAGGTTACCAGCAGTTCCCCGGTGATATAAAAATGCTTCAAGAAATTGTGTTGAACCGGGGAATCCGGCTGAAATAAATCCTCCGCCTTCTGTTTGTGTGATGACTGGACTGGTGTTATTAATAGGATGTTGAAGTACTTTATTTCCCTCACGATCAACATACAATTCCGGTGTTAAATTGATGAAATTTCCATTGATATCCAGCCGGACGGAATTCCATTGCAGAGACTGGTTGATTACCTTAACGAGATATCCCTGATTATCCTTCAATTCAATAATCGAGACCGGGGATTGGGTAAATCCGTATTGCTTAAGCGATCGTGACCACACTACATGATCATTGCTATCCACCTTGGTAGCAACCGCATAAATCTCAACCCGGGTTCCTCCACAATAGGGATTTGCAGAAGGGGAAATATTTCCGCATAATTGTTCCCAGAACCCTTCACTCCTGCCTCCTGCAATGAACTCTTCTTTTGTGATAGGTCGGATCTCCTCCGCAATCCCCGCGATGATAATTTCTCCGCTATTTGTAATGGTGATAGCATCACCGCTGTTGACAGCATTTAGAGTGATATTTGATATCAATTCGCCATTGGGATCGAAGCGGCAAAGCAAATTACCAGATACTGTAATAATCTCTCCATTTTGATTTTTCACCAGCGCTGCGGACTCGCAATTGAATTCGTAAATCGAGCGATTCCACACGAAATTTCCATCCTTTGATAATTTTATAAGATAGGGATATCTTCCAAACTGACGGTTCGGATCGGACAATCTTGCCGATAACACAAATCCGGAATCATTCGTGGCAATGATATCATCTGCGCTATCATCGCCACCAGTATCGATCACTTTATACCATGACAGAGAACCATCGGGCGTGACCTTGACTATTGTAATGTCACGGTCTGCAACATATCCGGGTTCAATACAACCTGTTGGTGATAACATGCATCCGATGCACCCCGCCGCCACCACCATCGCGAGCAGCAGCGCCAGCGCCACCGCTGCGCTCGCGGGCTTCCGGTAACGTTCAGCGGAAATCGGGCGTGCGGTCATCTTGCAGGAACGTTCTGTGCGATGCTACAAATTCCTTGCGAAATATATTTGGCGATTACAACCTGCTGCTTCAGAATGAGCAGATGCGGCGGGCCGGCATTGCTGTGCCTTCCGAGTCGATGAACATGCAGTTGTTCCGGAATATTGTGGGTTTTCCTTTTATTGAACTCACGAAAGATTTTCTGTATGGTTGTTAAGAACACGCTCTCCGGTAGATGAAGAATATCATCATAATCGCGAAAACCGGATAAAAAATCTCCAAACCGGATTTTTGATTTTCTTGTGGATAAAGGGTAAAATTTACATCTCTATGATATGAGCTGAATGATCTTTCCTGGGTTATCGTCTGAAACCCCGCCTTTCTTACAGTTATTTTCTGATTGAAACCGAACTGGGCCCTTATTGAGTAATTGCCATCGTCGTCCGAAAGGGTATTCTGGATAAATTGGTAATCCCCGGTGTTGTTTTCAAACGTAAGCTCTGCATCAGGAACAGGATTTCCATGGTTATCAACGACGACTCCGCTTACAAATATTATACCCGGGGGAGGAAGTCCGAAGCGGGGGGTGAAATTCCGGGTTTTTTCTGCACGGTTTCCCTGACTATCGGTAACCGTCAGGGTAAACGCTGAAGTGTTTCGATGCACGGTGAGTGTACACGAAAAAATGTTTTTCCCGTCCGTAGTGATATTACAGGAAGTTTCCTCCATCCCATTTGATATCCGGACCGACCTGATTTTTTCCTGGGAGACTATCTTTCCCTGTACCGGAATAAAATATTCAGGCTGCGCAATATCTCCCAGGATAACCTGTTCATTCTCGTTCGGTTGGTAAATTTTTATCAGGGTATTCCTCGGAGGGCACGTTTCTGAATTATTGGAGACCGGACGGGCGAAAATCACCGTTGTCGAGATGCTGTCCGCGCGGTCCGATGCATTATAACGCGGATTCCAGATGACAAGGTAACGAATCTCCGAAAATCCTGATGTGTTGAGCGGGATAACAAACGAGTTTACCCCCTGAATTTTTCCGGGAACTACTGATCCCCCGAGTGTCCTGTTACTGACATGGCGGTCAATTTCCCGGTAATCGTCATAGGAAAATGCACTATAGTACAGGTTTTCACCTGCCGGCAGGTTGGTCATTCCGGTAATCTGATCACAGGGAATTGAATAATCATGAACGAAGGAAACGGTATCGTAATCCAGTGCTATCCAGTAATACCGGCCGGGTTCTCCGGATTGTGAGAGCCCTTCAGATTCAATGCTATCACGGATACTATCGGAGAAGAGACTGCTCCTGCGGGTAATAAAATTTTCAAAACCAGGAAAATCCTCCGATTCAGGAGAATTTTCTGATGAGAAAACCCTGAAGGAGAGGAAATACTGTTCACTTCCCGGCCCTGTCGTATTCTTAAGTCCCGTCGCATTTATCCTGACAGAGAACCGGTTTATCCCCGGAATTTCTCCTGGCCCGATGGTTACATTTCCGTCTCTGATCGAATCGGAAGAATCGCAATATTTTACATGGCAGTCAACAGGCGTGTAGAATTCATACTGGACAAGGGATCCTGCAGAGATGTTTGTCGATCCATTTACAAAGAACTGGTCTCCTGCTACGTGATCGCTGACCGGATCCCATCGTATCCAGGAGGATCCATTGGAAAAGTGGATGGTTCCATCATCGGCCGGATAATTCGTTGTCGCGCCAATTCCAGGGATCGCAATAAAGATACATATCACCAGCGCCAGCGCAACCGCTGCGCTCGCGGGCCTCCGGTAACGTTCAGCGGGAATCGGGCGTGCGGTCATGCGATGGGAAAAGAGTCGGTGCGATACAACAAATAGATTATGAAATATATTTGGAAACACTCCCCGGCCGCAGCCGGGTATCATACAGAAGGGGAAAACGGGGACGCGTATAAAAAACGATTTCCCGTCCTGTATTGCAGAGGATCACTATCCCTTGAGGGATACTTCACCGGCCGGGAGCGGGCGCATACATAATTTTTTCCTGTGAGCGTCCCGCATGACCCCGTCGATCTTCCGGGATGTTGCTGCGGTATAATACGCTTCACCGCACTGTTCACAGACATAGGCCGGAACATCCCGGATAACGATAACTTCGTCATCGGCATGGGCGAGAAACTCCGTTGTTCCCTTGCGGAGTTTTCCTTTACAGAAACTGCAGCGATCCGGGATCATGGTTCAAACCTCCTTGTGCGGTACTCAATCCATTTGTCTTCTTCCGGAATATAAACTGTGATGACCCGGAGATGATCCCCGCAAATACCAAGAACGACATGGTACGCACTAGTATCGATGAACCCAAGCAGAAGAACTGATGGACAGGGGTCCTCATCGGGATACTCCTCTATGATTACTCCTGATGAGAGAATTGCTATAAGATCACCGGTCGAAACATTGCGCTCGAACATCCTGACCCGGGCATGATGGGATATGAGTATTTCACCGGATTTTACCAGTTCGGTAATCTTCATGAGGTAATTCATTTCAAAGATCCCGCCACCATCACGAGCAGCAGCACAGCCGCCGCGCTCATCGGCATCCTCCAGCGCTCAGGAAGAATCGGGAGTGCGGTCATCTTTCAAGAACGTTCTTTGCAATGCTACAAATTCCTTGCGAAATATTTCCCAGATACAATTTTCACCAGCGAAAAGCCGAAAATTTTTCCGGCCCGCTGTCCCGGCGCCCCAAACCCGGGAAAAAATTACCGGAACAGACCATTCCGGCAGTCATCACGCAGCCCGCTCCCGTTCTCCGTCGTAAGATCCCAGATTCCCCTGAAACGGCCATATCATCGTTTCCCGCGATCCGATGTATTGGAGCACGTTGCCGGAAAAGGGGCTGCTGCAGGCCCGCTATTTTAACAGGTCTGAAATCGTTTAAATTGGTTATTTTGTCAAAAAACGTCATTAAATCAATATTTTTTCCGGTCGTTGACACTTCGCCCCTTTGGGGGAGGATCGGGATCGCCGGATTGGCAATCGGAGCCCTGTAAGGGCCCGGAATACCATAGCCCTCCCGGGCGGGCCCCGGTATGAGAGGTACGTATCCCCTCCGTCGGTGAATTTCACCAGAAAACCCGAAACGGCCATATCATCGTTTCCCGCGATCTGATGTATTGGAGCACGTTGCCGGAAAAGGGGCTGCTGCAGCCCCGCTATTTTTACAGGTCTGAAATCGTTTTAACTGGTTATTCTGGCAAAAGACGCCAGTATATCGATATTTTTTCCGGCCGTTGACACTTCGCCCCTTTGGGGGAGGATCGGGATCGCCGGATTGGCAATCGGAGCCCTGTACGGGCCCGGAATACCATAGCCCTCCCGACGGTGCCTGAGGGGGAGTATCTTGGCAGGTATTATCTGCCCGGCAGGAGGCCCTCCCGTTACGGCCTGACGTTTTCGAATACTTCGCGTGCCGACTCTACAACGATCCGGGCCGACTCTTCATCATAGATACACCCGTAATCGGCGCCTTCGCGGATATCCATTGCAAAAGAAAACTGCCCGAGCACTTCCGAAGGCAATTCACCCTTTGATTTTTAGAAGTTCTATTCGATTAAAAAAACTGTATTCTCATTTTACTTGGAGCTATCACGCCACGATATCTGGTATTTCTGCCTGCGCCACTACAACCGCTGCGCTCGCTAGTTACCTTCGGCTATCAGAGAAAATCGGGCGTATGATCATGATTCAGGAAAGCCTCGTGCAATACCACAAATAGTTTATGTTTTTCCAAGAAATGGGGGAGCCGGGCCGATGCCCCGATTTTTTTCTCTCCCTTCTCTGTATGATATCGATTTCATTTTTGTTTTCTCTGGATCAGTAATCCGATAATTAAGAATGCAGATGCAGCCGCAAATTCTGAAAATGAAGGCGACACGGTATGGGATGAACCGGATACCAACACTTGCTTTTGTGATGAGTTTGCCGACGAATATTCTGGTGTGGACTGAATTTGATATTCTGTTACTGGAATATTAGTCATTTCCGAAAGCATATTCGGAATCATCGATGATGAGTAATTAGAAAATTTTGGCAGGGAATGCCTTTCAATAGCTCTTACGGTGGGAAGCGATGCAATTGCTTGGATGTCATCAACATAGATCCAGACATTGATAATCCTTCCGCCATGGCTCGTTTCCCGGACCAGATAAGGGGAGATGCCGGCAGCTGAAGTCTCGGAATCAGTAAAAATCGTAACCCATATTAAATCGCCTTTCGGTTGGCCAATACCCATCATTTCAGGTACCTGTTCAGCAGGTATCAGGTTTTTTTCGATGGATATCATTTGTGCTCGTATGGATTCATTGGTAATCGGGTGCAAGCCAAAACGGGGATAATCCGGATCAATAAGTTCGAGAATCTCGGAATCGAGTTTCTTTTGCCAGAATGTCAGATTCTGTTCATAAAGATAATGTTGAATAATATCTGCTGTTTCATTGCTGTCCGTATTTTTAAAAATATATAAGGAAAATTCTGCAGGTGTAACATTTTTCCTATGTATATCTGCAGCTTCTGCTACCCCAAATATCACAACTAATAGGAGTGCTAATGCTACCGCTGCTCGAACCGACCTCCTACGGTTTTTAACAAAGGGAAGGCATGCGGTCATTGAACAGAAAATGTCGGTGCGATACCACAAATAGATTTTGAAATATTTTCCGGAAAAATTTTCACCAGCAAAAACCCGGAAGATTTTCCGGCCCGCACTTCCAGCGCTTAAAATCCAAAAAATCTCCGGAACAAAAAAAAATCCAGCGGTCTTCACGTAGTTCGTTCCCGTTCTCCGTCGTAAATCCCGGTTTCCGGAAAATGGCCATATCGCCTTTCCATACCCCTGTCGTTCTCCCCCACTTCCGGCAGCCCGTCCCCCTCCCGTTTCGCCCATCCAAAGGGGCGTGAAGAGACAGGTTTCCAGGCAGATTTCAGACAATAAACGCCAGAAACCTCCCGAAACAACCTCCGTTCAAAAACAGCGACAGACAAAAATCGCGAATGCGGCAGAATTCTCTCTCCGGAACAGCCAATCGGAGGCGAAAATGACCTCCGCTGGATCCAGCCCTCCCGGGCGGGCCCCGGTATGACGGGTAAGTATCCCCTCCGTCAGTGAATTTCACCAGAAAAGCCGAAACGGCCCTATCATCGTTTCCTGCGATCCGGTGTATTGGAGCACGCTGCCGGAAAAGGGGCTGCTGCAGCCCCGCTATTTTAACAGGTCTGAAATCGTTTTAAATGGTTATTCTGGCAAAAGACGCCAGTATATCGATATTTTTTCCGGCCGTTGACACTTCACCCCGTTGGAGGAGGATCGGGATCGCCGGATTGGCAATCGGAGCCCTGCACGGGCCCGGAATACCATAGCCCTCCCGACGGTGCCTGAGGGGGAGTATCTTGGCAGGTATTATCTGCCCGGCAGGAGGCCCTCCCGTTACGGCCTGACGTTTTCGAATACTTCGCGTGCCGACTCTACAACAATCCGGGCCGACTCTTCATCATAGATACACCCGTAATCGGCGCCTTCGCGGATATCCATTGCAAAAGAAAACTGCCCGAGCACTTCCGAAGGCAATTCACCCGCATCCACGAGCAGTGCTTCAACAGCATACTTCAGGCACCGGTGACTCTTCTCGCGGTAGCCTTTCAGGAACACGAGCGCCCGGAGCGAATGGAAGAGCGAGTAATATCCCTGGATGATCGCCCATTTCTCCCGATGGTCTGCAAGCGACCTCTCCGCGGCTGAAAGATCTGCTTCTGCTTCGCGGAACTCCTTTGCAGCAAGCTCGGGGTCTATCGGGATAGGTACAATCTTTCCCCGCTCGATGCACTCATCGAACCGGTACCTCACAGCGGCTCACCTGCAAGGATCTTCCCGGCGTGAATCCGCTCAAACAGCGGCGGGTCACGGGTACGGAGCCGGAGCGACTCTTCCGGAGAAACGATGACCGGGGAAATTTTCCGTGGGATACCGGAACCGGCCTGTGAGAGGATGGCATGTATCGCCGGGCGATCGGTTGTCTCGATGAAGAGATCGATATCGCTCTCCGCGGTGTCTTCCCCGGTCGCACAGCTGCCGAAAAGGATCAACCGCAGGATTGAGTCTTTTCCTGCGGAAATGAGCGGTGAAAGTTCCAGCAGGGTTGCAAAAATTTTTGCTTCCCGGACAACCGGATGGGAGATGTTTACGCGGAAGAGAAGCGTGCGTCCTTTCTGCTCGCTTGTTACGAATCCGGACTCCTGCAGGGTGCGGAGCAGGCCGCTCGCGGAACCCGTACTGATGGAGAGGATCTTCGCCAGCTCACGGACATAATAACTGTTCCTCGGGTGACGGCCGAGGAATATGAGTATTTCAATCGCGGGAGGCGCCAGAAATCTCATTTTTTTGAACATATGTTCAATATTATGAACGATGATATTTGGATGTTGTGCCGGGGCTGATGATTTCTGGCATCCCTCTGAAAACCTGATCCGGAAAATCCCCCGTCTTTCATTTCCGGAGGGCTGAACTACGTTTGAGAGAAGACGGCCCGTACAAGCCTGCTATTTTAACCGGTCTGAAATCGTTTTAAATGGCTGTTTTTGCAAAAAACGCCATTAAATCAATATTTTTTCCGGCCGTTGACACTCCGCCCATTTGAGGGAGGATCGGGATCGCCGGATTGGCAATCGAAGCCCGTAACGGGCCCGGAATACCGTTGCCCTCCCGGGGGTGCCGGGATATGCTGGTATATCGTGGAATGCCATCCCGGGAAGCCTGGCCGGCAACCTGGCAACCACGGGCGACCCCCGGAATCGGGAGCGTTGCGGGAAATGCCGGAAAAATTTATTCAGAAAAAAATCCCGGCCGCTTGCCGGAAATTTCCGGAATTTTTTCCGGCAGATTAAATTATTGAAGCAAAAAAATTGGGCTCTGGAGAAACCCTTCACGCAACACACACCAGATGGAAAAAATCCCCCATTTCCCTGTTGAATCATTTGAGAACAGAAAATGATGGGGGCTGATGCCCCCATACCCCCATTATGATAGGTGCCGCCGCAGTCGAAGAGCGCTGCTGCGCTCTTCTCCTCCTCATGGTTCTATTGAACCATTCGGACCCCGCGGGGGCGCTCCCGCGGCGGCCTTCACCACCGTTTTTCCCGTAACCTGCTCTGGCCCCGCCGTGCCGCGGAGTCCGAGGGGTTCATCAGAACCGCGAGGAGGAGAAGAACGCACTTTGCATTCTTCGACTCGGCCCTGAGGCGGGGAGCCCTCCCATAATCCAGGCAGTCCTGTTTTTTCATCATCCATTTGCGAACTGATGATGAAATGCTCGTTTCTCAAGAACCTACCGATTAAAAAAGGTTACCGGGAAATTTCCCGGCCGGCTTCAGATCTTCACAACATTAACATTCACGCTGTACGTGGTCTCGTTGCCGGTCACCGGCTCCCACGAGCGCATGTAGACTGCCGAGAACTTCTGGGTGCCGGGATCGTTTGCCACAATAACCCAGGTCCGGGTGCCGCCAACACCAACCATCCCTTCCGCGGCCTTGTCCATCTGATAATCGGAGGACTGGATGCTCAGGCCGGAGGAGACCGTTGCATTCCACTGGAACCCGGTGGTCGGGTTCTCCTTCAGCTGGACCGCAAACCGAGTCCCCTGTGCGATATCCTCAGTCTTTCCCTTGTCGGCTTCTGTCAGGGTCACCATCTTCTTTCCCTCCGCTGCTGTTGTTGCCGGTTCAACACCGGGTTTGCATCCTTCCTTGCGGAAGAGTGCCCACTCCTCGCAGGAAGTGCCGTTTGCAAACGTGCACATCCCGAACTGGCCGCCGGATGCATCGGTCTTTATCTCGGTCTTTCCACCGGCCTGGCCGCAGTACACGGACGCCGGGTTCGCCATGCCAATGGCCGGCGGGGTGGTGGTTGCCGGCTCAGCACCGGGTTTGCATCCTTCCTTGCGGAAGAGTGCCCATTCCTCGCAGGAGGTGCCGTTTGCAAACGTGCACATCCCG
>Ga0302253_1001791_pt1 | contig 11961 bp, 12 predicted proteins | sample AAG_RA_Trp_MG_FD_193537 | JGI IMG/M metagenome (GOLD analysis project Ga0302253, IMG submission 193537) | Enriched activated sludge microbial communities from anaerobic digester in WTTP, New Holstein, Wisconsin, United States - AAG_RA_Trp | ecosystem: Engineered > Bioreactor > Anaerobic >... | reverse complement strand
AGGTTTAGCATTGAAGACATACTTGCCTTGGGCCATTCGCACTGCCTGCCGAATCTGGTATTTTCTAATGCGTGTAATTCGGCGAGCCAGCAGAATGAATCTATCGGAGAAGATTACCAGACCAGGGCCTATAATCTGGCGGCGGCTTTTTTATTTTCCGGCGTCAAACATTACATCGGCGTGGCCAGGCGGATAGAGGATAAACAGGCGCTGATATTTGCCCGGGAGTTTTATTCCCGCTTATTAAACGGCCAAAGCATGGGCGAAGCAGTAAGGCAGGCCCGCTTGAAGCTTTTCCGGCAGGATAATGCAGCCGGGTTATCCTGGGCAAATTATCTTTTCTACGGAGACCCGGATTTCAGGGTTTTTAAGTCTAAGAATAAGGCTTTCAATTTATCTTTGAGCCAACTATTGCATAAGCATAAAAAAGGGCTATTAAGGGCGCTGGCAGTTACCGGCATTGCCGCAGGCCTGGCCTTGTCTTTTTTGCTAATAAGGGAGATCAGCCCTACGGACAGGTATTTATATACGCGCGCCCGGAACATGTATTTGAAAGGCGATAATACCGCAGCAGCCTCAACAGTAAACAGGATTATTGATAGAAATCCGCGGTATCTGGCGGCATATGCTTTATTAGGGGATGTCTATCAGCGCCAGGGGGATTTTGACCGCGCATTAAAATATTATTTTGACTACGCGCTGCACAGCCAGAAGAAAGCCGACATGAAGAACCTGGCTATTGCTTATAACGGTATCGGCTGGCTTTATTATAATAACGGCAATTACCCGAAAGCCATGGAATTCTATGAAAAAGCCCTGGAAATAAGCAGGAAGTATAACGATAAATTAAATGAGGCAGCATCGCTTAGAAGAATGGCTACTTGGTATGTGGATAAACAGGAACACGGTAAGGCGCTGGAATTGCTGGCTAAAAGTTCCGAGATAAACCGTAACCATCCGAATTCCCGCGAACATAAATATAATCTTGCCTGCGACTATTTCAGCATGGCTTATGTTTTTACTGATAAGGACGATTATGCCTCTGCCAAAGAATTTTATGAGAAAAGCAGGAAACTCTTTGTTAAATTAAAGCTGCCCCATGAATTAAGCGACTGCTATTTTAATATGGGAGAGATAGCCAGTTTTGAAAAAGACTATAAAAAGGCGCTGGAATATTACGATAAAGGCATAAAAATAGACCAAAGCCGCGGAAATCTGCCTGCCTTGGCAGCTGATTACAATATGCTGGGAGAGCTCTATGCGCAGATGGGGGCCCCGGATGAGGCTTTGGAGCAGTATGGAAAAACAATAAAATTATGCAAGCAAATAGATGCGCCTCAAGAGCTGGCCTGGGCGTATCATAATACGGGATTACTGTATAAAGAAAAGAACCAGAAAAATAAGGCCCGTGAATTTTTCAGGTCTGCACAGGAAATTTACCGCAAGATAGACACCCCAGCATACCAAGAGATCCGCAAGGACCTGCTTTCGCTGGATGAATAATCGGGGTATAATTTTCCAACAGCCCTTCTTAAAAATCATTGATATAGTAAAGTAAGCGGTCTATAATATATTTTAATAATAAAGAGGAGCTTTGCCTTGGATAAAATATTAGCCTTAAAAGACCGCTTATTTAATAAGGTTAGTAAGCCTTCCCTGAAAGGGTTCACCCTTCCGGAGTTGCTTATAGCAGTCATGATCCTGGCTTTTGTTATCGCGGGTATTTTACAAGTATTTATAACCTGTGCGCTTCTTGACCGGGCAAACCGCAATAAAAGCATCGCGATGGCCCATGCCGAATTTGTAATGGAAGACATAATGGAATATGCAAGGGTTAACGAGCTTAGCACAATAGATTTAAACAGTTGGAACTGGAATTCTGCCACAATCGGAAACCGATTGGGTTGCCCTTCTCCGTATGCCTATCCCTGTATCTTAAATAGCGAAACAATTGTTGCTGCTGCCACCGGCAGCTCAAATCCTTTAGGTGTTATTATAACGGTCAGCTGGAAAGACAGGCATAATTCAAATACGAGGCACTTAGAATTAGAAACTTTAATTTCAAAACGATGAAAGGATTAACTTTATTAGAGGTATTAGTGGCTTTTTTGATTTTTACCTTAATCATAGGGGGAATTTACGGGGCTTTGAATATAGCCAAAATTAATTATGATACTAACCTGGTTTCGCTTAATCTTCAGCGCCAGGTAAGGCAGGGCATGAGCCAGTTAGTCAGGGAAATAAGGCAGGCTTATTTAATCTCAATAACGGATAAAGACTTAAATAGAAACAGTATTACTTTTAACAGGCCGGGTGAAGATAATATCACGTATTCCCTGATTGCGGGCCAATTGCGCAGGTCTCCCGGAGGCCAGGTAATAGCCAATGATATAGCAGGTTTGTATTTCGCCCCTCTTTCTTTTAATTCGTCCGCCAATGAATATATCCCTTTGCAAAAAATTACTTTGGTGGCAAGTAAAACTGTTCATTCGCGCCTGCTTACATTTTCTTTGATTGAACAAGTGAGAGTGAGGAACCAATAAGTATGAATAAACGCGGCATAGCCCTGATTATTTGCTATATTGTAATAGCGGTCCTGACTATTTTAGGAGCTGCATTTTTTATGGGCAGCGTTTCTGAAAGCAATGTTGCCAGCAGGTACCTTGATTCAACCCGGGCATTCTGGCTGGCTGAGGCCGGCGTGAGCCAGGCCTTAGTCCAGATGGAGGCCAATGATTGGAAACCGGTTAATATACCGCTTACATCTTTATCACATGGCCAATACAGCGTTGAAATAGTAGATGCTTCCACTATCTGGTCTCATGGTTTTGTGCCATCGCAAATATCCAACCGCGCAGAGCGTATTATTGAATTAAGCATTCCTTATTATGGCGGCGTGCTTTTTGTAGTAGGCGATATTACCATTAACGGAACCTCTTATTCTATAGATGGCAATGTTATTTATGCTGGCGAGGCTAATCCGCCGATCATACCTGCGCCGGATAATATAACAGGGACGGTTACGTACGATCCTTCAATTACTCAACTTGACCAGCTTAAGTTTGACGAATTGCGCGAATTAAGCAAGGCGCAGGGAAATTATCACGATGCGGATAACCTTAGCGGGCCTTTCCCGGATTCTTTTTGGTATGCTCCGGGTGTGCCTAACGTTGTCTTTTTAGAAGGGCCGCTTACCCTTAAGGGCAATGATAGTGTCCATGGATTCTTTGTGGTAGGAGGAGAGACGATATACGATACGACAATAGCGGGAAATGTAAGCGTAGACGGCTGTATTTATGCTCAGGGAGATTTTACTGTTAAGGGTGGCGGGGGCGCTTTAAATGTAACCGGAGGGATCTGGGTGGGTGGCAATGCTACCCTAAGCGGAGGCATTACTCTTGAATATGAAGCGTCTTATATGACCGGGGTGCAGAATTTGGGCATGAGTAATACAAGGCCTAAGATTTTATGGAAAGAGGCGCATAATTTATATTAAATAGATTGCGCCGGCAGAAGAATTATTATTAGCGTAAGGTAAAACTTTAATTTCTGTTTAAGATTGGTTTACCAGGGCTGGGCTTAATTGTCCAGCCCTTTTTGTAAAAAAACTTTGTTAGATTTTGCCATCTCTTGCGTCAATTAAGCCAGGCAAGAGGTTATGCGTATATTTAAGGAGGTGGCAAATGAAAACAAAGTCTTTGGTGCTGGCAGCTATGTTTGGTTTGATCGTGGCAGGCAGGTGTTTTGCCAATCAAGGCCAGTGGCAGCAATTAAGCAGTGCTCCGGTAAGCCCGGTAAAATCAATATTGCTTTGGAAAAATGATCCATCCGTAATCCTTGCCGGGACAAATAAGGCAATTTATAAAAGCGTTGACGGAGGAAAAAAATGGAGAATGGCCCTGGTTTTGCCCGGTGCGGATAATTCAGTAAATAATTTTTGTTTTTCTTACCAAGATGCAAGGCGCATTTGGGCGGCGACTTCTAACGGATTATACTATTCAGGCGACAGCGGCAATAGCTGGAGGCGGGTATTTAAAGGAAGAAACTATTTAGAGAGGCAGTGCAGCGCAGTGTTAGGGCTTCAGGCAAGGGTTTTATTGGGCACTGCGTCCGGATTATTTGAAAGCCGCGACCTTGGCCGCACATGGCAAAAATCTACTGCTGTAAAAAGCAATAGCAACATAGCCGCTTTAGTTAATTCTGAGGCCGAGCCCCAAACCGTCTATATGGCTTGTTCTGAAGGCATTCTGAAAAGTATTGACAGCGCAAAAAGCTGGGAAAAGGTATATGTTGCCATAGGCAAAGAGGAAGCCTTGGATCAGGAAGAAATTCATGAAGCGCATGTGGAGCGGGCCTGCGGGATCAGGCATCTGGCAGTCAGCTCTAAGAGCCCTCAATGCCTGGTGGCATCGACAACAGTAGGTGTGGCAGTCAGCATAAATTCCGGAATGGCTTGGGATTTTCTGGATGATTACGGGTTGCTGGAAAAAGATGTTTATTATCTGGCCTATTCACAGCAGAATAATCCGGTTGCCGTAATCAGCAGCGGGGCTTTTGAGCGCAGGCAAGACAGATGGCGCGAACTTACGCTTGATTTGCTGTCAACAAAGATATATGAAATAAAATTTGACAATAACGGAAACATTTTTGCCGCCTGCAAGGAGGGGTTATTCAGGGGCACATTTTCTGCCCCGCAGAATCTATATTCCGGGTTAATTCAATTAAATGAATTTAAGGATGGACCTGATATAGAGGATGTCCAGAAGGCTGCTATTAAATATGCCGAAGTCCAGCCTGAAAAGATAAAAAATTGGAGGAAAGCCGCAGCTAAAAAAGCCATATTGCCCAGAATAACCACCAGCGTCGGAAGAAATGTAACTGACCTGTGGCATTGGGAGACAGGTTCCAGTACCAAAAACGGAGATGATGTCTTGGTAAAAGGAAGCCCTGCTATAGAGTGGGATATAAGCATGAGTTGGGATTTAAGCGAGCTTATCTGGAATGACGCCCAGGCATCCATAGACGTGCGTTCGCGCCTGATGGTTGAGCTGCGCAATGACATACTTGACGAGGTGACAAAATTATATTTTGAGCGCCAGCGGGTAAAATTAGAGCTGGAGAATCTGCCGATTGAAGACAGGCGCAGGCGCCTGGACAAGGAGATAAAACTTAAAGAGCTCACCGCTAATCTAGACGCTTTGACAGGAGGGTATTTTTCTAATGCAATGAGGAATACTTGAGTTATTTGGTAAAAATGTTATAATATAAAAAAAGCGGAGGTGTTTATGCGCGCAAGATTGATGTTGCTGGTTTTATCTTTTGTATTTTGTTTTGTGCTGGTAAGCGATGCACAGGCAGTTATGAGAGACTACACTTATCCTTATGATATTTCTCAAATAGAATGGCAATTGCTTAATTGGACTGCTGCCTGGCGTAACTCTACTCAAGGGACTAACCCGTATACGCTTGAAAGGATGGAATATGACAGGAGCGCTTTAAAAGTGCATATATACCTAAGCGGCCCGGGAGAACTGGCCAGTGAAGAGAGTCTTCAAAAAGGCATGGATACCATAGCAAAGTTGTTTACCGGCCGGTTTAAAAAAATAGACCCCGAAAAAGAAATATTACTGCATATCAGCCTTTTAGACAAAGATAACAAGCCGATAAGCATTGAATATAAAAACGGCCTCTATACTAATTTAACTACAAATACTGATTACCGGTGGAAAAAGACATCCGGAGGAAATTGGAGCTCCAGTAGTAACCAGTAGCATTTAGCCATGAACGAATATAAAGCCATATTATCCGAAAAAGATATTCCACGGGAGTGGTACAATGTTGTTGCTGACCTGCCTTTTGAGTTGCCTGCGCCGATTAATCCCGCCACTGGAAAACCGCTGAAAAAAGAGGACCTAAGCGCGATTTTTCCCCCATCTCTTATTGAGCAGGAAATGAGCAGGAAGCGTTGGATAGGCATTCCCGATGAAGTAAGGGACATTTACCGCCAATGGCGGCCCACGCCTTTAAGAAGGGCAAGGCAGCTGGAAAAATTCTTAAAAACAAAATCCCGGATTTATTTTAAGGATGAAAGCGCATCGCCTACCGGCAGCCACAAAACCAATACTGCAGTAGCCCAGGCATATTATAACAAGAAGGCCGGCATAAAAAAACTTTCTACTGAAACAGGCGCAGGGCAATGGGGGGCGGCATTAAGCTATGCCTGTAATGCTTTTTCCCTTGCCTGCCGCGTGTATATGGTCAAGGTCAGCTTTCATCAGAAACCCTTCCGTAAATCTCTTATGCATATCTGGGGTTCGGATGTGGTTGCTTCGCCGTCTGATCTGACTGAAAGCGGCAGGAGGATATTAAAAAAAGACCCGCATTGCCAGGGAAGCCTAGGTATCGCTATTTCCGAAGCAGTGGAAGAAGCGGCCAAAAATAAGCACACTAACTATGCATTAGGAAGCGTTTTGAACCACGTGCTTTTACATCAGACGATAATCGGCCAGGAGGCCAGGAAACAGCTTAAAGCCTTTGAGGAGAAGCCGGACTATCTGGTAGCCTGTGTCGGCGGAGGGAGTAATTTCGGCGGTTTTGTTTTTCCGTTTATAAAAGATAAGATCAAAAATAACGCTTTAAATATTATTGCAGTTGAGCCTACTGCCTGCCCGAGCCTTACCAGAGGCATCTATGATTATGACTTTGGGGATACTGCGCGCCTGACGCCTTTGTTGAAGATGTTTACGCTGGGCCATAATTTTATGCCTGCCGGGATCCACGCCGGAGGGTTAAGGTACCACGGGTGTTCGCCTTTGGTCAGCGCTTTGCATGATAACGGCCTGATCCAGGCGCAGGCCTTTAACCAGCTGGAAGTATTTAAAGCCGCCATTATCTTTGCCAAAACAGAAGGTATAGTCCCTGCACCGGAGACTTCACACGCAGTAAAAGCCGCAATAGACATTGCCAGGCAGGATAAAAAAGGAAAATGCATAGTTATATGCTTTAGCGGCCACGGGTTCCTTGACCTGGCATCTTACGATAAATTCTTAAGCGGCGAGCTGAAAAACTACGCCCTGCCTTTATGCGAAATAAAAAAAGCTCTTAAAGACCTGCCGAAGTTTTAGCGCATTTTTCCTTGAAAAAACGTCATGCCTGTGGTAATGTATGTGTCTATATTTCTCATAACTTCATTTAAAATAAGGGAGAAAAACAGAAATGATCAATTTAACCGATGAAAACTTTAAGAAAGAAGTGCTGGAGTCCGCTCTTCCGGTTTTAGTGGATTTTTGGGCTCCTTGGTGCGGCCCCTGTAAAATGATTACCCCTTTTATTGAAGACGCAGCAAAAGAATACGCCAAAAAAATAAAAGTATGCAAGGTAAATATAGATGAAAGCCCTAAAATCGCGACTCATTACGGAATAATGTCAATACCTACGCTTATGTTTTTTAAGCAGGGAAAAGTCCATGGCCAGGTGGTGGGCGCAATAAGCAAGGCTGAATTAAAGAAGAAGATTGATTCTCATCTATAAAAGATGAAAAAAATATTTATTGCCGCCACAAAGCAGAATGACGGCAAGACCACGGTTTCTTTAGGGTTGATCTGTAATTTTCAAAAAAAATTCAAACGCGTTGCTTTTATCAAGCCTATAGGCCAGCGTTATCTTGAGGAAGATGGCCTGAAGATCGACGAAGATTCAGTGCTTATAGAGAAAGTCTGCGGGATACATTCCGGGCTTAAAGATATGAGCCCGATTGCGGTAGAAAAAGGATTTACCGAGAAATATATCTCAAGGCCGGATAAGAAATCCATCTCTAACCGTATCAGGCAGTCATACCGGCGCGTAGCGCGCAGGCAGCAGCTGGTGATCATTGAGGGAACAGGGCATGCCGGTGTAGGTTCGGTGTTTGACCACTCAAATGCGTATGTGGCCAGATTGCTCGGTGCCAAGGCAATAATTATCTCATCCGGCGGAGTAGGCAGGCCGATAGACGAGATCATGCTCAATAAAGCGTTATTTGAAAAAGAAGGCGTTAAGGTCCTTGGAGTTATCGTTAACAAGATACTCCCGGATAAGTTTGACCGGATCAGCCGAATGGTCAGAAAAGGCCTTGAAAGAAAAGGCCTTAAAGTCTTAGGCGTTATTCCTTATAATCCGATGATGGCTAGGCCTACGGTTGGCCAGATTTTGGACGAGGCCGGTTATGAGCTTTTATTCGGGCAGGATTACATAGAGAACCCAATTTCCCGTATTATCGTCGGCGCAATGAAACCGGAAGATGCCGTCCGGTATATCACTGACGGCTGTTTTTTGATAACCCCCGGAGACAGGGAAGATGTTATTGTCGCGGCTTTGGGGTGCTTTAAAGATGCAGATAAGCAAAAGTTGAAGATTTCCGGGCTGGTCCTGACAGGAGATATTACGCCGTTTCCTTCGGTAATGAACCTATTGAGTAAATCTTCTATACCGGTACTTTGGGCAAAAGAAGATACCTATACCGTGACTGCGGCTATACATGATCTGACTGTTAAGATCCGTCCCCGTGATGAAGTAAAAGTGAGCACAGCCATAAAACTTATTAAGGACCATGTGGATTTAAAATCAATTTTAAAAGGCATATAAGAGGGGCAAATGGATATCATTGAAAAAATAAGGGCTAAAGCGCGTTCCAATATAAAGACTATTGTCCTACCTGAATATGAGGACCGCCGCACTATTGAAGCAGCAAAGATTATTGAAAAAGAAAAGATTGCTAATGTTATCCTGCTTACCAAGGATAAAATCGTAGAGGCGGATAAAGACAGGTATGTCCAGCAGTTTTATGATATGAATAAAGCTAAGGGCCTGGATTTAGACGCTGTGAAAAATATCTTTGAAGATAACCTGTATTACGCTGCGATGATGACGCGCGAAGGAAAAGCTGACGGTTTTGTGGCCGGGGCATCGCATACAACGCCCGAGATGGCCAGGGCAGCTCTGCGCTGTTTGGGTGTTGTTGAGCGGCTGGGCACTGCCTGTAGTTGTTTTATTATGGTTGTCCCGGAATCAAAACTGGGCGAGCAGGGGGCTTTTGTATTTGCTGATTGCGGTATAGTGCCTGATCCGACATCAAGGCAATTGGCCTCTATTTCAGTTTCAGCAGCTGAATTGGCAAAGAAAGTTTTGGATTTTCAGCCCCGCGTTGCGTTTTTAAGTTATTCTACTCATGGCTCGGCAAAGGGCAGGCTGGTTGAAAAAATTACCGAGGCTCTGCGTTTAGCCAAAACATTATCTCCGGAAGTGCTTATGGACGGCGAAATACAGGTTGACGCGGCCATTGTCCCGGAGGTGGCGCAAATAAAATATCCTGACAGCCCTTTGAAAGGCAGGGCTAATGTCCTGATTTTTCCTAACCTGGAAGCCGGCAATATCAGTTATAAGCTTGTCCAGCGCTTGAGTAATGCCCGGGCAATCGGGCCGATTATGATGGGCATGAACAGGCCGTGCAGCGATCTGTCCCGCGGATGCATCCCGGAAGATATAGTGGATTGCGTGGCAGTAACCGCTATCAGGGCGCAGTAATTATGAATATACTGGTAATTAATTCAGGCAGTTCCTCTATAAAATACCGTCTTTTTGACATGCCTTCCAGCATTCAGCTGAAAAAAGGCGTTATTGAGCATATCGGAGAAAAGGGCTCATCTGTAAAAGACCATTATTCAGGATTAAAGATAGTATTGGAAAACATGGGCCATGTTGATGCTGTCGGCCACCGCGTAGTCCACGGAGCGGAAAAATTTACCCACCCGGTTTTAATTAATAAAAAAGTTATTAAAGAGATAAAGGTCTGTTCAACAATAGCGCCTTTGCATAACCCGGCTAATCTTGCCGGCATTACTGCCTGTTCGCGTTTATTGCCCGGGATTGCGCAGGTAGCTGTTTTTGATACGGCATTTCATCAAACTTTGCCGGATTACGCCTATATCTACGGCCTGCCGTATGATTATTATAAAAAACACAGCATAAGAAAATTCGGTTTTCACGGCACCAGCCATAATTACGTCTCTCAAGAGGCAGCTAAGCTCTTAAAGAGGCCGCTAAATAAATTAAAAATAATAACCTGCCATCTGGGCAACGGCTGTAGTATTACAGCGGTGGATAAAGGCAGGTCAATTGATACCAGCATGGGTTTTACTCCTTTGGAAGGGCTGGTAATGGGCACCCGCTGCGGGGATACGGATCCGGCGCTGATCACGCATATAATGCGCAAGGAAAAGCTTGATTCGGATACAATGGACAGGATCCTGAATAAAGACAGCGGCCTAAAAGGCATCTCCGGGGTAAGCAATGACATGCGTGTGTTGGAGCTAAAATCCCGGCAGGGAAATAAACGCGCAAGGCTGGCCATAAATATTTTTATTTACAGGATAAAAAAATATATCGGCGCATACACCGCTGCGATGTCCGGTTGCGATGCTGTAGTCTTTACCGGGGGGATAGGTGAAAACCAGAAAACTATCCGTGACAGGATTTGTAAGGGTATTTTTTCTTTGTGCAGGAAAAAGCCCCGGATTTTAGTGATTAAGACAAACGAAGAGCTGATGATTGCGCGCCAGACTTATAACATAATCGGGGGTTAATAAAATGTTCAGGACAATGTTAAAATCAAAAATTCACCGCGCCAGAGTAACCGAGGCGAACCTTTATTACGAGGGAAGCATTACCATTGATTCAAAATTGATGAAGTCAGCCGATATACTTCCCGGAGAAAAAGTTGAAGTATTCAATGTTAACACAGGTTTGCGTATTGAAACTTATGCTATTGAAGGAAAGGCGGGTTCCGGAATAATCTGCCTTAATGGCGCTGCGGCACGCGGCGCCTGCATCGGCGATGAAATCATAATTGTTTGTTATATGATTGCCGGTGAAAGCGATTGCACAGCTATTAAGCCAAAAATAATAAAAGTAGATGATAAAAACCGAATTAAAGATTAGGCTTTATGGGGACCCGGCTTTAAGAAAGAAAGCTAAGCCGGTGGATAAAGTGACTGAATATCACAGGCATGTCTTAAGCCAGATGAGCAGGCTTATGTATGCTGATAACGGAGTGGGGCTGGCGTCTTCGCAAGTAGCCGTAGAAGACGCATTAATAGTCGCTGATATCGGCAGCGGATTGTATAAAATGGTTAATCCCCGGATTGCTAAGCGCAGCGGTTCGCAGGTTAATCAGGAAGGATGTTTAAGCATACCCGGAGTCTGCGTTAAAGTCAGGCGCGCACAGGAAGTTTGCGTGCATTTCTTAGATGAAACAGGCAAACCGCAGACAATTGAGGCTCAAGGCCTTTTGGCATGCGTGTTACAGCATGAGATAGACCATTTAAAGGGCAGGGTAATAGCTGATTACGCCGGATTTATTGAAAAAATAAAGATCAAGAAAAAGCTGGAGTCATTGAAGAAAAAAGTAAAAAACGAACATTTAGACAGGCAGGAAGAAAAGTCCTGTAAATTGCAGCTGTAGTTGAGCAGGAAGCCTTGAGTAAATGACAAAGACTTTGCCACAATGGTTCAGGCAGGATATTATCAGCAGTAAGGCGCGTTGCCGGTTAAAAGAAATAAAGATTAATACAGTCTGTGAAGAGGCGCATTGCCCGAATTTTTCAGCCTGTCTTGAAAAAAACCGGCTCACAGTCATGATTCTCGGGGATACCTGTACGCGTTCTTGCGCTTTCTGCGCAATAAAAAAATCCCCGGATAAGGTTTTGCCGCTGGATACAGAAGAGCCGCTGAGGGTAGCGAAAGAAATCAGACGGCTTGGGATTAAGTATATAGTGCTTACTTCGGTAACCCGCGATGATCTGCCTGATGGCGGAGCGCAGATATATGAGCGGACAATAAAACTGATAAAGCATTATTGCAGCGGCATTATAATAGAGGTTTTGATACCGGATTTCAAAGGCAGCGAGGCCGCTTTAAAGACAGTAA
>Ga0302253_1001790_pt1 | contig 11962 bp, 5 predicted proteins | sample AAG_RA_Trp_MG_FD_193537 | JGI IMG/M metagenome (GOLD analysis project Ga0302253, IMG submission 193537) | Enriched activated sludge microbial communities from anaerobic digester in WTTP, New Holstein, Wisconsin, United States - AAG_RA_Trp | ecosystem: Engineered > Bioreactor > Anaerobic >... | reverse complement strand
TGATACTCATGGTCGGATCCCCGCTCCAGATAAGATGGAGATTCTGGCTGAGATCGAAGACCAGATCAGGATGAGCCTGACCAGTCGTCATGTAGCTCGATTCCACGGCAATCTGCGGTGTCGGGAAGAACCCGGCATTCGTTCCGGCAGCCGCCAGAGCGATCACTCCGATAATAAACCACCTTGCGTGTCGCATTGTAACCCCTCCAATGAACCCACGGTTGGACATCCTCATCAGATTACCTTACCGATGACGAATCATCAACAGGATACCGATCGACAACAGCAATACGATCGTTCCGATGACGGACATCGCCGGCGTCGATCGGATCAATTCGGAGATGATGTGGACATCGTCGAGATGATACGGGTCGGCCTCCGTTCCTCCCTCGAATTCAATCCGGTCGAAATACTCAAAGCCACCGCTCGTGTGCACCGGAGTCGTATGCATCTCCGGATCGATCCGGATATCGATCATTCCCCCGTTCACCGTCACAATCACATGATGCCATCCCACATTGCGCATCACCGAGGTCGGTTCCCAGGCATCCAGTCCCGTGTTGATCGAATATGCACTGTGACTCGACGCATTGTTGATTCCCACCATGCGATAGACGCCGGATCGCAGACCATCGTCGCCATCGATCCGGCACCAGAAATCCGCATCGTTCGATCCGGTGTCATGGAACCAGAAATCGAGAGTGCCGGTGAGTCGAGCCGGCGAGAAATCGTTGACGAGCAGTCCACGTTTCCCGGCCGTGGCAAACCGGAAACTGCCGCCACCCGGATCATGGGCGAACGTCGGATCGATTGTGACGCCGGAATGCGAATCCCAGTTTGAAAAATCAGTATCGCATGCGTCGAAGAACAATGTCGGCGTGAATGCGAGATAGACATGATTCCCGAGAGATTCCTGCTTTGAGTAAGCGATCGCCAGGTCTTTTCCGATTCCCTGAGAGATGGCGATGACCGGAGAGTTCACCGATCCGGATCCTCCCACGCCGCAACTGATGCATTCATCCGTAAGAAAACTGTCCGCATCGTTGTAGGACGACGCGGCATAGGTTTCCATCAGACCGGTTCGCGTATCCATCCAGACCAGATGCAGAACTCCCGCCTCGGTCCGGACCACATCCAATCCAACCGCATAACCCATCGTCCAGTTGCATGCCTGATTGCTCAATCCACTCATCGGGCCGCTGTTTCCCCAATCGCCGTTGAATTCGACGAGTCCGAACACCTGCGGATTCGAGACATTCAGATGCACCCATGCGATCGATACTGCCAGATCACTGGATCCTGCAGCACCTTGAACGAAAATGGCCGGTTCGCTCTCAAAGTTGATGGAATGCTCTGCCTCGAGCGGACGAGCCGGCTCGAAGCCGGCCGTGAAATCGTTGGGATTGACCGTTCGCCGGACTTCCGCGGACTTGTATCCGGTCGACAGATCGTTGACATCGTAGACAAGGTAGAGATAGCCATCTTCATCTGCGGCGAGATCAAAATTGGAGAACTGCTGGTTCGGACCGCCGGGAATCAGCAGATACTCCGACGCCGGATCCCAGACGCCGGTATTGAACCTCGAGAACCGGATCCCGTTCAGGTAGGAGTGCGCCAGAAATGCAAAATTGAAGCTGTTGGTGATCGCCACCTCTTCGAAAGGGCCGCCGATTCCCGAGTCGGCATCACCTTTGTTCGCCCACGTTCCAGTCGGCACATACAACTCCACGGAATCGATTGTCGGATGCGCCACCGATCCCGGATACACCACCATTCCGTAGTTCCCCGAACTAATCGTGATCGCCGGGTAATCGAACCCGCAATCCACCGTCAGACAGTCCGTATCGATCGCGATCAATTCCGTCGCGGATGCTCCGCCGGAAGGTGTTTTACTCCGGTGAAATATCTGATTGATCCCGCTCGTGTAATCCCCGCTCCAGACGACATGAACCGTCCCGTTCATGTCAAATGCCATGTCCGGATGAACCTGATTCGATGTCATGTAAGCCGGTTCCACGAAGAGTTCCGCTTCGGGATAAAGACCGGCCTGCGCCATCGCGACCAGGCTGACGATCGATGCACACAAATAAATGAATCTTGTTCCGGAATTCATCTCACGCCTCCTTGACTGTTCCCCCTCACGCACACAAACCCGCATCACTGTCTGCTTCGCCTTCTATTTTTCTGAATCAGAACGTGTAAGTCAAATCAACAAAGACTCTCGCAACACGTCCATTCCCCGAGTGTCACCGCTTGCGAATCATCAACAGCGCGCCGATTGATACCAGCAGCACGATCGTGCCGATGAGCGACGTTGCCGGGGTCGCACGAAGCACCTCGCCGATGACGTGGACATCGTCGAGATAATACGGTTCGGCATCTGTCCCGCCCTCGAATTCGATCCGGCTGAAATACTCGAATCCGATGCTCGACACCACTGGTTCCGTGTTGATTTCAGGATCCATGAAGATCTCGATCAGACCATTCCGGACGGACGCGATGACGTGATGCCAACCGGTCGATCGGGATGCGGTCGTCGTCAACCAGACACCGGATCCGTCATCGACGGAATAGGTCGTATGACTGGAGGCATTGTTGATCCCGATCATCCGGTATACACCTGCTCTCTGACCATCGTCGCCATCGATTCTGAACCGGAAATCCGTGGTGGCGGACATGGAATCGTGAAACCAGAAATCGACCGTTCCGGTCAACTGGTCAGGTGAGAAGTCCTGCATGAGCACACCGCGTTTCCCGGTTGTCATGAATTTGAAACTGGCGCCTCCCAGGTCATGACTGAATGTCGGATCGATTTCGACTCCGGATACGGCATCCCAGTTTGAAAAATCACCGTCACAGGAATCATAAAGAAGAGAGTGCTGATATGAGATGAAAGCATGATTGAAGCCATCATGCAGTCGCGAAAAGACGATCGCCGTCCTTTTCGCAGGGCCGGTCGACACGGCGATGGCGGGATCGGTCACCGGATTCAGGTTTTCCGAGATACAGCTGACGCATTCATCAGGCAGAAAACTACTCGCGTTGTTGTATGACACCGCACCGTACACCTCGTCGTTCTCGACGCGCAAATCCAACCACACCATCCGAACGACGCCATCCGCATCGCGATGCACATCCAGATGTTTCGCCACGACACCGGTTGTCCACGAACATGCCCGACTACCCGTCCCACCAAACGCATCCATTGTCGCCCAGGATTTGTTCATTTCGGTTTGTGCATAGACCACCGGACTGCCGCTGTCCAGATGGATCCATCCGATGGTGACCGCCAGATCCAGAGTTGCTGCCGATCCAGTGACCGAGATGGCTGGATATGACAGGAAATCATCCGGATGAAACACTTCAACGGTTCGCAACGACAGAAATGCTCCGATTGGATTGTACGGATTCGTCGATCGACCTGTATAGACAGCCGATGTTAATGTATTGGTATCGTGGATATCGAGAACGGCATAAAAGTAACCTTCTGCATCCATTGCGATATCGATGTTCTGAAACGAGACGCCCGGGGCCGGAAGCATGAGATATTCCTTTCCGGGTTGCCAGACCCCATGGTCGCACTGCACGAACCGGAACCCGCCCTGATAGGGATACGCGAGAATCACGTAGTCGCCGTGCGCCGCAACCGCGACTTCAGCGAATGGCCCGTAGGTCCCGTCATCCGCCTGCCCGGTGAATGTCCAGATTCCCGTCGCGGTATTCAATTCCGAGGAATCGACGGACGGATGAGCCGCCGAACCGGGATAAACGACCGTACACCGTGTTCCCGCGATCGCCAGTGACGGATAATCCAGCCCGCAATCCGACGCTTGGCAGGATCCGTCGATCGTGACCGGTTCGGTCGCGCCGATCGAGCCGGTTGCATCGATTTTCTTATGGAAGATTCTGTCGATGCCTGTCGTCGGATCACCACTCCAGACCACATGCACGGCATTCCCGTCATCGAACGCCACATCAGGATGAACCTGTCCGGATGTCATATACGCCGGTTCGACCACGATCTGAGGTTCGGGAAAAAAATCGGCATTGGCACGGGGAACCAGACCCGGCAGAAGCCCGAGCGAAACGATTGCGGATGCGACCGACCACGTCATTCTCATGTGTTTTCTCCCGGAAATACTCTCATTCCCTCTCGATGGCATTTCTCACGAACATGTATATCTCTGATTCTGATCAGATTTCGACCTCAAGTCAACCGGTCACCCGATGATTGTCCCCCTTGCGTCGTTCTGTCACGAGTCTTTCGGATCGCCGGTTTCAAACGCGATCGTCGCATCGTCGGCATCCGGATCATCCATCATTTCGTGGCATAGCGTCACGGTCGATCCGTCTTTCATCCGTTCGGCCAGCATCCGCACCTGTTCCATTCCGGTCCGGATTTCCGGCTGGTTCCGGTAACGCGTCCGAAGTTCGTCATCGAGACCACGGTGGATCTCCGACAGGATGCCTGCCGCCCTTCTGAGCGACCGGATGGCATGACCGGGAAACGCCTTCGCATCGATCGACCGGCCGATCAGGGATAAAAACCGCCATTCATAGATGAGATGCCTGCGGCGTCTCGCAACTTTCAAACCGCCGACTGCAATCCGGCGCGCTTCGTCGGGCATCCCGCACGTCAAACAGATTTCGGCCAAGCGCCACCTCGTCTTCAGGATGGCATCTGAATCCCCGAGATTCATCGCGCGTTCCAGCGCATCGAAGCCCTGCTCCAGGGCCGCCGCATCCGATCCGATTCGCGATTCGATCAGGCTGAGATTCGCGGACGCCTGTATCTCGAGAGCCTGCATGCCGATCCGGTGACTCTCGTCCAGTGCCTTCTGAAGATACCCCCTCGCCAGGCCCATCTCATCCGACGCCATATGATATTCCCCGAGAAGATTCAGGGAAAATGCGAGAATCCATTTCTCGCCGGTCTCTTCAGCAATCTCGATCGCCAACCGGTAATTCAACGCTGATCCCTTCCGATCTCCCATCTCCACAAGCAGATTGGCGGTATTGATCAGCGCGATCGCCGTGCCCGCTCTATCGCCGATACTGCGGGCGATCTCGAGGGATTCACGAAGGGATTCCGCTGCGGGACAGTACTCGCCCTGTTCCTGATAGATCAGTGCCAGATTCCCCTGAATAATCCCTATATGGTAGATATCCCCGATTTTACGCGCGATCTGGAGCGATTCGCGGTTCGACTCCAGTGCTTTCGCCGTGTCACCACGCGCCATGTGAATCCCCGCGATGTTGATCATCACCTTCAGAATCTGATGATGTTCGCCGAGTTCTCGATACCGACCGATCGACTGTTCGAGCACCTCGAGTGCCCGGTCGTAGTCCCCCAGGTAGTAACAGGCCATCCCCAGATTCGATTCGCACATCGCCGCAACCGGAGCATCGACCGGATCGGCCTTGTCGCGCAACGTCGCAAACAACTCGGACGCGCGGCGGAAGTTGCCGAGATTCAGCCAGACCTGAGCGAGATTGGCGGCGATAAAGAGGCGTTCTGTTTCGTTTTCCGGAGATTCCGGCACATACTCGAGTGATTTCTGGAACGACTCCAGTGCCTCATTCAGACTCCCGGTCAACACCTGAATCCGGCCGATGTTGAGGAGTCCTCTGCCTTGCTGACGCGCGTCTCCCCTCCGTTGAGCCGATGCGAACTGCTCTCGGTAATCCGCGAGTGCGAGATCCATGTTGCCGGTCATCTCGTATGTCTGCGCCCGCAACAGAAGCGCATCGCTCTCTAAGACTTCGATCTCCTCCCGCGGAAGATCGACCTTCCGGAGCAACTCCATGATCCGCTGAATGAACTGCCTCGCGGAGCGCGGAATGACGGAACGGATCGCATGCCTGCCCGCCTTGCCGTAGTAGTCGATCGCCTTCCGGTACTGCTGCGCGCGATCGTAATGATAGGCCAACCGTTCGTGCGTCCCGGGACCATCTTCGCCCTCGATCCGCAGAATCGCCTCAGCCGCTTTGAGATGCAGCCGGTTCCGCCTCAGATTGGAGAGCGATTCATAGAGCACGGTCACAATGATGTTCTGTGAAAATCTCAGTTCGCTGCCGCCCTGCCCCGATACCTCCTCCAGAATCCGCGCCCGGATTGCCTCGTCAACCAGATCGAGCAATTCGTCTTCCGACACATCCGAGAGCGCCGCCAGGAGCGAGAAGGGGAAACGGACACCGAGCACGGAGGCGCGGCCGAGCATTTCCCGGGTCTTGTCCGACAGCCGAGCGATCCGCTTGACAATCACGTTACGAAGTCGCTCAGGAATCCGAACGATCGATAAAGTCTGCGTGTCGGTCCCCGGAACGACCATATGCTCGGTCTGGTCCAGATCGAATCGCCACGCCCCCTGGTTGAAACTCAGGAACCGCTCATCAATCAATCCCTTGATGATTTCTTCGATAAAAAACGGGTTACCGCCGGATTCCTGATGCACCTGCGCAATCAACTCAGAGGAAATCTCATGCGCACCCAACATCGCCTCGATGAGCTGCCGCGTCCAGTCGACGTCCAGTGATGCGAGCACGATTTCACGGCATTCGCCCATCCCGCGAAGCGCATCCCGCACCCGTTGCAGCGGCTCGACCGCCTCGATTTCGATTGGCCGGTATGTCGAGACGATCAGAAGGGGAAGATGCTGGGAGGTGTCGGGATCGAGCAGGACCCTTGAGAGATAATGCAGGAGTTCGAAGCTCAGGTCATCGGCGAAATGAATATCATCGATGACGATCACGACCGGCCGGTCGGCGGCCAGATTGCTGAGGAGCGTCCGGACCGCGTCGAAAGCACGGAACTTATGTTGGAGGGGTTCGAGTTGCGCAGCGGGAGCGATCCCCTCCAGCGCTTTGATTTCCTGGAAACGGGGGCAGATCGAAGCGAGAATCGGGCCGCGGCCCTGGAGTATCCGGAGTGCGGCTTCGGGATCCATGGCGGCGAGTTTTTCAGCGATCACTTCAAGCGGCCGGATGAATGCGCCGTAGGGGAAGCGTTCGAGTTCCGCACAGGCCGTTTTTAGTGCCATCGCGCCTTTGAGCCGTGCCGCTGTGGCAATTTCCTGCAGAAACGCGCTCTTGCCCATCCCCGCATCACCCTCGATGAACATGATCCCGCCGTGCCCCTCATCGAGTCTGTCGATGCAGGCCCGCGCAACCGACAGCTCCCGATCGCGGCCGATGAGCCCCGGCGTGAGTAGCACAGGTTGACGCTCGACGGGCTGAAATTCCGGCGTCTGCAGCGTCATTGTCAGATCCGACGGGAAATCGGGCATCGCGGCGGCCAGCGGGATGCTCAGAAGGGCCTGATGGAGATCGGCCGCGGAGTTGAAGCGGTTGATCGGTTGTTTTTCGAGCAGACGGAGGATGATCCGTTCGAGTTCCGGAGGCACATCGGGGTTGATGATCCGCGGCGGGACAGGCGCTTCCCTGATGTGTTTCATGAAGACCGCAAGAATACTGTCGGCGCGGAACGGGAGGCGGCCCGTGCAGATTTCGTAAAGGATCACTCCCATCGAATACAAATCGGTGCGGTGGTCCAGACTGCGTCCGAGACCCTGTTCCGGGGACATGTAGGCGACCGTTCCGACGAACATGCCGGTCTGCGTCAGCGAATCCTCGATCAGATCGGTTTCCTTGACCAGTCCGAAGTCCATCAGTTTCACGTCGCCGTCGCGAGTCAGCATGATGTTGGCGGGCTTCAGATCGCGGTGGATGACACGTTGTGAATGAATGTAGTTGAGGGGATCACAGATGCGGATGATCAGGTCGATGAGTGTTCGGAAGTCCGAAGCCGATTCGGGGATGATCCGCTCACCGCCCGTTTCGTTCGGTTTGCGGATTTTCTGTTTGAGATCCCCGCCTTCGATGAATTCCATGCTGAAGAAGACGTGGTTTCCGTCTTCGCCGTAATCGTAGACGCGGGCGATATGGGGATGATCGAGGCGCGCCATGGAGCGGAATTCGCGTTTGAACCGGAGTGAATTGGTGTTGTCGAGGAGGACTTTGAGGGCGCAAGTGAGGTTGCGTTCGGGGTCGAAGGCTTCGAAGACGCGGCAGACACCGCCCTGCCCGAGTTTACGGCGGATCTGGTAGCGTCCGATGTGCGGAAGACCGGCGGACAGGTCGTTCATGCGGGATCGAGCCTCCACAGGAGTCAGAGAATAGAGAGATTATCGGTTTTTTTCAATGCGGACATCAATTCTTCAACTCCCTGTTTGCCTCAAAAAGAACTCTGAAGTAAACTCCTGATGTCCGCATACCTTTTTATTCAGGGAGGTTCACCATGATTCGCTACCATCATTCGATACTCATGATCGTCCTGGCACTCGCCGGCTCGACACTCATCGCATCCATCGCTTCCGCCCAGGACAAACTCCCGGGAGGTGTTTCCTACCGCCTCCGCGAAGCCGATAAACTGCTCCTGCCGGGCGAAAAAGCCATGAATCCTGCCAACACTGCCTCACAGGACTGGAAAATCGACACGGCAAAAGCGGCTGTTGCGAGCGCGCGGGAGAAAATGAAGGAGATCGCCGAGAAATTCGCCGGTCAGTATCCGCCCGCGCATCCCGATATCGTCGCCATGGAAACCCGCATCGCAAAACTCGAAAGCACACTCTCAGCACAGGCAGCCCAACCGGCTGGGCAGCCCGTAAAACCATCCGGATCCGACTCCGAATGGATCTCAAAACTGAAACCTTACGTGATCGGACTCGGCCGGCCGGATCACGACCCGAAGAAGTATCTCATCCCGAGCGCCACTCAGGATCAGACCGAGATGGCCTCGAGAGCCGCCATTTACTCGGCTGCAAAAGCGGATTTCGACGCATTCAGGAAGACCGGAACACTACTCACAGGCGAACTCGAAACCATCATCCCGGATCTCGAACGCGCCCTGTCGGAATTCGAAAAATCATGTGTGTCTTACGCCGAAAACGATATCGCCGAAGCATCCCAGAAACTGGAACACGCCGAGCAATTCATGACCGAACAGAAAACAAAGATCACATCGAAACAGACGCCCAATCTGCTGCAGAAGGACATTGTTCCCGAAATCGAGGCTATCGTGAATCGGGCATCCGGCCTGATGAAGCCGGACGACACGCGGATCGCCGATCTGCGCAAGCGGATCGAAGGTGTGCGCAAGGACGATCTCGAGATTCGCCGGACACGGATCGCCGACACCCGGATGGCCCAGGAAAAATACTCGGGAAGCGACGCGGCGACGATCCGGGACAAGGCCGTTCAGATCCTGCAGAAGGCACATCCCGAGGCGACGGTTGTCAAATCGGTCATCACGAGTTCGGACTGGAAGGAAGAGAGCGTGCTCGAGTTCACCGACACGACACAGACGGCGCTCCGATACCGCACGACACGCAGCGTGACCGTGCAGATCGGTGCGACGGCCAACGGCAGCGCATCTGTCTATACGCTCGATATCAGTAAAGACAAGCGTTCGGACGGATCCTTCGGCGAACTCTACGGGCATGTCATGTACCAAGACCCGATCCTCCCGGAAAACATCAAGTAACGGCGGGCCTCCGTGCCCGCCGGCAAAGAAACGGGTACCTTCTCATACGGCCTCCGTGCCCGCCGGCACATACATAGCTGGGTCTTTAGCGGCCTCCGTGCCCGCCGGCAAAGAAACGGGTACCTTCTCATACGGCCTCCGTGCCCGCCGGCAGGGACGCCTGGGGGTTCTCATACGCATTGCCCGCCGGCAGGGACGCCGGCGGCTGCTGCGCCCGTCGGGTCGACATATGAGAATGACAACCTGTATGTGGGGCGATCACAAGGATCGCCCATACCGGTAGTTGCGTTTTCGCGGGGATGACAACTCGTATGTCGGGACGTGGGTTCCGTTTTCGCGGGGAGGATACGGTTGAACCGTTCACCCGATACCCGTTCATCCTGAGGCTGTCGAAGGATCGAACGGGATGAGTTAGCACCGACTCGCGGTTTGCATGCGCTGTTGGATGCGCGGAGGCCGTTTCAGATTACAAACGACCTCCTTGCCGGCAGGCACGGAGGCCGTATCAGTTTACAAACGACTTCCTTGCCGGCAGGCACGGAGGCCGTATCAGTGTACAGACCCGCTTCCTTGCCGGCAGGCACGGAGGCCTGCCGCTAGAAGATAAAATCGGTTGAAAGGAAACGGCTTCTATGGTGCCGCATGATGTCCGTCACGAGCCGCCGGTTCATCTCAGTGTCCTTCGCCGCCACCAGTGTCCGGATCGAAAAAACCCGCAACGCATCCGATACCGACAGGGTTCCTTCCGCGGAATCCTTCCTCCCTGTGAACGGAAAGACATCCGGACCGCGCTGGCATTGCGAATTGAGATTCACCCGGCAGACCTGATTGACCAGGGGGTCGATCAGACGCGCCATCATGACCGGATCGAGCCCGAAGAGACTGACCTGCTGCCCGTAATCCGAAACCTCGATCGCCCGGATCGGCTCGTCGATCTCGTCAAACGGCACCACCGGAACCACCGGCCCGAACTGCTCTTCATGAAACACCCGGCAATTCTCCTGGACAGGATACAGCACCGCGGGCCGGAACAACGACCGATCACTCTCACCGCCCCCCTCATTGACAACCCGCGCGCCATGCTCCCTGGCATCCCGCATCAACTCCCGAAGATAATCCGGTTTCGACTCCTCCGGTAGCGGTGTGATCGCGACGCCGGGATCCCAGGGCATGCCAAGCTTGAGCTCATTGACGGCTCGCGCCAGTCTCTGCGTGAATTCCCCGGCGATCGTCCGCTGCACGAACAACACTTTCAACGCCGTACACCGCTGGCCGTTGAACGACAGACTGCCCAGCAGACATTCCCGGACCGCCAGATCCAGATCGGCGTCCGGCAGAATGATCGCGGGATTCTTGGCTTCCAGCCCGAGCACGCAACGGAGCCGGTGCGGCTTGGGATGCTCGCGCCGGATCAGATCCGCAACCCGGCTCGTTCCAATGAACGCCAGCACATCGATCCGACCGGTCTGCATCATCGGCCCGATGATCACACGCCCATCACCAAAAACGATATTGACGACGCCGGGAGGGAAGGCCTCCCGGAACGCTTCGATCAGCGGCGTGAACAGCAGAACACCGTATCTCGGCGGTTTGAGCACAACCGTGTTGCCCATGATGAGCGCCGGGATGAGCGTCGTGAAGGTCTCGTTGAGGGGATAATTGAACGGCCCCATGGATAAAACAACCCCGAGCGGTGCCCGGCGGATCTGACCGAAAATCCCGTCCCGGATATCGAAACGAGCTCCCGCCCGATCGAGATCCTTCAGGGCGGCAATGGTGTCTCGAATGTAATCGATGGTCCGGTCGAATTCCTTGCAACTGTCGGCATAACTCTTCCCGATCTCCCACATCATCAACCGAACGACCTCGGCACGCGTCCCGATCATGCGGAATACGAACTCCTCGACATGACGGATCCGCTCCTCAACACCCATGGTCGGCCAGTCGCCCCGGCCACTCCGGAACGCCTGTGAGGCGGCATCGAGTGCATCGAGCGCGGTGCGAGGGTCGATGAGTGGATGTCGGCCCGGAATCGCCCGGGTGAATTCCGAGTCCGATGATCGCAGATACACAGGGCTGCACACGTCCTGGGTTTCGCCGGTCCATTCCACCAGTTTGCCGCCGATCAGACAGGCACGCGGTTCGACTGGCGTAGAAAGACGATGTTCGACCGGAATGTCTCCCGGCACAGGAAACAGGGATTGATTCGTCATGATCTTCTCCTCGATCGACTCAGTCAATGCAGTCGCTCAGTATCGAGCCGCAATCGGCATTCTACGGCCCATGCCGAATGCCTTCGATGTCACTTTCAACCCGGGCGCGGCCTGCTTTCGCTTGTACTCGTTCCGATCCACCACACGGATCACCCAACGGACGGTCTCAGGATCAAACCCGCGCTGCACGATGACGGCACCGGGGAGC
>Ga0302253_1001788_pt1 | contig 11965 bp, 12 predicted proteins | sample AAG_RA_Trp_MG_FD_193537 | JGI IMG/M metagenome (GOLD analysis project Ga0302253, IMG submission 193537) | Enriched activated sludge microbial communities from anaerobic digester in WTTP, New Holstein, Wisconsin, United States - AAG_RA_Trp | ecosystem: Engineered > Bioreactor > Anaerobic >... | reverse complement strand
TGTGGTTACGATGGTTGTTGATACTGTTGCAAATGTGTTATATGTTGGCGGTCCCTTTACCTTAGTTGGGAATGCATCTGCTTATCAGTCCGTAAAATATGTTGCTAAATGGAATGATACTACATGGTCATCGGTTGGTGACCCAATTACAAATGGAGTATCAGTGATGGAAATGTATCATCGTAATTTATATGTAGGTAGTCAATCTTCACATGGTTCATTAAGTGATACCATTATTGCATACTGGAACGGTTCTACCTGGAATTGGGTGCAGGGTTTAAATAGTACAACTTTTGCATTAAAAGAATATAAAGATACACTTTATGTGGGAGGGGCTTTTACCTTACCCTATAATAATATTGCAAGGTGGTATTCTCCTGCTACTGGCATAAATGAAGAAAAAAAAAGTGAAATAGAATTTCTTGGCAACAACATTCCCAATCCATTTAAAAATACCACTTCCATACCCTATTTTATTCCTGAAGGTAGTAACGGCATACTTACCATAAGCAATATAGATGGAAAGCCAATTAAATCCTATTCATTAACGGAAGGAAGCAATAAACTTGAAATTTCTCTTGCAGGTTTTGGAAATGGCATGTATTTTTACACGTTAAATATTGATGATGGCAGAATTATAAGGCATAAGAAAATGATATTAAACAAATAAAACTTTTAACTTTATGAACTTTCAGACTTTTAACTTTAGGCGCTTCTTTCGCCTTATACCTTATACCTTATATCTTTTCCTTACTTTTAACTTTTCACTGTTAACTTTAAACACTTTTTCCCAAACATGGAGCGATGTTGGTGGTGGAACAAATAATTTTGTTTATGCTTTTGGAGAATATCAAAATAAATTAGTTGTTACAAGCGGTGGAGATACGTTTGGATTAAAGCCAATAAACTCTGTTGCTGTTTGGGATGGTGTTAAATGGGATTCTGTTGGTTCAGGACCGACTAATGGAGTTCCGAATAGTTATTCTATTTATAATAATGAATTATATGCTGGTGGTAATTTTTGGTATATGGATAGTCTTCCGAATACGTATCATATAGCCCGATGGAATGGTTCAGAATGGCTGAGTGCAGGTAGTACTAATAACGACCAGGGGCAGATACAAACTATGGCTGTATTTAACAACAATTTGTATGTAGCCGGAAATATCACTAAAATAGGAGGGGTTAACGTTAACCGTATTGCTAAATGGAATGGGAGCAACTGGTCAAATGTGAGTGGAGGAATTACAGGAGGGTTTTGCTTAATTTATTGTATGGCCGTTTATAATGGGCAATTATATGTTGGAGGTGATTTTACGTATGCAGGAGGAAAAACAACTTATAATATAGCTCGTTGGAATGGAACGGCATGGGATTCTGTGGGCTGTGCAGGTTTTGATAATGTTGTGGTTACGATGGTTGTTGATACTGTTGCAAATGTGTTATATGTTGGCGGTCCCTTTACCTTAGTTGGGAATGCATTTGCTTATCAGTCCGTAAAATATGTTGCTAAATGGAATGATACTACGTGGTCATCGGTTGGCAATCCAATTACAAATGGAGTATCAGTGATGGAAATGTATCATCGTAATTTGTATGTAGGTAGTCAATCTTCACATGGTTCATTAAGTGATACCATTATTGCATACTGGAACGGTTCTACCTGGCATTGGGTACAGGGTTTGAATAGTACAACTTTTGCATTAAAAGTGTATAAAGACACGCTTTATGTGGGAGGGGCTTTTACCCTACCCTATAATAATATAGCAAGATGGTATTCGCCGGCAACCGGTATTGATGATAATAATTCAAATAATGAATCTATTTTTATTTATCCGAACCCAGCAACTACAACTATATACTTACACGCAAGCAACGAAATTATTGGCGAATATACCGTTACACTCTACGACATGCATGGCAAACCTGTACAAAAAGTAATCACTTCCGAACCCGAAACAGTGCTTGATGTCTCACAACTGCCACAGGGCGTTTATACCATCAGAGTACTGGGAAATAATATGGTAAGGAGTGAGAAAGTGGTAAAACTGTCTGGACCATGATTTACCGGATTATAGGATTAACATGATTGCTTATGAAATACGAAGAACTGACAAAGAAGATTATAGGTTGTGCAATGAAAGTTCATTCTACATTAGGAAATGGCTTTCAGGAAGTCATTTATCAACGTTGTTTAGCAATAGAACTGGAAAAAGCGGGAATAGAACATAATACCGACTTGCTAACCAGTTCATTAAAACAATTCGCTTCGCTTTTGTTTTAAAACTGTTAGTCTGTCGGCATTAACCAAAGCCAACTAACAAAATTCATTTCATTCTTTTGTTAGCGGTTTGGTATAAATTGTATTATATATACGTATTAATATATTTAAGATTTTTATACATGCTGAATATCAGCACAATATAAATATTAATTTTATATGAGAACTTTGTATTTTTACCGTGAAAATCTATGCTTATTAGAGTTTGACAAGATTCCTGCATTGGTATCCTATTTTTTTGTTTAACAGGATTATGTATTTTTGTAAAAAAAAGTTATGAAAAAAAGTATCATCGTTGTTTTAATCGTTTTTCCTTTTTTTATGGGAAATAAATGCAGTGACCAGCAAAATGGGAGCAACAAAAAAGCATCGTCCATACCATTGGTAATAGTGGACACTACCTTTAATTTTGCTACCAATTTTTCTCAATATACTATTACAGAGGCAACGCTGCACGATAGTATTTTGTCATTGACTATTCAAGCCACTGTTTGCAAGGATACTCCCATAGACCTTGTATTTAACGGTAATTATTTAAAATCATATCCTCCCAAAGCACAGGTAGGACTACGCTTTGAGGTTAATTCCAAATGTAAGGATAAAATAACGATTACTAAAAATTACAATGTAAGTTCTATTAAATATCCCCATGCCAAGTCGCTTGTGATTTTGCTTCCCAATAAACAATCTGTTACTTATTCGTATTAGTTTTTTTTCAACAACATCACACCCGACAAACCTGTTAATTTTGTTTTTTTATCGGTTATTTGAAATTCAAGTCTGTCAATATATATATCATAATCATATTTTAAACCCTTCATGTTTATGGTTAAAATTTCAGGGTCAAAATAAGAGGCATACGCATCGGAACGAATCTTGGGCAGATGTGAAAAAGTATCATACAAATTTTTAATGTTTATTGAAGCATCCTGTATTTGATTGACAGTGAGGGTGAGTATGTTGTTTTGATGGTTTATGTCTATATAGATGGTTAGTGAATCGTTCAATTTGATTATTTGATGATACAGACTATCGCTGTATGGATAAATATCTAATGTAACCGCATAATCTGAATTTTTAACAAAGTAAAACATTTTTTTACTTTCTGTATAAAATGAACAATTTTGATAAACGTTTTCTTCTTCTCTAAAATATGGTACGTATATGAGTCCTACCGAAGAGAACAACTGCTGAAAAATATCCGTTTTGTACATTTTGTTTTCGAGAGTATCAAATAATGAATCTGTGCTAGCAGGGAAATAAGTTTTTATAGTATTAGGACCGTGTGTAGAAACCAGATATGAAACAATAGAACTTATATCGGCTTGCGTTTTTAAGGGAATATCTTTTCCGGTAGTTGCTATTTTACCATTTTGCAGCAATTGATGCTGTTGTAATATTTTTTCGAGCCGGTGTGTTTGACTGTGTTTGGCTATTCTGAACACATTCCATGGCCCGCTTACAGAAAGAAATGCTACGAGCATCAACATAAAGGGTAAGATGCGAATGTCTTTTATTTTATTTATGATAAAATAAATAACCCAAAATAAAACCAGAATACCCCATAGCAGCGTATATAAACGATTTTCGGTCAATCCATATTGAGCAATACGCTGAAATAGGGCAAGAAAGTATATTATCAAGAATACAATAGTGATGTAAAAATTTAGATGAATAAACTTAATCAGTTTTTTATTTTCCTTTTCAAAAAGAACGGGGTACAAAAAAATAAGAATAACAAATTCGAGAACAGTATAACCGGTAATTAATCCCACCGTCCAACCGGAAGGCCATATGCCTGAAATAGCAATTTTAATGGTATAGCCCAGTAAAATCAAGGCATAGATAAAATTAATAGGTACAAGAGCATATAAGGTAAACAAACGTAATTCTTTTGGATAATACTCTTTTTGTGAATGATATGAAAAATTTCGTGATATGCCTGCCAAAAAGAACCATGGTAAAAACAGCCAAAAAGACAAAACGGCAAGCATTTGATACCATTCCGATTTGATGTTGATATTGAAAAGTGTATCAATAGCCCAAAGTGCTATTCCAATTCCGACAAAGAAGACAAGGGCATATAATGCGGATAAAAGTACCCGTTTAATCAAACTTTTATTATAATACCAAAAAGGCATTTGTCGCTCAAATCCAATAAAAGGTAAATAAAAAATAGAAGAAATAAATGCACATAATAATAGCAATGCACGACTATAATGCTTATCATATATCTGATGTGGCGGTAAATTAAAAAAGAAAAGTAACAAAAAAGCAAAACCAATAATATTTAATGTAAAATTAAACCATCGCTTTATTTCCATTCGTTCTAAAAATAGATTGATGCTGACAAATAAAGGTATTCCTATGATTGAAGTTAAAAATAAATGCTGCCATATATCCGATTCATAAGGTTTAAAAATCATGTAAATTCCCGAAAAAGTTAACAGTGCTATCAACAAAATGGCAACTGGAAATCGTTTAAATGCATTTATTGTTTTACGGGATACATAATTGTAATCAAATGGTTTCATATTAGATAGTTTTAATTTTTATAGCAGATTGAATGTAATTATTCTCCTTTTTCATGTCCCAGATTTTTATATGCCAGATATAGCAGGCACCTTTTTTCATCGGCGGAGCAATTTCCAAATATATTCCAAGTTGCCTATTGATAAGCGATGTATCTGTTCCCAGCGAATCATATTTTGAAAAAATATCTTCATGATGAAATAAAACCTTACCTGAACTGTCTTCAATAAACATGGATGTACCTATAAACGCTTTATAGTTGATTATTTTAAAACCATGTAATCCATATAGTCGAAATTCAAGAGTTGAATCCATAGGAACTTCACTGCCTTTTACTACTTTATTATTAACGAGCAATTGTGAACTTTTAAAATCAAGTCCGTTGATATCAATATTCATCAAAGACTCTGTATTATTGTGAACACAAGCACTTAAACAGAATGTCAATAAAATAATACTATGCACAATATAGGTTCGATTCATGAAGGCTAAATTAAATCAACTTTTTTTAATTTCCAAAATATCTCGAATAATTTGAGATGCTGCATACGCGCCAAACAATGCGGGCATATACGAAATAGTTCCTACTATCGATTTTTTATTTGGAATGCTATCTACGGGAAAAAATTTTTCTTTTGCAACCTTTTCATCCGAAAAAACTACTTTAACTCCTGTATAAATGCCCAATTTGTGCAATTTTTTTCTGATATCGTACGCCAATGGGCATTCATACGATTCGGAAATATCCGCAATTTTCAATTTCATTGGGTCAAATTTGCCACCTGCACCCATTGAACTTATGACTTTTAACTCTGCTTTTATGGCATGATAAATTAAAAATACCTTGGGTGATACACTGTCAATGGCATCAAGCACATAACTGTACTTATACTTTGACAATATCAGTGGTATTTTCTCATCTTTCAAATAATAATTTTCCTTATATACAATGCACTCCGGATTTATATCGTTAATGCGTTCAGCCAGCACATCGGTTTTATATTTTCCTACAGTACTATTAAAGGCTGCCGTTTGTCTGTTTATATTCGATTTATTAAACTTATCAGAATCGATAAGTGTTAACGTGCCTATACCTGCTCTGGCAAGTATTTCAGTAGCAAAAGCCCCTACCCCACCCAAACCCGCAACCAATACATGGGCATTATTAAGTTTATGAATACCTTCTTCGCCTATTAATAAACGTGTTCTGCTTTGCCAATCGCTATCGTTCACCGTTATCATATCATTAAAAAATTATTTATGCAAAAATAAAATTAATAAACCATATAATGGGCACATCTTTTTACTATCTTTGACATTGAATTTTTTAATTAAACTATTATGAAAAATAATGTACAACGATTGATTTACCCTTTAATGGTAATGGGTATTATTTGTGTTTTAACTAACAGTTGTAAAAAGGACGATAAAGATGATACAACAACTCCAACTCCAACGCCAACAGGAAATACGGTTTCCGATATAGACGGAAATGTTTATCATACGGTAACTATTGGTACGCAAGTATGGATGGTTGAGAATTTAAAAACCACTAAGTATCGTGATGGTTCATCTATTCCTAATGTAAGCAATTCGACGTGGAGTACATTAACCACAGGTGCTTATCGCGATTACAACAACACACCATCCATAAGTAATACCTATGGCAGACTTTATAATTGGTATGCTATAACCGATAGCCGTAATATTGCTCCCACAGGCTGGCACGTACCTACCTATGCCGAAATTAATACACTTGTTACTTATTTAGGTGGTATTGGAGTAGCAGGTGGTAAACTTAAAGCTTCCAGCAGCAATACACCTGCGTGGGATGGTACCAACAGCAGTGGATTTACAGCACTTCCTGCAGGTTATACCATTACCTCTTTCAATGGTCAAGGTTCAAAGGCTTATTTTTGGACTACTACCGAAACCAATACTACACAAGGAAAATATTTTGGACTTGGAACCGGTTACGCTTCAACTTTTTATTTGGATGATGTCAAAACGGGTGGTTTCTCTGTTCGCTGCGTTAAAGATTAGGTGTTTAATAAATCCTGTTCTTTAATTTTTTCTTTTCTCTCTAATTTTTGCATATTTGGCGAAGGCTGCAAAAGATGAAATTACTGCAATAATAAAACCATAGTACCCATCCAAAAAACCTCCCTTGAAAATATAATCGCGGTTGAATTTCCAAAAGGGATAAAAAATAAGTTTACTTAATGAAATGTTTCTTCCACGTTCAACATCTCTTTCAGCAGCTATTTCTGTAAATTTATTTACCTGTGCCATATGCTGTTCAATAGAGTAGTATGAAAAATGCTCCAAATTGCCTTTTAAACAATGTGTACGACAGCCTTCCTGCAATTCAAAACAATCGTGCGGGTTTATACCTTTCCATTGTCCTTTGGGTGCATACCATAAACGTAATTTTTTATCCGGATACCAACCACCATGCTTTATCCATTTACCGCAGTAATTGGTCATACGATTTACATAATAACCGTCGTACTCCCAATGCTGCTTGACGTCTAAAATACTTTTAACCAGTTCTTCGCTTAGCACCTCATCTGCATCCAGCGACAATACATGTGGATACGTGGCTTGTGTAATGGCATAATTTTTTTGTTGGACGTATCCTTCAAAAGCATGCTCTATAAATTTAACACCCTGCGAAAGGCAAATTTCTTTGGTTTTATCGGATGAAAGAGAATCGACTATGACTATTTCGTCAGCCACCTTGCTGGCTGCTTCAATACATCGACCTATATTTTTTTCTTCGTTGAATGTAATAATTACAACTGAAAGTTTAATTGTTTCAGTCATGTTTTTTGGTTTTCATTTAACAATAAAACGATGGTTAATTTAAAATCTTAAGTAACGTACTCAGTTCATTGGCTTTTTCGGTATAGCCAAGTTGCTCATAAGTGAGTATAAGGTTAGTTATTAACCGTTCAATGATTTTTACATTGGTACAAGGTGAATAAAACGAAGGTTGAGAGTCTAATTTTGCCTGTTGAATAAAATAATCTATTTCTCTTCTTCCAAATACGCCACCCTTGTTGTATGGGTTAATATAAAAAAGTACCATATTGTCTATGGAATCTCCAAAGGCTTCGTAAGCAGAAACCTGGTCTATATAGCAGGCAATAAGGTTTTTTGGCAAATCGACACCATATACAGGCAATTGAAGCCGTTGAGCAATGCTTATATATAATATAGCCAGACTGACTGTATTTCCTTTTTTACTTTCCAGTACGTTATTTATAAAATAGGCTTGAGATGATGTTACCGACGTAGTATTGTGCGTAAAACCATATACTTCATACAAGATATGATTCAAAAGTCTTATCTTTTCAAGGGCTGTAAGGTTTTCATTTAATTCGAGCCATACATCATTTTTAATTTTTTCAATTTTTTGATTTATAGAATCCCATGAAAGGTCAGCATAAAGGTATTTTGAAATAATAAAAGCCCCATAAATCAAATCATGACTTCCAGTTAGTTTCCATTGATTCAATTCTTGTTGTACATCCGAAAATTGTATTGTTTTAATAATCTCTTCAATACGCTCTTGAACTACTGGATTTAACAAATTGCCCCATGCTTCTTCCAATACGGGTATAACCTCTTTGCCTTCGGATATGATACTTTTACGTACAGCCAGATAAACCGTATCATTAGGGTCGTCTAATAATTTTATTTTTGCTTCAAGTTCTGATGTCATAGTTTATTTCGTTAATTTTTCCAATGTATATTGAATAAGTGCTTCTATTCTTGGTTTATAATCTTCGGTAAAGGTTTTATCTACACGGTTTGCAATAATGACACAAATAGTCAATGCCTGATGTCCCAATAAATTGGATAAGCCATACAGTGCCGAACTTTCCATTTCGTAGTTTGTAATTTTATAATTCTGATAACGGAATTGTTCTATCTTATCATTGATATGCGGATCAACAATGGGAAGACGCAACACACGCCCCTGTGGACCAAAAAATCCAGGTGCCGAAATAGTAACACCACTAAGATGATTACCTTTGAGCAATTTAAACAATTTATCCGATGCTGAAACAACATAAGGACTGGGCAATAACGCATTCCACTGTACAAATTCCTTAAACGCTGCTTCAAATTTCAAATCTGATATTTCATTCCGTTGAGCATAAAAGTTGAGCAATCCATCAAAGCCAATAGCCTTTTCAGAAACAAGAAACGAATCGATGGCTACTTCTTTTTGCAATCCACCCGATGTTCCCAAACGTATTAGCGTGAGTGATGTATGTTGCTTTTTGGGCAAACGCGTCTTAAAATCTATGTTTGCCAAGGCGTCCAATTCGTTTAGCACAATATCTATATTATCGGTGCCTATACCAGTGGACAGGGCTGTAATTCTTTTCCCATTAAAATAACCAGTATGTGTACAAAATTCACGATTCATCTTTTTTACTTCAATGGATGAAAAGTAATGACTAATGTTTTCTACACGACCAGGATCACCCACTAATAAAATAGTATTGGCTATATCGTCTGGCAATAAATGCAAATGATAAATACTTCCATCTGGATTGATGATTAATTCCGAATCTTCTATTGATGTATTCAAATTCATAAAGCCTGTTTTTTGCAAAATTAACAAAAATATTTTTTCCAAACGTACTTTTTTAAAAAATGGACGAACTAAAAATAGTTTACCGTAAATTTACAAATGTAAATTTAATTGCAGTAAAAATCGTTTACATATATACAGTGACATAAAATTTTAACTAAAAAAATAGTTATTTTTGTAATTATTTTTTATTGAAGTTATAAATGTACAAATATTGAATATATAAATCATAAAACCAGATAATTATTATATTTATATAAATTAATACTTTTAGTTTTTATAAAAAAGATGTTTATTTATGTAATTTTATTTAATTAATTTCATATTATATATTAGTAACCAATTTTTTATATTAAATATATCATGTAATAGTTTAAGTATTATTTTGGAATATAATAACTATTATTCTATACGATGGTTACATTTGTAAACTATAAAATATTACACAAGTAAACAATTAAACGATTACATTTGTAAAAAATATTTTATGAAGAATCGTATTCAGAAATTTTTAGATGTGGAGCAAATAAGTGCCTCAAAGTTTGCCGATGAAATTGGTGTACAACGTTCAAGCATTTCTCATATACTTTCCGGAAGAAATAATCCGAGTTTGGAAGTTATTCAAAAAATATTAAGTCGATTTGATGACCTTAACCCAGAATGGCTCGTTACAGGCAAAGGAGACATGTATAAACCCAACCGCCAACCTACCCTGTTTGACCGTATTTCTGAACCTGTGAAAGAGGATAGACAAATTTTGAAGAATAAGGACGTTCAAAATGAAACAACAATGAATGTGAGCATTGATAATAAAGAAACTCTCCCCACAACTAAGTCAGAAATACTTGATACATCTCATATTGTAAAAGTCATATTGCTTTACGACAATGGGAAAGCAGCCTTTTATGAGCCTGTTTAGAATATAATACCAAACCGCTAACAAAAGAATGAAATGAATTTTGTCTCGTCAGCAATGACGAGATGCCGACAGACTAACCGTTTTAAAACAAAAGCGAAGCGTATTGTTTTTATGAACTGGTTAGCAAGTCGGTATAATTTCTTATAAAAACGACATTATATAATTTATATTTAATAAGATAGGTACTTTTTAAGGGACGACTAAATAATATAATTGCGATTTTGGGATATGATAAAAAAATCGTATTTTTGCAGAAATAAATGCAATAATAATTACACCAAGCCCACAAAAAATGGAAGGCTTTGTGTAAATTTATTACATATATAAACGAGTCAGGCACTATAATAAAATGAGAATTCTTGCATTATCAGATTTATGTTGGAATAGAAACTCTATATTAATTGAAAATATAGATAGTTTGACTTGTTCCCAAATATTGAATTCTCCGGACCTATTTAAAGTAGCAGAATATTATCATATAGTAACCGAAGTTAATCCTGACATATTGCTACTTTGTGGTGACATTACAGGAGATGGTTCCTGCGGAGAAGGTCACGCAGTTTCGTTAATTTGTTTCTTAAGATTATTAGAAGAAAAGAAGATAATAACAAGATATATTCCAGGTGACCATGATGAAGCATATGGTTCTCAATATTTAAATGAATTTCAAGAAGTCAACAAATATTTTTATAATTCTAAATATATTAAACAAGCAACTTCTGAAATAGAAAATATTAATAACATAAATATTGCAGGATTAACATATAACCAAACAAGAACAAAATCTGCAATTAAACAAGCTTTGAAAAATTTAAATGGAAATATAGATGTTTTATTTTGTCATTGTCCGCATACTCACCGGTTACATTTATTTGACTTTAAAACCGAATTTATAATTACCGGCCACTATGATTTAAAAGTTATTAATCCAAATCACAAAACCTTTATTTCCCTTTACAATGACTCTCCAAGAAAAAACTTTGTTGTTCTTGACATTTCTCCAAAAATCAAAAAGATTATTTATTTTATACATAATTATGGTGCTCAAAAATGGACTTATTTTGCATTTGTTAAAACCATAAACTCTTTTTTATTAAAAGACACGAATTATAAAGATTTTTCAGAGGATTTATATAATACGTGTCCTATTAAAAATATTTCGTTAAATAAAAATAAATTAAAAATAATTTTAAAGAATTTGTTTAATCATTGCCCATATAATTCTTTTCCATTGAAAGGCAAGAATTATGAGAATATTTTGAAGTATGTTTTTAATCAATGTCCATTTAAATCATCCTTTTTGACCTTCACGAATTATAAAAATCTTTCAAAGAATTTAATTAATATCTGTCCATTTAAAACTTTATATTTAAAAGATACGTGTATTAAAAACCTGTTAGAAGATTTATCAGATGTATGTCGAAATATTTATAATCTTTCGTATCAAAATGCAATTGAAGAAATACAAAATAAGAAAAACAAAGGATTAAAATTAAATGAGTGTGTAACAAAATAGGGGAAGTGTAAGTTTCAAGATATCAACATCATAATGTAAATAACTTTTTTAAAAGAGTGTTGAGAGCGAGAAATAATGAAATATTTTTCGCTCCAAATCAAAAATAAC
>Ga0302253_1001787_pt1 | contig 11975 bp, 15 predicted proteins | sample AAG_RA_Trp_MG_FD_193537 | JGI IMG/M metagenome (GOLD analysis project Ga0302253, IMG submission 193537) | Enriched activated sludge microbial communities from anaerobic digester in WTTP, New Holstein, Wisconsin, United States - AAG_RA_Trp | ecosystem: Engineered > Bioreactor > Anaerobic >... | reverse complement strand
TATGAAGATGGCGGTAGGTTAGCGGAAACAGCGCGGTCCGTCAAGGTCGTTCCGTCGTAGGGGCGCCGTCTGATGACGTTTCAGCGGCCAACCGTTCGTTTAGCGCTTTAAAGACTTTTTCGGCCGAGTGTTCGGGTTTTTCCGTCCGGGTCACGTCTAGATACAGGTCGTAATGGGCTTTGTCCAGATAATCCAGGCCGTAAATAGTCTGGTAGCGGCGCGCGTCCGAGGCCATGCGGTTCTTGACGATTTCCGCGGCTTGGTCCAAGTCGTCCGGCAACGCCTCGTCCGGGCGCTCATGTTTGGATTCGAGGATGCGCCGCGCGGCTTCCTTGGGGTCGCAATACAGAAAGACTTTGAACGAATGGGGGATGAAGTGCCACGAGAGGCGGCCTTCGATCACGAAATCCTTTTCCTTCCGTCCCAATTCGCGCTGATAATCGTCAACGCTCGTGTCCGTGGTCTTATCCTGTTCGCCGAGCGCGTTCAGCTGGTCGATGGTCAGGCCGCGTTCCATGGCCATTTTGCCGCGTAGCCCACCGACCGAATAGAACGGCACGTTGAGCCGCTCGGCCAGGAGCTTGGCCAGGGTCGTCTTGCCCGAACCGGGCACGCCGGAGATGGAAATTATCATAGGGGGAGATAGTCGGAAGTCGGAAGTCGGAGGTCGGAAGTACAAAAGGGAGCACTCTTCCTGTTTGGTCATTGGTCATTGGCGATTGGTCATTCGCATGCCCGGCCGTCACCTTTCGGCGATTGGTCATTCGGTCAATTTGGCCGTCACCCTATCGAATTCCTTGTCGGTCGGCAGTTCAAAATATTGCCTTTCTCCGGTTGTCGGATCGTCGAACTCCAGTTTGACCGCTTGGAGCAGCATGCGGTCGGTCTTGATGGGCTTGATGTCTTTGCGCAAGTACAGGTTGTCGCCGACCACGGGGCAGCCGAGCGCGAACAGGTGGGCGCGGATTTGATGTGTGCGTCCCGAAAGGATGTTCAATTCCAGGAGCGTTGCGGTTTTGAAATTGCGCACGGTCGAATAATGCGTCCAAGCCGCTTTGCCGCCCTCGTCCGACTCCGGGCGGGCGGCCATGCGTCCGCCGCGGCTTGAGCGCGCGATTTTGAATTTGATGTCGCCTTGGTCTTTGGGCGGATGGCCGTAAACCAAAGCCACGTAGGTCTTGCCCGTGGAATGCGTGGCGAACTGCCGTTTGAGCGCGTCGAAAGCGTCTTGGGTCTTGGCCACGACCATCAGGCCCGAAACTTCGCGGTCCAAGCGGTGCATGATGCCCGGGCGCGTGGGGTCTTCGCCGACTTTGGCCAGCGGCGGATGGTGCGCCACCAGCCAATCGACCAGCGTGTCGGTTTCTTCGTTGGCCGTAGGGTGGACCAACATGCCGGCTGGTTTGTCGAGCACGATCCAATCCGGGGTTTCTTTGATGATTTTGGGAGCCGCGGGGACATGGTCCGATGGTCCGATTGCATTGCGGTCCGTTAGTCCGAGGTGACGGGTGTTTTGGGTGCGTTTCGGACTGTCGGACCCGGTGTCGGACTTTCGGACCGACGCCCTAGCCATAGGCTCAAAAGACACCGAATCGCCTTCTTTCAAAAAAGTATGGACCGACGCCGTTTTGCCGTTGATCGAGCCCGCGCCGTTTTTGAGTTCCTTGGCGATGGCACTGCGCGTCGCGTGCGGGATTTTTTCGGTCAAAAAAACGTCCAAGCGTTTCTTGGCGTCGTCAAACCCCACTATCCAAACGTTTTCCATATCACGTCAATGTTACCTTAGGCCCGTCAAAAGAAAAAGCCCCACTTTGGGGCGCGAACAGAGTAAAAAGAAAGGTGCGTAAGCCAAGCAGGTGGCTGGGGCCCACCCTCCCGGCGTTCCGGAAGGGTGGTCAGGATCGCGTCTGGTCCGTCTCCTGGACCTGGGCCTTGTCTAACTGGATTGCGGCCGCAGGCTTGCTCGGCGGATTGCTGATGCGGTCGTACTTGGCGTCCTCGCCATGGTCTCTGATGGCAGCCGCGTCGATGGCGCTCTGCGATCCCATGCCCTCCCAATGCGTACGAGACTTCCTGCCGTGTGCCATTCCTGCCTCCTGGCGTGGTGGGGAACTGCTAACCCGTTCCTGGGGTGATTTCGAGAATACAGTCGTCAGGACAACGTGTCAATAACGTGACAGTGGGTAAAAGGTGTGGTCTGAAAAAATATCTGACCCTAGCATGGCCAGCGCGACGCGTCAAGGGCCGGATGTCAGGCGGTCGCTTTACATTCGCGACTTGCCGCACTACGGGCATGAATGTATTATGGTGTCGCTTTACGGGCGCTTAGCTCAGCGGTAGAGCAGATGTCTTATACACATCGGGCCGTAGGTTCGAATCCTACAGCGCCCACCACGTAAAAAACCGCTCCCTTATTGGCGGTTTTTTACGTGCCAGTTTTCATCGCGGCTTCACGTGGCGCGTCTGAACATGTAGGATTGTTTTTGATGTAATTATGCTTTTCGGCGCCCACGTATCCATTGCCGGGGGAGTGCATAACGCCCCTTTGAACGCGGCCAAAATCGGTTGCGAAGTTTTCCAGATGTTCACGCGTTCGCCGCAAGGCGGCCCGGCGCCTAAGCTGACATCGGAGATTCTGACGGCATTCGCCGAAAATTGTCGTGCGGGTCAGTTTAAGGAGTGGGTCGTGCATACGCCGTATTACATCAACCTGTGTTCGGCCGACGCTAAATTGCGCGGCAATTCGGCGCGTATCATCCGCGAGGAGCTTGAGCGCGCCAGTTCGCTCGGAGCGGCTTTCGTCATGTTCCATCCGGGCAGCGCCAAAGACGTGGGCGAAGCCGAGGGCGTCAGATTGGTGGTCCAAGGTTTGAAAAAGGTCATGGACGGCTATGCGGGCACGACCAAGCTGCTGGTTGAGATTTCGGCCGGAGCCGGCATGATCGTCGGCGATTCGTTCGAAGAAAACGCGGCCGTCTTGGACGGTTTGGGACACCCCGAAGTAGGCATCTGCTTTGACACGGCACACGCGTTCGCCAGCGGTTACGATTTGCGCGACGCGGCTGCCGTCGAAAAAACGTTAAAGGAGTTCGACCGCGTTATCGGTTTTAAGCGCCTCAAGGTTGTGCATGCCAACGACTCCAAAGTCGAACTTGGTGCTCGCAAAGACCGTCACGAACACATCGGGCAAGGCTTCATCGGCAAAAAGGGTTTTGGGGCCTTGGTCGGACACCCCAAATTGAAAAACGTGAATTTTTACCTGGAGACGGAACCTGACGGCGTGGCGCAGGATTTGGAGACGTTGAAGAAGATGCGAAAAAATAAACAAATGTAGAGACGCCATCGGATGGCGTCTCTACGGAAGGTTATAAAATTACAACATCGGCTCAATGGAATCGTTGGGATCGTGGTTGATGCCGCCGGCCGTCATCCAGGTCCAGCGCACGATGGCATCGCCGGGTTGGGCGTTTTGCACATAGGCGCGCGAAACCTCGTCGTGCGCGTAACCACAACCGATGTCGCGTCCCGTCGTCTCTTTTATTTCGCGCATCAGGCGTTCGCGCTCGGCTTTGGCGATGATGCTGGCCGCGCCCACGTGCCGGTGCCATAAGTCGGCTTCGTTTTCCGCCTTGAGCGAATTCAAATCCGGCCAACCCGATAGGTATTGCAGGAGGCTGCGGAAGGGCGCGGTTTTGCGCACGGGCGCGTCCACCATGATTTCGGCCGGCGCGTTCGGAAAAGCCGCGTGGAACTGGCGGATGAGTTCGGCCATGTATTTTGTTTCCAAGCCGTTAAGCGTCACGGAACGGTTGCGGACGGCTTCGTCGATTTCCGGCGGATGTACGACGGCCAGCGCGTGCCAGCATCTCTCTTTGAGCGCTTGCGCCAATTTGTCGCGTTTTTCCGGCGGGATCAGTTTGCTGTCCGTGACGTTATGGACCGCGCACCACCGTCGGTCGCGGTCCGTAAGCGCGCAAATGCCGATTACCAAAGGTCCGAGCACGGGACCGCGTCCGGCCTCGTCAACGCCCACGTAACGAAAATCGTCAGCCGATGGCTGTTTGCGGGGAGGCAGGATTCTTTTGGTTTTTTTCCGCATAAGCCAAAACCACGCGATGGGTCACCGGGCGTTCTATTCGGCTTTGGGCCTTTTAGGCAGAAAGATTCCCACCAAGACGCCGAGCAGCAAGACCGCGGCGCCGCCCAAGGCCGCGTCCATGGCCGTAATGCCCGCGTTGTCCGAAGTTTCTGGTTTTGTCGGAGCTTTTTCTTCTTTCTGGGCCTCGGCTGTAAGGTTTGTTTTGTCGTCGTCGGTCAAAGCCTGGCGTTGTCCGTCGGTCGCAGGTTGTGGCGGCGTGCTGGTGGCGGCCACCGTCACGTCGTCGTTGGCGTAGTCCGGAATTTGTACCGTCATATCCGGGGTCGTGGACTCGGTTTTTTTGGCGTCCGTGGAACTTAACTTGAAGTGCAGCCTTCCGGGATTGACCGGCAAAGTAAGTTCATGGGTCGTGGAGGCCGTCGCGTTTTCGAGCGTGGTGCCGTATTGGTCCGTAGGTCCGTAAGCCACTTTTGCGGTGGCGGGCCGATCGGTTTTCCAATTGATTTTCAGGCGGCCGTCGTTGATGGCGAGCCTGATGTCCGTAATGTTCGGGCCTTTGATGAGGTCCGGGGATATGGCCGGAGGGTTGAAGGGCAGGGGCTTGAACGCGCCGGGGTCGCTGGGCGTGCTGGTGGCCAACGGCACCTTGGGGAACTTGGGGGCAATGGGCGCGATGTCTTGCGCATCGCCCTGGTCAACGACGGTTTCGATGGCCGCTTTGCTGTTGTCGTAGGTTTTGTTTAGGCTGTCGGAAGGCGAAGGCAGCGCGGCGTTGGCGGCCGTGGCGAACGGAAAGGCCATGACGATGGCCAGAATGGCTGTGGGATTGCGCATATATGGATGAGGTTATCGCTTCCAATGTATCACAGGCCGTAAAACCCCGGAAACCCAAAATCCCCAAACGTCAATAGCCTGTCCCCGAGCTTGGGGCGCGCGGTCGTGTTATGCTTTCAGCCGTATGAATCCATTCGAATCCTTGATTGGCCAATCCGAACAGAAAAGGAAGATGGCGGCTGAAGTGCGTAAAGCCGGTTTCGGTCGGGCGATGCACACGGAACAGTATTCGTCTTACCACACCGAAGGCGAAAAGGTGGCTGACCATTACCGGTTTGTTTACTACGTTTTGACTTCTATAATACTCGATAGAAATCCGCAAGAACTTAAACTGTTACCGGTTGAGTACAAAGATGCGTTGCGCGATTTGGATCCGTCGGTTAAACGCACCGTTAAGGAATTCCCGACTTTGATGCGTTACATCGTCATGACGCACGACATCGCCAAACAACCGGAAAGCTTAACGATCAATCCAAAACTGTTCACCTTGCCCGAAGGCGAAGATTCGGGATCGCTCGCCGGCAGGTATGCGGCGCGCCGCCAAGCAATCGAGGCGGAAATCGCGGCCATGGAAGTTAAGCGCAAGGAATTGCAGACGCAAGAAAAGGCGGCCAAAAAAGATCCGCAAAAATTGGCGCCGCTTAAGGCCGAGCGCGAAGCTTTGGCCGCGGACATCGAAAGCAAAAAGAACGAAATCGCCATGGCCACGCGCAAACTGTACGACGATTTGCTGGCATCGGGCATGGGCAGCAAGGCCATCAACGAACGTTACGGTTTGGGCGCCGGTTTCCATTTGCACGAAAAGGCGTCTGCCGACATGATCCGCCAGATGGACATCCCCGACGACCTCAAGACCCTGTTGTCAAAATTGGCCGAGGACCACGTGACGCCGCTTAACGCCTTTAGCGATTTGACCGTTGAGGACAAGCGCGGCCGCAACAAGGACGGGTCGTACAAGAAGTCCGAAGAGCGCGCGTGCGGCGAACTGTTCCGCGACAACTACAAAGGTTATTCGGACGTCGAGGTGCGTTTGTCGACCGCCATGGCCGCGTTGGACATTTTGGGTTCCGTGCCCAAAGGCGGAAAACCGGATTTGACCGTGGTCAGGCGCATGATCGCTGGCAGGCGCGAAGGTTTTGTCATGGACGGCGTGGACGGAGATTTTCCGGAAGCGTTCAAGGAATATATGGCCGCCAACCATCCGGAATTGGTGGGCAAGGATTTGGCTAAGGCCGACCAAAGCGAACGCGATGCGTATCGGCAAGCCAAGGAAACGGTGGAAAGGTCCTTGCGCGACAAATACGTGAGAATTTACGCAGAAGCCGCGGCGCGCGAGTGAACCGTTTGCCGTCCGCCGCTTGGCTTGTTACACTCGCCGCATATGGCGGGTGTTTTAATAATCGGCAACGGTTGGATCGGCAACCGTTTGCTCGACAAGTTCCCGGACATGCGCATGTCCACCGAGATTTTCGAGACCACCAAGCAGATTGGGGCCATGTTGGAGCGCGAAGAACCGGACGCGGTCATCAATTGCGCCGGCGTCACGGGCTCTCCCAACGTGGATTGGTGCGAGACGCACCAAGTCGAAACGGCCGTGGGCAATGCGCAGTTCCCGGTCATGCTGGCCCAGGCGTGCGCCGAACGCGGCACGCACCTGACGCATTTGGGCAGCGGTTGCATCTTTTACGGCACGCCGCCCCAGCCCGAGGGTTGGAAGGAATACGACTACGCCAATCCCGTGGCTTATTATTCCAAGACAAAATACGCGGCCGACTTGGTTTTGGGCGGCATGGAAAACGTAGCCGTGGTGCGCCTCAAGCTGCCCATCGACCGCATCCCGTCCAAGAAGAACACGGTCACAAAACTCGCGGGTTACCCCAAAGTCGTGGAAGTCGTGAATTCGGTCACGGTCATGGACGACCTGTTGGACGTTTTCCGCGCGGTCGCGGACAAGCGCGCCCAAGGCATCTTCCACGCCGTGCATCCCGAACCTTTGGCCTGGCGCGATCTGATGCGCTGGTATGAGGAGATAGTGGATCCGTCGCACACTTGCGAATTCGTGTCCGAAGAATCGCTTATGGCGCAAGGCGCGATCCAAAAACAACGCTCCAGCACCGTCCTCGCCAACACGCGTCTGGCCGAATTCGGCATCCATATGCGGCCGACCGAAGTCGCGGTCAAAGAGGCGTTGGTGAAATACAAATTGTCGTTAGATGCCAATCCGTCATCCTGAACTAGATTCAGGATCCATGTTAATTGCTTACAAACCATCGAGATGCCGAATCAAGTTCGGCATGACGAAACGGTTATGCTCGACCTGCCCAAACTCCAAAAAGAGATTTACGACAACAAGGTCGCCAAGGGTTTCAATACGACCAACATCGAGCAGGAGTTCTGTTTTATCCACGAAGAGACGTCGGAAGCCTATCGCGCGTACCGCAAGAAGTTGCCGGATTTGGGCGAGGAGCTGGCCGACGTGGCCATCTACCTGTTGGGTTTGGCGCAGTTATTGAACATCGACTTGGAAAAAGAAATCGTCAACAAAATGGAAATCAACAAGAACCGCGTGTATAAGATGGTGAACGGGGATTTGACCAAGGTCTAAAACCGGGACCCATGGAAAACGAAAAGACTTTGTCGGACATCATCCAGGAAGCCGCGGACGAAGGCCATGATTTGCGCTTGGTTGAACGCATCAAATCCGGCAAGGAGGCCACGGTTTACCGTGTCGTGTTTGACGGACGCGGGTTGGCCATGAAGGTGTATGCCGATCCCGAACGGCGCGCCTTCGATAACGCCGGCGCGTACCTGCAGAACCGTTTTTATAAAACCCGGAGCCATGCGCGCGCCGTGGCCAAAGGCGGCAAATTCGGCCAAAAGTTGCGTCACCAAAATTGGATCAAGCGCGAATTCTATCTTTTGGAAAAGCTACACGAACGTGGCGCCGCGATTCCGGAGCCGGTAGCGCTCATCGGTCCCTCGATTCTCATGGAGTTCATAGGCGATGAACAGCGCGCCGCGCCTTCGCTGACCGAGGTTGAGCTGACAAAAGCGGAAGCCGAACGGGCGTGGCGCGACATCGTGCGAAGCGTGAAGTTGTTTTGGGACGAGGGCGTCGTGCACGCCGACCTGTCGGCGTTCAACGTTCTGTGGTGGCGCGACAAACCAGTGATTATCGATTTCCCGCAGGCCGTGGATCGTCGGACCCATCCGGATGCGGAGTCTTTGCTGCGCCGCGACGTGGGGAACATGGCACGATATTTCAATAAATATTTCGCGATCGACGAAGCGGCCATTTTTCAAACGATGCAAACGAACTCGTGAATATGGGTCGGGGCGCGTTTGGCGGACGCCGTTTGTGTTGGCGGTTTTTTTAAAAAAACGGCACAAGCTGCTTGGGTTTGCTGAAACCTACGGAAAAAAGTAAAATGTCTGCATATGGAAATCGAAACGCAATCAGAAACGCCATCCAAGAAAATTCCTTGGACTCCGGAACAGCGTCGGAGCCGTTTGTTCTGGGTGACCGCGGCTTTGGTGGTGGGCATCGTGGAATTGCTATGGATGATCGCGTACCAATCCATTAACGAAACGGATTTGGGTTTTGGCGGAGTGGGCGGCACGGCCATGATGATTCCGGTATGGATCGCCGTGATGTCCATGATGTTCGCGTATGTGGTCAAACGAGGTTCACCCAGCCAAAAACAGGAACAGGCCATGAAAGCGACCATCGTGCTCTTGATGGTGCTTATGGTTTCGAGCGCGGGTTTGGCCGTGGCCCTTGGGATCATCTAATAAAAAATCCACACATGACAGTTTAGGGCGGCGCTGCGCGTAAACGCGGCGTTTTTATAGTTTCTTGCGCGATGCGTCGATCTAAACGGCGTTTTTTGTCAATCCGCGGACCGTCGTTTAAACTATGGCCGTGTCCGATATCCTCGATCCGCGCCACGAGGCGTTGGTCGAGCACTTGTTCCAACGCGTGCTCGTGGTTTTGGACATGCCTGGCTTTGAGTTGCGTCCGCTCAGGCGGCGGGTCAGGGGAGTGGGCAAATTGCGGTCGTTCGCGTACGGTTATACCCGCATCGGGGAAAAGAGCGTGACCATCGACCTGTACACGCCGCGCACCTGCAAACCGCGCAAATTGGACGCCATCCTGCGCGTCGTGTGCCACGAGCTCGCGCACCACCAAAAACCGCCGCGTTTGTACCGCCATTGGTTCAAATTGGTGCGCATGATTCACCATCCGCCGTTTTGGACGCAATACCGGCGCAACGTTAAAAAGCTGGAGGAAGATGAAATGTTGAAGGTGTATTTTAGAATTTAATATTCCCAATACCAAACGAATAACCAATTACCAATGACCAATCACCAAAATAGTTGCCTTCGGCTTTCGGGATTAGACGGTACCGCTTTCGGCTTTGGATATTGGTAATTGGTTATTGGTCATTCCAAATAATTATGAGACTCTTCAAACTCACCAAAAAAACCTGCGTCACTCCCGAATTGTGCCGGCTGTGGCTTGAGCCTGCGGACAGTGAGCCCATGTTCGAATTCAAAGCCGGGCAGTTCGTCATGGTCCACGAATTGGACGACGAGGACGTGTCCGTGAACAAGCGCAGTTATTCCATCGCGTCCGCGCCGTACGAATCCACGGGCCACATCGAGTTAGGCGTCAAGTCGCAAGGAAAAATGTCGGGCATGCTGTACGCGGCCAAGGTGGGCGACGTGTTTGGCGTACAGGGGCCGTACGGCGTATTCGTTTTGCCCGAAGGCGACCAGCCCCTGGCGCTGTTCGCGGGCGGCGTGGGCGCCACGCCCATCCGCTCCATGGCGCGTGAACGTTTGCATAAAAACCCGGACGCTTCGGTGGTTTTGTTCTATTCGGGCCGTACGTTGGACGATTTGATGTACCACCAGGAATACGTGGCGCTGGCGGAAAAACATCCGGGCTTAAAGTACGTTCCGGTTTTGACCCGCGAATGTCCCGAGGGTTTCATGGGCGAATGCGGGCGTTTGGGCATCGCGACCCTTAAGCGGCATTTGGTTGACGCGGCCGAACGGCAGGCCATGATCTGCGGTCCGCAGGAGTTCATGGACACGGTCAAAGGCGCCATGGTCGAATTGGGTGCGGACGTTAAGCTCTTGCATACGGAGAGGTATTGAATTAACCTTTACTCATCATTAACGTCATCCCGAACTCGTTTCGGGATCTAAACACACTGTTCAAGATGCTGAAACGAGTTCAGCATGACATCGACTGAAGTATGAAAACATCGCGCGTAGCATTGGTCGTCGGCGGGCTGTCGCTCGCCCTGTTCGGTTGGGGTTGTAACCCTTTCCAGGCGGCCCAGGACAAAGTGAACGAGAAGATTGGCGAAAAGGTGGCTGAAGGCATTTTGGGCAAGGCCACGGGCGCCGATATCGATCTCAACAACGGAGGCGAGGACGTGACTTTCACGGACAACAAGAACGGCGGCACGGCCTCGTTCGGCGAAGACGTGAAGTTGCCGGACGGTTTCCCGTCGAGCGCCATCCTGTACCCGGGCGCCAAAAATAAGGGCGTGACCATGAACACCAAGGACAATGTGGCCGTATGGGTCATGCAGGAGACGGCCGATGACGTTAAGAAAGTGGCGGATTGGTATGCTTCGGAAACCAAGAGCAAGGGTTGGACGGAGGATTCCAACATGAACCTCGGCGGCAGCGCCTTGGTCTCTTGGAGCAAGGACGGCGAAAAACTCGGTTTGAGCGCCACGCCGGGCGAAAACGAGGAAGCCGGCAAAACGACCCTCATCGTCACCTGGACCGAAGAGAAGAAAGCCGACGCGACCTCTGACGATTCGGGTTCAGACGCCAGCGATACCACGGCCGGTGAGGAAGCTACGGAGTAAGGGGTTTTGATCGGTCATTTGAATTCGGGAATTCAAAAATCCGGCTGGTGCCGGATTTTTGTAAATCGCGTTCAACGCGATGGTGGGCGTGCCTGGAATCGAACCAGGGACCTTTACATTATCAGTGTAACGCTCTAACCATCTGAGCTACACGCCCAAACATTCGTCAAATTTCAAACAACATACGTCCGCCTTTGGCGGAAACGACAAAAAACAAAAACGGTAAAGTCCAACAAATCCAACGGAGCCTATATTAGCCCGAGGCTTGGGATTTGACAAGGGGTATTTGCGGCATTAATATTAGGCCTACACATGGGCTTGTCAGAGCTTGAAATCATAACGCGCCTTTCCCTCGCTGTCTTGCTTTCCGGAATCATCGGCATCGAGCGCGAAATCCGCAAAAAACCTGCCGGGGTGCGCACCAACGCCCTGATAGGTTTAGGCGCGTCATTGATGACCATGTGCGGCCTGTACGTCACTGCACAATGGGGCGGCGTAACCGATCCGGGCCGTATCGCGTCCATCGTGGTACAGGGCATCGGTTTTCTGGGCGCGGGCGCCATCATCCAATCGTCCGGCGCCGTCCGCGGTTTGACCACGGCGGCCACCATGTGGGTCGTGGCCGGCATAGGCATCGCCTGCGGCCTCGGGTTCTACCTGGCTGCGGGCGTGGTGACGGCCATCGTATTCGTGCTCTTGGCCATTTTCGGTCCGGTCGACGCAAAGCTCATGGGCCACGAAGAACACGAGCAAGAAGGTTTGGTGAAGTTGGCCATCAGCGCCACCAAAACCAAACTCAAGAAAAAATAGAGACCGGCGTTTGGGTCCTGCCGGACTTTAGACCATCGACAATCGACTAAACGCGCCGAGGTAGCTCAGTGGTAGAGCGAAGGACTGAAAATCCTTGCGTCGCGAGTTCAATCCTCGCCCTCGGCACCATCGCGTTCAGCGCGAACCGCAAAGCCCCGCAAGGGGTTTTTGTTTTAGTGAATTTTTGCATGCCAGAGGTTATTGGTTTATCATCGATTTATGAATCGAAAACTCCAAAACAAACTCGTCAACTTGGTCGTGTTCCCATTGGTTTTGGTCATGGCGTTGTATTTCGCTTATCGGATTTTAGATGTCGTGATTTTAAAGAGCGTGGATGGCTA
>Ga0302253_1001786_pt1 | contig 11975 bp, 9 predicted proteins | sample AAG_RA_Trp_MG_FD_193537 | JGI IMG/M metagenome (GOLD analysis project Ga0302253, IMG submission 193537) | Enriched activated sludge microbial communities from anaerobic digester in WTTP, New Holstein, Wisconsin, United States - AAG_RA_Trp | ecosystem: Engineered > Bioreactor > Anaerobic >... | reverse complement strand
GGGGCTATTTTGAATTTGCTGATCAGAATTCTCTCTTTATGGATGAAATAAGTCAGCTCCCTCTTGAAGTTCAGGCAAAACTTTTACGCGTGGTTTCCGAAAACGAAATTCAGAAAATTGGCGGTAAAGTCCAAAAAGTCAATACCCGCATTATCAGCGCTACAAACCAGAACCTGGAAAAACTTACCGCAGAAAAACTCTTTCGGAAAGACCTTTTCTATCGCTTAAATACGATTGAAATAAACATTCCCCCGTTAAGAAAACGGATTGAAGATATCCCTGTTCTGGCAGAGTATTTTATGAATGAATTCTGCACCCGGAATGATATTCCCCCCAAACCAATTAGCCCTTCTGCTGTTTCCTGGCTTTGTGAACAAAAATGGGAAGGAAATGTTCGCGAATTGAAAAATGCAGTAGAAAGAGCGGTAGTTTTTTCTAAAAATGACCATTTGACTATGGTAGATTTTACCACACCCTCCGAAAGCGATATTAGCGATCGCGAGTATGGCTCTTTACGAAAGGCAATTACCAGTTTTGAGAAGGCATATATAGAAAATGTTTTAAGGATTTATAATTACAATATGCGCCAGGCAGCATACCATTTACAGATGGATAAATCCAACCTTTTCAAAAAGATATCCGCGCTGAAAATTACCCTGCCTCCCCGTTAGCCAATCCAACCATTATAATTTCAATAACTTCAGCGGTAAAATACCCTCAGCTACTCATTTTTACCTATTTTTAACTGCGGTAAATTATACCCTATGCCTCTTTTCTCTATTTGCATAACTATTATAATTATCAAGGTCTTATATTTGTTATCCGATTTGGCATAATCTCTGCATTCCAGAAAAATGAATCTCTGTATTCGGGGTTTTTGGAAAGTAGGAATAGGGTCTGTAGGCAAGGTTTGTAGGCCTATTTTGTTTCCTACAGCTTCACCAGATAATTTTTAATAATAGGTTTGCGATGAACAGGATTAACAGAATTTTGGTGATTTTAGAAAAAATAAGTTCTGAACAGTTAAAGTAATGAAGAGTAATTTTTTGCCTTGATCACAATATTGCTACGATATCTATTAAGGAATACATAATATAGTTTTCACCTATAAAAGGCACAAATATTTTCCTGTCTGATGTGAATTTCTGCGAAAACAGCAATCCGGAGATTTTTATGCAATATAACTGCCATCCCATAAAAGGAAACAATGTTAATAGAGAAAAGGAGTTGGCAAAGAAAAAATTTGCCTTTCCTTTTTTTCATTTATTGCCTCTCTAGAATTTATAGTGTCCAAAATAAAAAATTTATTTTAGGTTGCCATAACTTAGCTTGCAATTGGCAAGACCTTTACCTGTTTTTAGACAGCGCATTATTTCCTGCCAAGTTGATTCTTTTACGCTGCATTAACATTTCTTTAACGACTCCTTAACAAAGTTAAAGAATCGTTAAAGAGTCGTTAAAGAGTCGTTAAAGAAGTGACTAGGCAACAGGTAGTTAGACAAAATCAACAAGGTAAGTTAATAAATCAAGATGATGATAGTAGCATATCTTCTGTCGTGTAATTTCATTCAGGAAAAAGCTGTAACTATTATATGTTTATGAACTACGGAATTATCAGGTAAATTATCTATTGCTGGCTGAATCTTTTCTAATATCTGAGCAACAAGATATTCTTTTCATCGTCCTATAGTATCCCTCCTGATTTTTTATTATTACAGGATGATATAATCATTATTTATGGCTTGTTCATAAAAAAGTTTTATGATATTCATTCCAAACTCCTTTTATCACTTTTCCTTTTTTATAAATACCTAAGCATCTCTCTATCAGTTACTCCAGCATAAAGTTCAATATAAGGTTTTACAGGACTAATATTTATTTTGGGAAAAAAGACCTCTTCCACTTGGAAAAAACCTACCGAGGCATTCATTTCCACGGTAATATTGATGGGCTTTTCCTGTCCCTTAAAAATCTTCACTTTTTGAATAGCGGAAGCAGAAGTCCTGTGAATATCTCCAACTCTTGTTTGGGAAGAAAGTATAGTAGGAATTCTGGCTCTGCCTTTTTCCATATCACTTCCATCTCCAATTAAAACCAAACCTGCCTCCAGGGAATGAATTTTGTGGGTTGCCATATGACCAAAAATACCTTCAATAGCAAGAGAACGGATAGCGGTTTTTAGGATACTCTCATTTTCCGTATGTAATATGTTCAGAACAGTATCTATATAAGGAATAGCCAGTTGAATAGAAAGCAATTCATGTGATTCGCGAGTTATAGCCATTCCCAAATCATGCAGTAAAGAAGCTAAAATTACGGCTGTAAGTGAATCGTCTGCAGTTCCTACTTCTTCTTTTTCCAGATTCATTTTAATACCTGACTGATGGAGCAAATTGAACATTTTAATAGCGTTCAAAGTTGCTTTCCGCATATGCACAGGACCGTGATCATTATAGCCCAAACGCTTAATAGATACAATATTGGCATATTCTTGATGTGCTTGAAGTTCCGAATTGGCAAAAAGCCATTCAGCTGTTTTAAGTGCCTTTTCAGTAAGCAGTTTCAAGATTCTTTGCTCCAGTAATTGTTGTTTAACTGATTTATACATTTTTTTTGCCTCCTAAAATCTGTTCATAAGTTTGTTTATTAAATTGGTTACCGAAGAGACCAGAGCAATGGCAATAGAAATGGTTCCGGCAATAAGCAGGGTCTGTAAAATGGTTTTGGAAGCATTCAGATTATCTCCGGCAATGTATAATTGCATAGAATTAAAGAGACCTCTTCCTGGAACTAAAGGAATAATAGCACAGGTTACAAATACAGAAACCGGTGTTTTTAAATGTGGTGCTACTATTTCTGAATAAATGCACACCAGAATTATGGCTACAAACACTGAAAAAAGCATTGACTTGCTGTAATACAAAGTTACTAAATAAAAAGCCCAACAAAGTCCCCCACTTAAAGCAGTAAAAATTATCCTGATTCCTTTTAAGTTGGAACGAATGGAAAAACCTAAAATAGCCAGAAAAGCCCAAATAAATTGCATTAAGGTTAAAGTATCAAAGGGCTGCATTAAAAACCACACATTGACCAAATTTTAAGCATTGAAGCACTTCCTGCTACGATTCCTACCGTAATAAATAGTGCTTCTACAGCTCTAGCTGTTCCGGCAACAAGGTCTCCACTCATTGTATCACGAATGGCATTAGTAATAGAAAGTCCGGGAACAAGTAACATTATACCACCAATTATAATATTATCCAAACGAATGTAAGGTATAAAAATATCCAATGTTTTTGCTAGCAAAACAATCAGCGCTGCTGCTATGGCATTCAGCAAAAAGTTATTAAAAGCTAATCTCTCTAGATATTTTAAGCTAAAAGTAACGACTGTGCCAATGAAAAAAGCAACAGCAAATTCCATCCAAGAACCGCCAAAAAGTAAACAGAAAAAACCACTTGTAGCCCCTCCACAGAGGTCTCTTATCCAGGGACTCCAAGGATTATCATTATCTATTTTTTTTATTTCCTCAGTAAAATTAACAAGTTGTTGCTGCAGTTCCTGTTCGGAAAGTGGTTTCACTTCCATACAATTTACCATTCTACTAATACGAGTTATTTTCCCCAGGTCTATGCGGCGGTTTTCAATCCTTTTGATACTGGTAAAAATATTGCCGTTTTCATCCTTGATGCTGATAAAAATACCTGTGGGAGTTACATAAGATTCTGTTTCAGGGTAGCCAAAACAGTTGCAGACCTTTTTCATCATTAATTCTACGCGGTTTGTTGTTCCTCCGCTTTGCAAAATAATGCGTCCAATTTCTAATGCCAGTTCAAGAACTTGTTGAGAGCTAACTTTTGGCATCTTTTTCCTGATATAGTTGTTCTAATATTTCAGCAGGTAAACCTAAAATTCCTGCAATACGAATGGCACATTTAGGAGGTGCTGTCTTTTCAGAAACAGGTAAAAGAGAATAATCCATTGCTGCAGAAAGAAGAGCCAGGCGTGTTTCTAAACTGCTATCCTGCATTTTTTCCAAACGCTTAAAGCTTAGTTCATCAATTCCTTTGATAGTAAAATGAGCCAAACCTGAAAGTTCTGTCGGAGCACTGAAATGAGTGGCAGAAATGATAGTATTATCACTATTTATTAGATATTTTAATGTTGCTACACAAATTGCCTCTCCTTCTTCAGGATTGGTTCCTTTGGCAAATTCATCCAGTAAAATAAGTTTTTTCCCTTTGCGCTGTAATATATTAGACAAAGAGACAACTTCCCGGGCAAAAGAACTTAGTGTCTCACTGTTTTCTCCCGAATCGTGATTGTAATAAACCTCATCAAATAGAGGTAATTTAGCATTTTTTGCCGGCAAAGGTATTCCTATTGAAGCCAAAATGCACATCTGCCCTATAGTTATTAAAGCTGTGCTTTTGCCACCCATATTAGGTCCTGTTATCAAATTATCCTTTTTGCGCATTTCAATATTTAGGGGTTGGTATTGACGTTGCAGTGCTTCCAGAAAAAGTTTCAGCGGCAAATTAACCGCTTCGGAAAGATAAATACACTCAAAAGAATGAGTTATAGTTGGCAGGCAACATTTATGATGCAAAGCAAATTTAGCCAGGCAAAAATCCCAAGCATACTCTTCGGCACTGTTATAGGCAAGTTCAAAATTACTAAAGGCATTTTGTATTTGAGTTGTAAGAGAGCTTAGAATTTTATTTTCCTCTTCCGTCAGCTCCATTGAGAGTTGAAGCAGTTCAGCTTTCAAATCAGCTGCTGCTTTAGAATCAGCCAAGCGGAAATTATAATTTACCAGTCCTTCCGAAACCACAATAAAATATTGGGATGCTAAAATTGCCTCCAGTTGTTCTTGACGATTTCGGGAAAGAGTAAATTCTTCTTTCAAAGTAGGTATTTGCAGCTCTTTTTTGGCTTTCTCTAAGTCCTTCTGTCGTGTTTCTTTCAAACGAGTGGCAATATTAAACTGTTTTTGAGTAAGTTTCTTTAAAACAGGAGAATAGGAAGGATAAATCCGAAAAGTAGGTAGTTTGTTACCTTCAGGATCAAGCAGAGAAAACATTTTTTGCATATCCGGCAAAGGATGTTGGCTATTCAGTTTATGTTCTTTTAATAATTCCTGCAAATGCAAGTAACTGAACAGGAAGGATTTTATCTCAAAAAGTTCATTTAGTTCCAAACGCTCTGAGGTCTTCAAATACTTTATAGGCAAAACAGGCATTTCATTGAAAATTCCTTCTAACTTTGCTTCTACTGCCTTACTTTTTTTTATTGTCTTTAGTAAACTTTCAGTATTCCGGTTTTGAGTTTGCAATTCTTCAATGCTGTAGTGCTTTTTCTTCAGTTTCTGGTGTTTTACTGTTTCCATCATTTCACCATTTGTTTCCAGCAAGGCAAAAAGTTTATCTAATAACAGTGCTTCTTTCACATTCCGTTGCATTTTTTTTCATCCTTTTAAAGGCATTTTATATTAGTTACTTATGCTGTCAATCATTTTTCTGATCGTTCCGTTTCCAGTTAACAGAATTTGGCACTGCTGCTTCTGTAAACGCTTTATTGTTTCAGGATGGGGAAAGTGATAACTATTTCTACGAGAAGCAGTTATCCAGACCTCTTGAGGATTAACTGCCTGTAAAAATTCAGACGAACTGGAACTGCGTGAACCGTGATGAGGGATTTTTAAAAAGTCCGCTTTCAATTCTTGAGCATAGTTATCTACCAGATAATTTTCTGCCTCTGCTTCAATATCGCCCGTAAAAAGAAAGCGTTCTTTTTGTGTATCTAAACGGCAGACCAGAGAAGCATTATTTTCGTTCAAGGGATGATAGGATTTATCGGGATGCAGAAACTTCAATTTCGCCTTGCCCGTAAAGAATGAACAAGTATCGGTAACAGTATGTATTTGAGCAGTTTTGAAGTATTTCTGTTTAGACGCATAGTTCCAGAATTCCTGTTTTATGCTTTCATCGCTAACAAAAATATGCCCTACTCTTTTATGATTTAGCAGCGTTATCAGACCTCCACAATGATCGCTATGTAAATGCGTAAGAACAAGATAGTCAATTTTGGAGATACCTTTTTTGCCAAGCCAGGGAAGTAAGTTCTTACTGAACCAATTTTCTTCAGAATAATCGCTTTTGCTCATAAAATTTTCCGAAAATCCTTTCTTTTTTGTTCCACCTGTATCAATCAGCATTGTTTCACCATTAGCAAAACGAATTAGAGCGCAATCACCTACCCCACAATTAAAAATATACAAACTTGTCTCCCCTTTTTGTAAAGTAGGAATCAGTATAAAACCTGTAACCAACAGGGACATAGGAATTAGGGCTTGCAAAGCAATTTTAAATTTACCGCGAATAAGGAAAAATCCCCACAAAATAACAGTTGCCAAAGCTAATGCCTGAAAAAGAGATAAGTAATTAGCAGATAGGGAAAATGGTAAATTATAACAAAACTGCATCCAATGTATCCAAAGAGTATTAACTGCTTTGTAAACTAATACAAATATTTTTGTTAAATACCAGCCCTGAGGAAAAATCAGCACTAAGAAAGATAACGGTAACAATATTCCACTAAGTGGAATGCCTAATGTATTGCCAATTATTCCATTTAGAGAAGCAGTGCCAAAACAATATAGCGTAAAAGGAGTTATTGCTATAGAAATAAGCGCCGAAAGTAAAATACCGTCTTCTAAGTCATTAAGCACTTTATAAAAGGGTTTGCTCAATAATTTATCCTTGGAGAATAATTTAAAATTGGGCAAACCGTAAAAAATAACTAGCACCGCAACAAAAGAAAGCTGGAGTCCTATATTAAACAACTGTAAAGGACTTAAGAGAGTTATAATAAACAAAGATAGTGCTAATGTTTGAGCTCCCGAAACAGGACTTTGCAGCCAGCGAGCTAAAATACCTACTGAAATCATAATAATAGAACGAGTTACGGAAGGAGCCCAGTTATTAAGTGCCGCATAAAGTAAAATTAACGGTAAAAAAAGAAATTCTGCTATTTCCCGTTTAAAAAACATCCTTAACAGGGAAACCAAAATCAAATAAATGAACCAGATATGCATTCCACTTACAACTATCAAATGTATAATTCCTGCTCCGGTGAGCTGAGTGATATATTCCTGCTTTAAACCTGATTCACCAAAGAGCAATGCTTTTGCCCAATCTGAATCTCCTCCCAATTTGGCATCCAGAGAACTTAGCAGTTTATAACGCAATTTGCCGGTTAAAGCACTAACTTCCAGATTGGGAAATTCCTGTGCCTTGCCCAATTGATAAGCAACTGCGGAATAACGATTAGGATAAATATCCAGAATAGGATCGCGGATTAAGGGATAAATTTCTGCCAATAAACTATAAGTTCTGCCTGGAATTAACTTTTCGCTGGAGGACAGAATAATTCTTTCTTTTAGAGGATAAGAGGCAAGGGAATCCAGTTCTACTGCATAACGCTTTTCATCCACTGAAAAGACCCTTGTAACATTAAAAGTGATTTCCTGCTGAAGGGGTTCCTTTTCCCGCAGTAATATTTCCAGCTGTGAACTATCTTGTTGGAATAAAGATAAACGCAGCATACCTAAAAACAGAAACAATATAAGCAGTAAAATTTGGCGTATCTTACGCATAAAGATAGCGGCAATTATCAATCCACCAGCTATTATTAACTGAAAATTTATTTCCGGCTGCAAACATTTAGACAGGATAATACCGACAGTCCAAAACAAAACCGGTAAAAGAAAAGGAGCAGGTGCTTTTCTGTTTGCCTCCATTTACATTTTACCTCCATCTTCAGGTTCTTTTATTTAAGTCAGGAGTCAAAACCTTATTCACAATTTTATCTCTTATGATATCTTCATTGGCGCTTATAACTACTTTAATTCTTAATTCTTCCTTCACGAGTCCTCACTGCCAAATTATTTTATTGGTAGCGTAAAATAAATTTCGGCAGTAAGGTGTCCTGACTTACATATCAGTTTATGGGAAATGTCTTATATAGAGTGATATTTCTGCTTTATATGGTCTTTCCCCTTCTTTTAATGCCCGATTCAGTTTATCCAGCATTTTAGTTCGTTTGCTTTTACTATTTGCCTTAATTTGAACGCTAAATAAAGAGCTGGCAATTTCTTCTCCTTCCACATCCCAAACTCTTGCTATTAAAGCAATTTCCTGATCTCTTTTACCTGTATTGGCAAGCGTGTATTCCAATTCTATAAATTGATTGCCAAAATTGCTGATGCTAACATCACTGATTTGAATTTTGGACGCATTTCTTCTTATACCGGAGCGTTGAATAAAAATTCCCAGAATAACAAGAACAACAACAATAATCAGGATGATCTGTTTTGGCTTATAGCGTTTCGGAAATTCCAAGCGGTCAATTACTCTCATAACTAAACTTCTAATAAATAAACTGCCAGGCAGAATAGAAGGTTTTTTGCCAATTATCAATGTGACTGGTTTCCCAACCCAGCAGAAAACGGTGATGCGCAAAAATATCTATAAGTATGTTACTTTTCAGTGTAATAGTTTCTGTTTTTGTTCCTTGAAACCAAGTTGCAGTTCCATTATCCATTGCCTCAGCTGTAGGAAAGTCAATATGGTAATTTCGACTCCAGTCACTACCAAAACTTCCCTGTTTGCAATAAGATACACCTCCCTGCCAAAAAAGAATATCTTTATAGGGCAAACGCAAAAGACAAGATACATCTACCAGATTTGAGCCCTTAGGATAGCCCAGAGGCCTGCCATCAGTAGAAAACATCGTATGATTCAAATAGTGAGTATAAGTGAAAGGACGGACAGCTGTAAGTTCTGTAGTTAGATCAGCAGAAGGACTTTCCGGTAAAGCAAAAGGCACATTCCAACGCATTCCACCCTGTAAAGCATATTTATTTCCCCACCAATCACTGAAAAGCTTGCTGGAACTAAATTCATCTATAAGAACTTGAGCATAAAGGAATAACGGTTGCACAGGACGATAAGAACCCCCGGCATAAATCATTACATTATCTCTATCCCATAGGTTATGCTCAATTGCCCGCCAGAAAGCATTAGGCAAAAAGTAGTTAATTTCCGGTGAACGATTGCCATAGATTATTTCTTCACCCAGGAAGAAATGCAAATTAGAATATGGATGAAAGCCGAATTGATGTAAAGCCAGGTATTTATCGGGATAATTCTTGTTGTTGTAAAAATGCTCATCATATATATTGTAAGTGCTATCTGCCATTAAAGATGCGTGTAAAAAAGAGATACTGAAAATGCCTGTTTTACCTTCAGCCAAAATATAACCGTAGTCATTCACCTTATCATTCAAAATGATATTTCCGCTAATAGAATTACCTACAGGGAATTTTCCGCGTCCTAAAGCTAAAGTTAAGTTCTTAGCATTGTAGCTGATATCACCGCTAAGATTATCAATATTCAGTTTTTCATCGTTAGTATTATAGTAACCATCCACCAGCCAGGAATTTTTTGCTGCTTCCTGATTACCTTGAAAAGTTCCATTCCACCATTTAGTATTCATTTCTATGTGGTTTCCATATTGCGATTTCAACAGCCACCCTCTATAGAGAAAGCTGTAACTTTCATCCTTTTTAACCGGTTCCAAACCCGCAATAAAATTCAGTTCCCCTCTCAATTTATCATCAGGACTTTGATAACTCAATAAAGAATAGTTGGCATTCCCCAAACGAAAAATATCAAGGAAAGCGTCACCAAAACTGGAACATGAGACAAAAGGAAGGCATAATCCATTACTATAAATAGAGATACTATCTTCTTTAGCGCGTTGGGGATAACTTAATAAACTCGGTTTTAGACCTTCCTGAATTTCCGGAGCAAAAGCAGAATTCGGTATTAAGCGCAAAGCAGGTAAAAATGAACAAAAAAGCAACAGGATAGTCAAACATATTCTAGTAGCCATATTTTAACGGGATTCGTCCTGATGACACAATTGCACCAGGCGTTCCACTTCCTCCTCAGATATTTTTAATTCTCGGGCAATTTCACTGTTTGTCCAGCCAAAATCAAGCAAACGACAAACCATAAGACAGAAGGTTTTATATTCCTCAGGGGAGATTTTTTCTTTACTATCCGGCTCAATATTGATCTTGTATGATGTCTTCCTTTTCTTCCTGCTAATATTTGCAAGGAAGTGATAAATTAAAATCAACAGCAAAATTAGGATGATAATCAGCATAATCCTGCGAATCCATTTTGTGCTATACAATTTCTTAACTTTATCGGGTTTAGAAGTTTGCTTTTTTTCCTGCTGAGTTTCAGGAATAATATATATGGATTCTGTCGTTGTCTTTTCTTCTGTGGAACTTATTTGGCAAGCATTTTTCGTTTTTCCTTCAGGATAGACGAGCATTGTTTTGTCTCTGTAATTCCCTTTTACAATTTGTTGTGCCAAAGGATAATATTCCGAATTTTGCGGAATTTTTGCTGCTATATCTTTTAGTCGGCTGCTACCTCTTTGTTTTAATAACAAAATCCATTTATACAATATTTCGTGATCTTCAGGATAATTATGGTGTAGTTGACCGTAAATTTTATCTGCACTATTCAATTTTCCGGTAGAAGTATAGAAATCTGCTATTTCCAATTTTTGTTCTTTATCCGGTTGAGCAATAATAATATCCAGAACTAAACGCCGGGGTGAATCCAAAATCATCTGTTCCAAACAGTAAGGACAGGAAATAGCTATAATTATTTTATCGCCAAATTGTTCTATACTTTTTATCAACCCCCCTGCAGGATTAGAAATATTCAGTTTACTGAGATCGGAATTATCTAACTTTATCTCTACAAAATCATTACCCTTTTCAACTTTATAATCTCCTGTTCCATATAAACCTATAACTATTCTGCTGGCTGCTGAACCATAATTTTGCGCATCAATATATGTGCTCTCCAAAGTAAAACATACCCCTGCTGCTAGCAAAATAACGGTTATTAAAACTCTTTTAAGCATTTATTCTTCTCTTTTGCATTGTGGAAAAAGGGAGTAGCAAATTCCTCTTTGCCATTGAAATATCCTGTGTTTCATCTCTGAACAGAAAAGCATGTGCTGTCATTTCTTGCTATCCTTTTGTCTTTCATCGGCTTACTTTCTCGTAATAAGGATTTTTTAACAAAATTTCCTTTTCTCCCTTATTTCATTTTTTTTCACAGCAATAAAATTGGCAAGTTATTTTTATCTATTACCCCTATAAATTTTTTCCCGAGACCCATTTTAATCTCCTTTTCCCCTATTTGAAACATCTATCTTTTCCTGCATCCTGCTTGCTGAGAACCTGTCATCTACTTATCATCAACCTATCCTGAAAGATGATTTGTGATTGCGTTAATCAAAGCTTAGCATAAACAAATAGATACCTGGATAACTGTAGAAACTACATACAATAAAAAACTCTCACAAATTACACGGATTTGATTTTAGAAACGAGGATTTTAGGATCTTAAGGATTAAGAGGATTTAGTAGGCCCGGGATGAACAGGATTAAAGGGATTTTAAGGATTATTATATAGTAAAAACAACTTATATACATTCCATATTGAAAATACATAAAAGATAAAATTTATAAAGAAAATAAGGTTGAGAAGGTTTAGAGGGTTGAAATACCTTAAAGCCCTTTAGGACAATACAATAATAGCGAGGGGTGCGTAAGCCCCTCGGAAGAAGAGATATACAACCCCCATTCCAAATCTAATATTCTGATTCCGAAAAGAGTTATCTGGAAGTTAAAAATCAGTTAAGAGGCAACCAAAAATGATTTATAAATAAAAAAATTATATTATATTATTCATTCATTGAAAGTCACTTATTATATAAGATTTTTATTGTTAAGCCATAAATAATAATTTTATTGTCCTGTGATAAAAAAATTAGGAGGGATGCTATAGGACAATGAAAGTAATGTCTTGTTGCTCAGATAT
>Ga0302253_1001784_pt1 | contig 11978 bp, 10 predicted proteins | sample AAG_RA_Trp_MG_FD_193537 | JGI IMG/M metagenome (GOLD analysis project Ga0302253, IMG submission 193537) | Enriched activated sludge microbial communities from anaerobic digester in WTTP, New Holstein, Wisconsin, United States - AAG_RA_Trp | ecosystem: Engineered > Bioreactor > Anaerobic >... | reverse complement strand
GGTTGTTGGGGTAGTTTTCCAAAGGCTCCCAATCAACGGTCTTGAAGTTAAAATCGGGGTGAATCTGGAATTCGAAGGCGTTCATGTCCAGGCCGAAGAGGTATCCTGCGGGGCAGAAAGGATCGGCTAGGATGGTCGTTCCCTCGAAGGTGACATTGGTGAAGCCCATGTCGGCAGTCTCTTTGTCAGAGGTGCCTTCGTACTTCGTGGCAAGCCAGATTTTTTCCTTTAGGGTGGCAAGGATATCCTCGGTGGTGAGAAGGAATTTAGGCTTCTTCCCGCCGAAGGTGGAGGCGACAATCGCTTTGTACAACGACTTCTTTCCCTTCGCTATGTCATCGGAATAAAGGTCTAGGACAGTCCAGTCAGTCCCGGCGTAGACCTTGGATTTCCAGTTAGGCGCGTCCACAGGGTCGATTCCTGCGTACTTCTGGGCAGAGACCAAGAAGGTAAGAGGAGAAATCATATCAAGGCAGGTCTCGACGTAGGCATCCGTGGAGTAAAGGTCCTTCGCCATTTTGTCCTCGTAATCCTCCTGAAGCTCCACGTATTTGTCCTTTAAAAGGGATACAATCTGCGCTTCCCCGACGTTCTCCACGCGCTCCTGCCAGTTTATTTGCGTGGAGCCGAAGTAGAATTTCCATCCCGACTTCGCGGCGGTCCGGCTGTCGCCCACGCCATAGGTCACAGGGGCGGCGGGGTCTACGCCTTTAACCGCGCCGTTGCCCGACATGGCGGTGTAGCGGACAGGCCACTGGATATGGGTGCCGCCTTTGACTTTCACCTGGTTGCCTTTCTTAAGCTTTTTAAAGAAAGGGCAGTTGTCATAGGCTATGTTGATAAGCGCCTTTTCAAAGTACTGGCGGCTTACGGCATTCGCCTGGGAAATTTCTAGAGCCATCTATGCGTCTCTCCTTATCTGTTAGTAGTTGTTAATGCAAACCCGCTAAGGCGGCTTGCTCGGCTTCTTCCATGCTCCTGTAGGAGCCGGAAGCTTTCGGCACCGGACCGCTTCCCGGAAGGACTCTGGCAGCGCCTTTCGCCTGAATCCGGTCAACGATCTTCTTTTCCATCTCTAAGGGATTCTGGATGTTCCTGCCCTTAATCGAGTGATAGAGGAGGTCCAGGATCGCCTCGGAATCGCCTTCGGCGAGGATTTTTAACGCGCTCTCAATCTGCGACTCATTAAAATCCTCATACCGGGTTTTAAAGGAGTCATAGAGCTTTCGCTTTGCTTCCTCCTGTTCCCGGTTTTTCTTCCAGCCTTCCATGTCGGCAAGCTTTTTCTCCAGTTCGGCGTACTTCTCATCCGCGTACTGCCTGGCTCCGTCTAGCGCCCCTCTTGCGGAAGGACCGTTTTTCACGGCCTCCTGAAGCTGGCGGTAAATGTCCGGGTTGTCGCGCAGGAATTGGTTGTACTTGTCATACTTGGCGGATTCCTCTTTTCGTTTGGAATCCCATTCAGCCCTCTGTCTCTCATGCTCCTCCCGCATCTTCGCAATTTCTGCGGTCTTGCGGGTGTAGTCAGAGCGCATCATGCCCATGTTCTTCCACTCTTTTAGGAATTCATCCTTCGTCTTGTACGACCTTCGCACGCCTTTTTCATCGTCAAGGTCAAGGAAAGTACCTGGTTCTACTTGTCCTGCCGAAGCAGGGGCGCTCTCAGCGTGTCCGGGAGTGGAATCAATGGAAACCGTGTCGGCACTCTCGCCGGGGCTTCCGCCGCCCACGCCATCGGGGCTGAAATAGGTACGTATGAACATCTGTTATCTGCCTCCATAGGTCATTAAGTCTTCTAGCGATCCAGATTCCTGACTCATTCCGCCCTGGCTTCCGAGCCGGGAGGATACAGGGTCGGTCATAGGGCTGGCGGCGGCGGCCGCTTTCATTTTATTAAGGGGGTTGGCCTTCTGAGTCTCCCGCTGGACCATCTCGGATAATTGGGTGACAGGACCTTCCACATCGACACCGAGGGTTGAAAAAAGCTCCCGCACGCTCATGTCCTTGCGAAGCATCCCGCGCTCAGCCATGAGAAAGGCATCCTGGGGGTTCATGACGGAAAGCCCTTCTTCCATCGACTGCGGCACGCTCTTCTGGGCAGTTACCCCCATGCCGGGGGCTATCGGGTTAGGCAACCGCTTCCTCCTTCACTTGTGCGTCTGAGAGATCGTTTAAAAGATTCTGAACCATCGCCTGATCTTCAGGCGCGTCGGGATTGCCTCCTCCCGCTTCGGCCTTCGCCATCTGCTCTTCCTTCTGCCGCTGTTCGGCAAGCCGGGCTAAAATCTTATCAGTTCCGGGGACGCGCAGCGTTTCAAGCACCGCCTGGGCATCGACGATTTTCATCTCAGCAAGCCGGAGCATGAGATTCGCTAGTGATTGCCTGTCCAAGGGGAGTGTGGAATTGGTCTGTATCTCAATATTGAAATCGAAATAGACTTCATCGGTTTCTGCTATCGCGTCGATGAGGGTTTCATAATCCTCAATATCCTCTTTCTCTTCCTCCGAAAGATCATCATCCATGAGGCCTACAGGCGTTTGGGGTTTTAAAGCTTGGGTAAGGAAATCCTTCTGATTGGAAATCACGCCGTACTGCACTTCCTCATCCTTGCGGATATAGAAGCTCCGAGGCTCGGTGTAAAACTGCATCATGAGTTCCACGATGAGTGTCGCCAGGCGCTTAATCGAGGATTCCAAGTTTCGTACCCGCTGGCGCGTCCGGGTGTAGGAGGATTCAAGGAGCATCGACATCTCGGTTGCCGTCTGCCGTTGGCGCTTTCCAGTCACCCCTTTCGTAACATCGGTGACACCTGAAACTTCCTCGATAAGCTGGGGGATCGTGGACATGATCTGCGTAATGACTGAAGGCAGGTCCGGGACATCGAGGGTCGCCACGACATCCTTGGCGAATCCTGCCTTGGACATAAGGACCTGATCTCCTTTCTGGATCGCGTCCTTTATTTGCTCGGTCGTGATGCCTGCCGATTCATCAACGACAATATTCCGCTTTGTGTACTTCCTGGCATGCTCGACTATCTGCTGTAAGCGGACATTGAATTCCCGGTTTAAATTCTCTATCTGGTCAGGCTCCCCTATCCCCCAGAATTGATGCGGCACCTTGTAGTTGTGAAGCGCGACATAGGGCGGCCTTCCGTGGTTAAAAGGGGAGGGGCGGTCATCGAGAAGGATCGCGTTCCCGCCTGTGAAGGTGAGGATTCTGCCGTTGGGGTACTTGGCTTTGCGTACCTTCTTTTTTTCTGATACGTCCTCACCGTCAGCGTTCTTCCCCGCGTACTGCTCTTCTATCGCTTCAATGGTTTCGTTGTCTTTAAGCCATATTTCGTAGACAAGGATGTAATCCCCGATTAGGTCATGCTCAGCCAGGCGGTCCTGCTTCTGGTCATGCTCGGTGGCGTACTCTTCCTGGGTGATATTCTTTTCTGCCTTGGGATAGAGCCTTCGCACGTCCTCCACAGGCATGAGCTTTCGCATGCCGCACCAGGAGGCGTTCCAGGGATCATCGTAGCCCGGGGCAATCACGAAATCGAAAGGGTCCACCACATCGATGGCGACATCCCCTAGGCCTCCGGCGGCATCGGGATCGAAGTAGACTTTAAAGATCGCCGTGCCGTGAATGAGGCAGTCATAGACGGCATCGAGGAGCTTTTCATCCATCCTCGCCATTTCCCATACAAATTTGAGCGCGTCGTTATAAAGGTCTGCTACCCGCTGGAAGAAATAGCGGCGGGGCAGGACTGACCAGATAGGCCTGTTATCGGTAAGAAGCGGGGCGGTAGTCTGTATCGTGGAGAATATGAAGTTGCAGAACACCCGGGAGTCTTCGGGATTTAGCTCATTCTCATTCCACCATTTCCCGGTAAATTCCTTAATAAAGCGCTGCCACTTCTTGCGGCGCTCCTCATGCTCAGGGCTTCCGTAGGCGGCATCGACGGCATCTTTTAATTCTGAAAAAGTCATTCTACCGCCTTTATGATGCCGTTCTCCGCCATGTACTTCTCCCGGGCGGCTTGGGAGTTGAAATTCATGCCTGTATACGGATCATGCCCGGCTCTAAAGGCTACTTTTATCGTCGGGGATGAGTACTTCCGGCGTAGTTTCTTAGCGCAGGTAGGGCAGAGTTGTTCAGTTTCGTTTATTTTCTCCGGGTCCACGTAGATTGATTCCATGATGCCGCACCGTTCGCAAATAAAGTCGTAGAGAATCACCGTATCACTCCGTATGCCCCGGTCTTGAAATCCTGCATCGCCGTGCCGTCGGTCCTCCTAGAGCCTGAAACGTACTTAGGCGCTTTCTTGATGCGTTCCTCCATGGCGATAAGCCTCTCTAGATAGTTTTCTGGAAGGTTCGAGAATGAGGCCTGGCTAATACGCCCATCGTTACGCAACAAACTTCGCCTCCCATGAGGACTTCAAGCGCCGCTTGAACATCCCGAATAACGAATCAGGCCTATAGGACCTGTCTTTAAGCGCGTCGCCGGAATTCCCGGATGAAAATTCCGTAATGATCTGGACCATCATCGTGAGCGCGTCCACGAGATCGTCATGCTCCCCCTTGGGGAAGAATTCCATCTGAAGAAGGAGGTCAGCTAACGATTGGTTTATAAATACCCGGCCTGTGCGCACAACGCCGCCTAAAATGCGGTTTATCTTGTCTTCTTTGGACATGGACCGTGGCGCGTCAATCTGCGCTAGCTTGAAGCGCAAAGGCTTTCCTGTGATCTCTTCGTATTCCCGCTTCTTAATATCAAGGAGGTATTGAATCCCTGCCTGTAGCCCTAGCTCGATTCCCACGGTTTTAGGGCGGTACTGCACGATGAGCCTTATTAGCTCATCCACCATCTTGTCAGGCTTTAAGTGAATCTTCTTAGCCTCGATCACATACAGAAAGCCTTCTGAATTGACAGCCCCGATGATAACGCCTGTGTCATCTGAATAGCGCTCGGCAGTCGCCGCAGGGTCCACGGTCATGTAGTAGGCATACGTTCCCGGGGGAAGATCGGAATATGTCGGCTGAGGGGGAGGGAATATCTGGTCATCCCTCGGGACCGGGTTATTGTCGTACTGGCATGAATATTCGTACGCTCCCTGACGTTGCTTGATCTTTGCGAGCATCGAGAGCGTGAAGAACCGATAGATTGGCTTTCCGTCTTCGACAGCACGGCGGATAAATACCCTGTCCCTGTACCAGCTTTCTTTTATCACCGTTCCGTAGATGTCCGAGAAATGATAGCGGGTGCCTATCATAAGCTCGAAGCCTTCAGGGTCCTTTATCGACTGGATGTAGGAATACCAGTCCCGGACCTTCTTTATCTGCTCCGGGGTTGAACAGGACTGTTCGTTGATAATGTCATCCATGATGATGACATCGTAATGCCGCCCGACAATGGTAGCCCCGACTCCCCATGCCTCAACCTGGTTCTCCTGGGGAATCCTGCCCCATTCGCCTGATCGGTATACAGTAAGCTCATTGGCGACTGACCGCTTCCAGTTGGCGAACCGCTTGCCAGGTTCCGGGATTCGGTCGGGGAATAGCCGCATGAGCATAGGGGTACAGAAAAGTTGCTTGATCTCCCCTAGCTGAGACTCTACTAAGCTGGAAGTCCGTGAAAACAGCCCGATGCGGATATTTGGATTCTGCATGATCAGCTGGATGATCTTCACCTTTGTCCAGGCTGACTTCATGTGACCGCGGGGAATCAGAATAAGGGTGTCGTCATTCCTCTCCATGATGCCTGAAAGCCATCCGTGCAAGACTGGATCAAGGCGGGGTCTACCCCCATCCTCAATCTTGTCCATGCCCAGAATGACGGCACCCAGGAAATACAAATCAGTGAGAGCCTTCCATTGCAGGTAAAGCTCTGCCGCTAGCTCCTCCTTCCCTGTTTTGTCTAAGAACTCTTTATACTTCCGCCTTTCAGCGGGAGTGCGCACGTATTCCATTAATCTCCGAAGTATCTATTAAAGATACATTTGTATATACCATCTCCTTGACCATCGAGATCAGGTGTACCCTAACCGTTATCTGATACGCTTTTCTTCGCTCTTAAGCTGGTATTAAAAGTTATATGATGAACTTTCCGAAGTCGTGCTGAGCGCTAGCGAAGCCCTCTGGAGACGCAGGAAAGTCTCTCCAATCTATTCTTTTGTATCTGCACTAGTATACAAGCGTATAGTATATATGGAGGAAGATTAAAAATGTGTCAAGACACTTTTGAAATTTTTTGCATCTGACCAAAATCTATAAACGTTCCACTATGTATAGTGAGGGCTTAATGTAATCTTTTGCCATCTTCTCACTATGAATTGTCTATTTCATCTTTAAAAAGCTGTTAAATCACAGATTCTGGCTGAGAGCGATGTCAGGTTGAATCTATCTTAGTGTCATTATTCCAAAATAACTCTTTGGATATTTTTCAGTATTAATAAATTCATATTTACCGGTTTTTTCATCGACTTGTAATCTACGCCATTTCCACCAACTCATATCATTTTTTAAATTTGCCCAAGGATTTACATATAAAGTAGGTTGATTGTTTTCTATGTTCCATGGTGTAAGTTTATTAAAGAATAATATTCCAGCTAGAATTAAATTTCTTGGCCCCTTTGGTCCTACCCATACTCCATCACGTTTTCTACTAGTACTTGTTTCTCCTGTTTCGATGTTAATACTCAACTCTTCTTTTCCAAATAAGCAAGAAATTACATCTTCATCATCAGTGCCAAAGTTATTCATATTATTAATTACTAGTAGATATTGGTCTTTAATATTTTTATAATGCTTAGCTTTATACTGAATTGAATTTTTTAGACTTTCAACGTCTCTACTCCATACAAATTCCATTGGTCCAATTCCAATTGCTCTTACATTATTAGATTCTTTGTCTTTCCTTGGAATTAATGAGACTTCAAATATCCAATCCTCAATAGCAATTGTGTTTTTTTGATATTCTAAAAAGCTACCTTCTTCATCAATAGTTTTAATTCCATCGCCGCTATCGATTATAAAAATTTTTATCTCTTTAACAAGGTGCTTTAACCTTGGTTCATTAACTCCCTCTTTTTTTATAGAAAAGTATAAATAGTACTTATCGTCTTTAACATTCCTATTTATATAATCAATTATTTTATTTCTTCTTTGCTTTTTAATATTATAATTATCAGAGTCATAACTAACTGTAGCTTCAATGCAAATAGAATCTCCATTAAATTTAGCATCAAAATCGTATTTTGTCTCTTTACTACCATTTGAATCTAAAGGTCTAATTGTTAATATACTTTTTAAATAATTATATACAAATAATTCAAAGAAATTTGAATAAAACTCTCTATTATTCATGCTTCTCAAACCTTTAGACAATTTTATTTTATTTAACAGTGGATATTCTTTATACCATGTTTCAATAATTTCACGAATATTTTCTACGTCATGTCTTGCAGATCGATTGTAGTAGGCATATATACTTTCAGAATATTTAGCTGGACCAATATCCTTTCGTATTATATTTTCACTAAAAATCATATTTAGCCTTCCATTAACTTAAAATTGGCTTAACTTACGAGGCGTTAAGCTGCCGCGCTTTTTACACCTGATTAGCTACTATAGATTTCACTCTCTAGCAAAAAGAGTGACAATCGCCGAGTCATGTTGAAGCTTTTGTTAGATTTCACTTCATTATTTTTCATATGTATATTTAGACATCAGAGTTTCATAATTTTTAATTTCGTTTAACTCTCTCTTGTCATAAAGCTCAGAAATTATTATTGATGTGGTATTAATTAAGCAAAAGAATACAATAAAAATCGAGTTTTCAAGTGAATCATGTTCTTTTAAATAGTACTCATTCTTTAATATTCCAATTGACTGATATCTTGATAATGGGGACCAATGATGCCAACTAGAATATTCATTGTATGCAATTTTTATTAGATCAATATCTAATTTATCCACAATTTTAGTTATTTTTAATGGATAAAACCAAGTATTACAATATTGTTTATCAACAATCTTATATCCATTATTTACAATAAATTCTGTACAATTTATCAAAATAGAATTTTCTAGTTCTAAAAAATATTTTGGATCTATAGTTGCTCCATAATTTTCTAAATATTTTAGATATTTATAAATCTCTATATTTGAAAACTTTAACCATTTTTGAGAAAACAAATCTAAATTTTCTTTCCTAGAATAATTTAATAATGAATATCCTTCAATAATTGATCTTGCAATTAATATTGAATCTGATTTATTATTACTATATAATAATGAGAATGATGTACATTGTTCTAATATTTTATTTAAAAAGTATTTGAGAAAATGTTCTTTTGTGTTATTATCATCAAATTTACCACCTGAATATTTAATACTATGATCAATGAGTCTATTTAATAATGCCAATTTTTTAGTATCAATCATAATTCACTATCCTACTTTATTAGTGTAAATCTAGCAAGAATTAGAATGATTCGTATACGCTTCGACGTCAACACTTTCAGCTTCTTGCACTTTTTTACTCTTTGCCCTCTCCCTGGCCTCCTTCATCACTTCTTTAATCAGCGCCCTATGAACATCCCTTTCCTGATCTGACACTTTCTTCTGATCTGTATAAGTGCCATCCATACGGTTTAGAGTATCCACAGCTTTGATAATATCCGAGAAAGTTGGGCCAGATTTAACGACTTCGACCAATTCACCTTCAGCGTTATACCGTTCGGTCTTTCTAGTCATCTTCTGGGTAATAAGGTCTATAAGAACACTAGATCGGTGTTCCTTCCCCATTCCACGTTCTTCAAGGATGCGCTCTATCTCATTCCTGATACGATCCTGGCGCATCAGCTTGTAAGACTGTTTATGCGCTGTCTCATAGGTAACATCCATAGCTGATACCGCTGAACCTAGGGCATTACCGTAGTTAGGGGAATCAGGATCGGTAATCTCGACAACGAAGCGTGCTGCACGTTCATCAAAGTTGCCTTTACTGGCTTCAGGTGTCGCTGACAATTCTATCACTCCTTTTCCAACGATCTGTTCTTCCATCATAGGAATTTTCTGGGTCATACCCTTTGTTCCGTAACCAGTCCGTCACAGCCTCATTGATAATAGAGGTTGTCGTACCCTCACCTTCTTTTTGGATTATCTCACGAATGATCTCTAGATTTTTTGTTGGAATATTAAGCCCAATGAAGCTTTTTAAGGCTGAAACTTTTTTTGGCATCCTCGCCTCCGTTTCAGAGCTAATATATATCATTTAATGGTATATGTCAACACCTTTTTTACTTATAGATAATCTCACAGGTTATTCTTATAGGGGCTTGGCTCGATGCCACCCTGGGGGGGGCTGGCTTGAGACTACTTACTATTTTTATTGTCCTAAAGCAATAAAAATACTTCCTTATTTAATAACATATATAGCTATATCTATGCCAATTATCTGAACCACGATGAAAATAAATGTATATAAAAATTGTATTTACCGCTTGACAGATACCATATAGCGATATATGGTAATTCCATCGAGAGCAGAAATGCAATCGAAGCAAGTTTCTTTTACAAGCCGTCACGTAAAGCCGTGACACGTAGCGGATAGTCTCGCAGTCTAGTACCGTGTGACGATTGTAGGAAGCCGGAACCGTAAAGCCGGGAAACCGTAGCCGAGGCGATGGAAACGCCATCGTACGCCATAGCACGCGAACGCTGAAAGCGAGACCCGATACCACAAAGGAAGGGAAATATATCGATTGCCTATATAATTGCCCTATAAATCCACACACTTGGGGAGATATATGGACAATATCGCAATGGAAAAACTCATATCGGCAATCGTAGCGGAAACCGTAAAATCTATCGTTCCGGCGTTCATGGCTTCAGTGAATACAGGAAAGCCGGAAGCTGTCAGTCAAAATATCGTGGAGTATGCGCCTTCTAAGATTCTATCTAATAGGAAAGCCGGAAGGCTTATAAAATCCGCAGGCAGTGATATAGAAGCCTTTACGATAGTTAAAAAGTACGTATTAGCACGGAAAGCCGGCAAGCTTCAGAAAGGACCATTTTTGACCTGCTATAGGCATATTTCCGATACTACCACGCTGGAGGAAGTCGCGAGATCCTCCACTACGGCACTTCAGACCTTGCACAAGGAAGCGCAGAAAGTCCTTAACTATAGAGCTTAGTGGGCTTTGCTCACCGGGACGCTGTAAGCGTCCTAGTCTCGACTTTTTTTTATCATATAGGGCAATTTTACAGGCAATCGATATATAGAAAGTACCATACATTTATGGATTTTCGGATTGTATCGCTATAAATCCCGCAATCATGGCATGGATTATGCTTTATAGGACTGGCACGCCATCGGCACGCCCATAGTCTATAATTATCGGCATGTTTCTTGCTTATGGGGATATAGGTAGTGCTGTCACGATGCAATAGGGTAAGTGGGCTTTGCCCACTCGGGACGCTATAAGCGTCCTAGGCCTCTTCGTACCCGCAATAGGTTAGCGTCCTTGTCATGCGCGATGAGCGTTGAGAGCTGTAGTATGGAAGTATAGGCCACTCGTTTCCGGTGGTTGCTAGGGGGTAGTGGGTTTTTCCCATCGCGGGACGTGCTATGCACGCCCGTAGTGGGCTTCCTGAGCCAGCGGGGCAGCCATTATATGGCGCTATGTAACTGGAATGGACCAGGCTACTTTTAGTCGGTCCACCTTATGCGAAGGCATATTGTAGGGAAAGTCCAGTCCTAGAGGATGCTGGAAGCGACGGCCTAGAACACCATACGAAGAGGGGAGTACCAAAGAGCCTAGTGGGTCGAATGGGCCAGAGGATGCCAAACATCACCGGGACGCTAGAATAGCGCCTGTCGTTAGGCCACGCATCGTTTCAATAGGTCAGCCGATCATCCAGGTAGGCTTGACCTTTGCTACAGCATAGGGTTGTCGCCCGGTTCAAGTCCGGGGCTGTAGTATAAATGATTCTAAGCTTTCAATACTTGATTTTAAGCTCCTTACCAATTTAACGATCAGAATTTAGAACCGTTATTATAATTTTCCTCCCTGATTGATAATCAGTCGGTAATACTAACACTAAAATACAATCGTACTTTTGTGCTATAGTTCTCATCAGTAAGTGAGAAGTAGTAGTTGCCTGAATTTTGCGATGTGCAGTTGTCTTGCTCGAATATCCCCCAGTTTCCATCGTTCCATCTGAATCCTATTGCTGCTGCTCCTAAATTATCGTCATCTAGTACATCATCTTCGCCCATGCCTGTAACAATTCCAATTTTGCTATTCGCATATTTTTGCACCTGGACTTTTGTTGAGTAGTTCAAGTAATAGGTAGTATTCTCAGGTAATGAAATTATATTTCCGTTTTCCCATCCGGTAGTATAAATATTAATTAAATCAACACCATTCGTTGAGTACGCAAAAGTGAATGCTAGTTCAGCATTCGAATCTAACTCATCACCTTTGTCAAGCAGATAGGCACTTATTAGTTTAATGTTAAAACTAGAGTACTTATTCTCAAATGTTGCAGAAATTGAGTGATCACTTGAAACATCATTAAACTGATAGCTTCCGATAGCCCCTTGGCTTATTCCATCCACAAGTACGTCAGAAATTATGTAGCCAGTATTTGGGGTAATAGCAAAATTTTTATCTGATCCAGCATCAACAACTACTCCACCGGATGGGTTTATAGTACCTCCAGAACCAGATGTAGCTGTTATAGTATATTTTTTTATTGAGAAGTTAACAGCAATAGTATGATTGGAATTAATTGAATTAAATGTATAAGTATTTACTGTGTCTGGATCTGCAATGCCAATATTCGAACCATCAACCTTAACTGAAGCTATATAATATCCAGTGTTGGGAGTAATAGTAAATGTCTTTGAAGCTCCATAAGCTACTGTGACAACCCCTACAGGGCTTATTGAACCTCCAGTGCCTGCTGTTGCTGTTATT
>Ga0302253_1001783_pt1 | contig 11979 bp, 14 predicted proteins | sample AAG_RA_Trp_MG_FD_193537 | JGI IMG/M metagenome (GOLD analysis project Ga0302253, IMG submission 193537) | Enriched activated sludge microbial communities from anaerobic digester in WTTP, New Holstein, Wisconsin, United States - AAG_RA_Trp | ecosystem: Engineered > Bioreactor > Anaerobic >... | reverse complement strand
TAGTGGCGGAAAAAATTAAAAAACTTATTCCAGCTCTAAAGTTTATCACGGCCATTCATCCTAGCGCCCAAATAGGCAAAAGCGTAAAAATTGGTGATGGGACAGCCATCATGGCTGGAGCCATCATTAACCCCGGCTCTACCATAAAAAAACACTGCATCTTGAATACAAAATCATCTCTTGACCATGATTGCGTAATGGAAGCTTTCTCAAGTCTTGCCCCTAACGCAACAACAGGAGGCAACGTAAAAATAGGCAGATACAGCGCAATTTCCATTGGCGCCAACATTATTCACGGCATATCAATAGGAGAACACAGCATTGTTGGAGCAGGATCTGTAGTTTTAAAAAACATACCAGTCCTTACCATAGCCTATGGCGTACCGGCAAAAATCATCAGGTCAAGGGAAATCGGGCAAAAATACCTCTAAAATAAAATTCCGCCATTGTACGATCAAACTTTAAAAACAGTTAGGCGCAATATGTCATATCTCTTTTCCGCGGAATCACTCATAAGAGTTATGACCTTTATCCTAACCATAAACATCGCTAGGCGCTACGGGCCTACCGATTTTGGGATATATTCCCTGGCCTTGTCCATCAGCTCACTGTTTGACCTTATCTGCACACTTGGAATCGGAACGATCTTTATCCAAAGGGTAGCTAGAAACCTGGAATCACTGCAAAAAGAACTTTCCATATTCCTGCCTCTGCGCCTGCTACTTTCACTGACCAGCCTTATCATCTCGTCACTGTTCATCTTGGTTATGAACAAAAACCTCGAAACAAGCCTATCTCTTTTTCTGGCAACGCTTTACGCCAATCTTCTCGCCATAGCCACTTTTACCTGGATCTGTTTCGACGCAAAACAAAAAATGCAATACAGCGCTATTTTAAAAATCATCGAATTTACGGCCATATTCATAATAGGCATGTATTTCATTTACATTAACAGCCCAATCCACAATATTTTCTGGGGATACCTGGTTGGCATTATCATTTCTATCATCACTACAATCCCCTTCCTCAAAAGGGAACATATCAACTTTTTCAGTATTAATATCCGCCCGGAACAATGGAAAAATATAATCGCTGAGGGATGGCCTCTCACGTTATCGGGAGCATTTATTTACATCTACAACTATCTCGACACTATTATTATTTCCTTTTCCAAAGGGGAAAGTATGGTTGGAATATACCAAATATCATACAAGATCATTGGCACACTTTTCATCATTCCCACCTTAATCAACCAGGCCTACCTGCCATCTTTAATTCAGGCATCGGATCATCCCAAACACCTAAATGAAATTTTCAACGAATCACTAAAGAATATCTTTTTCTGGGGAATTCCTATTTCAATTGGGGGGTTTCTATTGGCAGAGCGAATCATTATTTTCGTATATGGAAATGATTTTATCATGGGGACCAATACGTTTAAAATACTCATCTGGAACTGCGTAATCTATTTTTTCAGTTATACTGTAACCAACCTCCTATACGCTACAAGGCAACAAAGAAAAACCATCGGGGTGTTCTTTGCCGGAGCTCTTTTCAACACTGTCTCAAATATCTATATTATCCCTCTCTACGGCATTGAGGGTGCGGCCGCCACCACGATCATCGCTGAACTGATAGTTCTTGTAGGAATGACCGTTATCGCACACAGTTCAACCAAAATAAAACTTTTTGCCAGCAGCTGGCAATCCATAGCCAGCAGTGCCGTCATGGCCGTCTTTATTATCTTTTTCAAGATAGACAACCTCATCCTCACAGTGACAGGCGGCGCCCTGATCTATTTTGGAACTTATTTTGCTTTAAAGCAGATCTTCAAGATAACAAACAATCATATTGCAAAAGTAAGAAAAATCTTATTAACCGAACAGCCCAGGAATGAATAACAAAGGCAAAACGAAAATAGCATTCCTATCACCGTACCCCCCGCAAAAGTGCGGCATAGCCAACTACACTTTCAATCTGGAAAAACATTTAAAAAAATCCTGTGATATTCAAACAATTCCAATTGAAAACACCCAAAAATCATTTTTGCTGTTTAAAACACTTGATTATGTAAAAAAACTCAAAGGTTTCAATATCATCCACGTACAATACATGTGCGATTTCTTTGGGATAAACCTCTTTAATAGGCTTTATGGACTATATACGCCGCTTTTCTACCGCCTGTGCGCACGCAAGAACAAGTGCAGAATTATTACCACGCTCCATGAAATCTTTGACACCAATATAACCTATTATGGACGCAGAATAAGGCCGTTCATCCACCTCTATTACAAGCTCATTTATCGTGCAATAGACAAATATAGCGATACCATAATCATTCACACTGATAACGGCAAAAAAATATTATCCCAGTATTTTAAACTCTCATCCAAATACATCGTTATCCCACATCCCAACTTTGTAAAAACTGAAAAAGTAGAAAATAAATTATGCAAGCATGCGCTAAATCTGCCCAACACAAAAATCATCACCTTTTTCGGTTACATTAAAAAGAGCAAGGGAATTGAAACCGCCATCAAATGGTTTGAAAAATACCATAAACAGGACTCAGCATTAGTTATCGCCGGAGGAGCAGTGTCCGAGGAAGGAAAGGCTTATTTTAATTATTTGCAAAATTATGTTAAATCCAATGGGCTTCAAAGCCATATTAAAATGACCGGCTACCTGCCCCAGCATCTGATTAAATATTTGATGAAAGCGACAAGTCTCTTCATTTTACCCTATAAGGAAAATAATCAGTCAGGCATCATTTATTACCCTTTGGCATATCAAAAACCAGTTATTGCCTCCAATCTTGGAGGATTCACGGAAATAGCTGAAAAATACGGGTGCATTCTTACTTTTAAACCGGATAATATCAGAGATTTGGAAAAACAATTCCAAAAAATGCAAAGTCAAAAAATTATTGATACACTAAAAGCTGGCATAAAGACATACCTGCGGGATACAAATCCGGACATAATCTGCCAAAAACATTTGGAAATCTATAATAAATCCTCCCATGCTCAAAAACTACTATAAGAGCCACTACCAGCACTATGTTCAGGGCCGCGACCAAAATTTTTACATGAAATATGTACTGCCGCAATACATCGATTTTATCAAGCCTACTGATAAAATTATCGATCTGGGATGTGGAACCGGCAATTTGCTAAAAGCATTGCACCAAAAAGGATTCAATAACCTTTGGGGGGTTGAACTATCCGAAATGGAATACAAAATCGCTTCACAGGAAAATCCTCATGCGCATATCTTCAAAAATGACTTATCCTCCTTCCTAATCACCACCAAAGAAAACTTTGACGCCATTCTTTTAATCGATGTATTGGAACACATTAAAAAAGATAACATTCTTACTCTATTAGAACTTATTCACAGTAAATTAAACCATAAAGGAAGATTAATTTTAAAAGTACCCAATGCCGATTCCCCAATTTTTGCCTCACCAAGCCGTTATGGAGACTTCACTCATGAAATTTCTTTCAACAAGACCAGCCTTTCTATGATTCTAAGGGACAGCAATTTTGAAAAGATTTCCGTTTATCCGACAAAATTCATTAAAAAAGGGACCATCACCTGGCTTGTTAGGACTTTTGTAGATCTGGTAATTAAAACCTATATGGCGTCATATATGGGCAAAGACGCTCTCAATGTTATCCTTACGGCTAACATAATTGCTGTCGCTGAAAAATAAGGCCGCAAATAAAAAGTTGCCTATGGGACTTAACTCATTTTTCCCAAAAACTCCCGCACCGCTTTCACTGCTTTGCCCCTGTGACTGATCCCATTTTTATCTTTGGGATCAAGGGCTGAATAAACTTTATCATGCCCTTCCGGCTTAAAAACCGAACTCAATGGCAAACCATGTTTAATAGGAGCTTCAATCTGGCGCGTAATGAATCCTTCTGTCTGCCCTACAAAAATATGTGAGCCCCCGCTTTCATCAACAATGCAGGCGCAGCAGACAAATCGCGCCGTTCTTTGCGCATCCGGCACACGTTCCATAACTTTCATAAAATACTTCAGCCACTCTTCATCAGTAGCCTTATCCCCCGCCCCCCATCGCCTTGTCTTAATCCCCAACTCGGTTTTAAGAGCATCCACAACAATCCCGCTGTCATCCGCCAGAGTCACCAAACCGAACTTCCCGTGGAAATATAAGGCTTTATTCATGGCAATCTCCTGATGGCTGTCGCCTTCTTCCACAAAGTCGTTTTTAATACCAAGATCGGAAAGTCCAACCATTTCATAATCCAGACCATCCAGAATCTCCTTAATTTCATGAAGCTTACCCGGATTAGCTGTTGCAATAAGCAGTTTTTTTCTTTCCGGGAGTCTTTTTTCTGAGAGCATAGGAAAATGTTAGTACGGAGTAATTATAATCCAAATTCCTCATAACTGCCATTGCCCAAATCTTCCAAAATCATGTCCAGATTACTCTTTAGCAGTATAATTAACCTTTTATTATGCAAACTAATATTATTCCCGATCAACTTGTCATTTTTCAATCGCAACAAAACTAAAACCGCATCATTATCCCTGGTCTGAATCAGAAAAATGGCCCTTCCAGCACCTCCAGGAGCCGTTAAGGGTATTTTCCGAAGAATTGTAAATGGATACTTGAATGGATTTCTAATAAGGTTCCCAAGCCCTCCCAAAGCTTTTCTAGCGGCCTTCTTGATTACTTCCAGCGGGAAAATATTTTCATAACCACAATATTCTCTTAGAACAATCGATCTGGTTAAAATTAACCTCACGTTTTCCTGCTTTTAGATAATAATCTCCCAATTTTATCCATTTTTTTCTGCACATCCGGTGTCACCTTTATTTGTTTTGGGGAACCTATTACCACTCGTTTCGTTTCAACAAAACTCTTCAATGCCGATTTAACAACCAATGTTAACGGAATACCCAGTTTTTCAGCCAAATTAAAAGCATCATTTTTAAGGTTTTCCTCAATTCTGATTGTAAGCGTAGTCATAAATTTATTAGCTATTGATTACTACAATCAGTATAATGCACTAACAATGTTAGTGCAAATAAAATTACCAGATAGTTTGGACCAAAATTTAGCAGACTAATCTTAAATTTATTTAAATTAATTATTAATTTTTAGACCCAAAACATAGTTTATAATATACTCAACCCAAATAACCTAACTTTCTGAACACCATCATAAAAAAAATCTTCCTCTATCTCCTGGCCGGCCTGACCGCCGCCATATTGGCGTTTAACATTGCCACAAGGCCCGAAGACACCGTTACCTGGTCAATAATCATCCTGATCATCGCGCTTGTATGCAATAATTTAAAATACGGATTATACCTGTTGATCCTCCTGCCAGTACTTGGTGAATTTGGCCGGCTGCCCTTCGGCCCCGAAAATGGCATGCTTGCAAGCGATTTAGCCGTACTTATCTACCTGGCGGTATGGATCTTCCAAAAGATCACCTCCGGGCAAAAAATTCCACGAACAGATCTTAACAAACCTCTTGCCGCTTTCTTCACCATCGCCGCCCTTTCACTGATCTATGCCCTCACTTTCCTTCAATCCACAGAAGTAATTATAAGCTCCATGTATCTGGTACGCCTGATTGGCTACGTATCCGTTTTTCTGATTACAGTCGACATCCTCAAAAAATCCGCCAATCCCGAACGCGACCGTACACAAATCATCCGCGCCATTCTCGCCGCCGCCTTTTTAATCTGCATCGCCGGATTTATTCAGTTAGTCATTTACCCCAATCTTACAGCGCTTGAAGAATACGGCTGGGACCCGCACATGGGCCGGCTGGTTTCCACCTGGCTGGATCCAAACTTCATTGGTGGCTATCTTTCCTTCGTTATTGCCATTTCCCTTTCGCTCTTTTTTGATTCCAAAAAGCTCACCCCTAAACTGGGCTACCTTGCCCTCACCATCATTTACGCCGCCGCCCTTTTTCTCACCTACTCACGTTCCGCTTACCTGGCTTTAGCCGCCGTCATTATCATCATCGGACTTCTGCGCTCCTGGAAGTTGTTAGCCATAAGCGCCCTCATCTTCATCATTGCCCTTACCACTGTCCCCCGCGTTGCCGAAAGAATGGGTGAACTGACCCAAAGTATCACCAGCATCACCGGACAAAGCGCCGAAAACCCCGATCCAACCGCCCGCCTGCGCCTAAAAGCTTATGAACAAACCTGGGAGCTGATTGGCAAACGCCCCCTCCTTGGCAGCGGCTACAACACTCTCCGCTACGTAAACTACAACGAAGGCTATGTAACCGACACCACCATTCATTCCGCCAGCGGCTCAGATTCAAGCCTGCTCACTATTCTGGCTACCACCGGCTTTGCCGGGCTTATTGCCTTTATCTGGATGATCTTCCTTCTCCTTAAACAAAACTGGAAAAACCTGCGCGCACAGTCAAAAAAAACACGCGCAGCAATAGACGTAAAACGCAGCAAAGCCCCCGCGCCACTACGCCAGACTCTTTCCCTTGCCTTATTCAGCGGCTTCATCGCCCTGCTAATTCATTCCTTCTTTGTAAACAGCCTTCTTTTTGCCCAAATCATGATCCCGCTCTGGATCAGCATTGGACTCATTCAAAAAGACCAATAATGGCTATCTGCACCCAACTAAAGTACAAACGTTGTTAACAGCATTTGTAGTACGTGAATTCGAGCTGTTTAGCAGCGTTGAACCAATCCCAGTCGTATCCGTAGCTGAACGTGTATATTCAAGAACCTCCTCTGTCCCAAGCTTGGTATATTCAATCACTCCACCGGTACTCTTGCTGGTATAGCGAACCTCCTGCCAGGTTCCACCGGAAGCTCCACGCATATAATAAGCCGTATATTTGGAACCATCATTAAAATAAACATTCACCTGGATATAACCGTCTGTGTTTTTGGAAACCTTAACATAGGCAACGTTTTTGCCGTCGGCAAGACTCTTGATAACTCTTGATTCCAGCGACAACTTGTCTGCATCCGTCATTGAAGTCTCATAATCAATTGTATAGGAAGAAATCACCGTAGGAGCCACTACCATCATGGGGACAACCGGCGTCGCAGATGAAGTTGTTGCCTGGGTATTACCACCTGTACCTGTAGGTGTTGTAACTGAAGGCTCCGCAATAATAGAGTTAACCGTTGCCGGAACCTTCGCGGCCGGCGTCACCGCGGACTTAACCAGCTCCATCTCAGCCGTCCCCGTAGAGGCAGCCGGGATCACAGAGTTATAAGTAGTCGGCAAAACAACCTCCGGAGCAACAACGTTGCTGTTATCACTCAAAGTGCGATTGCTATTTTGCGTTTGTTCATCAACATTATTTTGCTGATCAGGAACTGACAGCGATTTTAACTGAACATTCTCGGCGGTAACTGCTTGTGGTTGAACACCCGTAACACTCTTTTGTAACACACTGGAAGAACCCTGCTGTACAGGAACACTCTGCATAAGCAAAGATGGCTGCTCACCGGAACCTGAAGCCGCTTCACCGCCACCGGTCATCGCCTGCTGATCGATTTCCATCTGGCTTAAATACCTTTCACGATATTCCTGCGGTAACACCGAATAACCGGAAAAAGTCACAATTCCGGACTGCGTACCTTCCTGCAATCCCCCGGCACTCAAAACACTTGCCGTCGCATCGGCACTAGTTGCATCAACGCTATTTGCGCCCATGCCATAGATACCCATGTCTCCGGTTTCTTCAGTCATAGCCGTCCGGCTTGAAGTATCAATCACCGGGACTGTCACCGCGCTATCAATAGATGTTGGCATCTTCGCGATTTGCATCACCACTACAAAAACAATCAACGCCGATGGCACCAGGGCAAAAGCATATTTATACTGCCCCCAAAGGCCGCCCCAAGCAGTCCACCAGGACTGGTTAATACCCTTCCCGATTTCGGTAGCATGACCTTTTATGTCAGAAACTTTGTTCTTTAAATCTGAAACCCGCTCTTTCATGTTATCTACTCTGGAAGCACGCGGCATCGCCATGGCCTTATCCAGAATCTGCATGCGAAGATCTGCTTTAAACCTATTATCTATAACAATATCCTCGCTTTTTCTGGAATCAATAAGCTTCTTTATCACTGGTTCAAAATATTTTCCGATAGGTCTTGCCATACATTCTTCCGCTTTTGACGGTTAATTTAAGATAATGATTATTCAGGACTATTCAGTAACTGTTTAACTTTTTTCAGGGCCCTAAAGACTTTCACTCCAATATGGTTAGCACTTAATCCCATAATTTCGGCGATTTCAATATTCGATGCCTCCTCAAAAAACTTTAATCTTATAATTTCCCTCTCCTCTGTTTCCAGTTTTGCCATCACCGCCTGCACTTCACTCTGGGCTTCACCCCTTGATGCTTCTTTAACCGGATCTTCCCCTTCATCCACAAGACCCCTTCCTTCATCCAGTTCCACAATCTGTGTCCTGTTATTAGTCCTGTACCATTTCAGCACGTTATTATGGGCAATTTTGTACAGCCAGGCCGAGAAAGAAAAACCTCTCCACTCAAAATCTTTTATATGGGCCAGTGCGTCATAAAAAGTCTGGCTCACCAAGTCATAAACCATTTCCTTGTCACTCACGCGCCTGTACACATAACGGTAAATCTGATCGAAATATTTGTCGTACAGTGCTGCGAAATTGGCGGGGTCCCGCTTGGCGTCTTCAACTAATTTTTTTTCCTGTTCAAGCACAGTCCAGACATCATGTTATACATGGCTGGATATTATGATTGAATTCGGCCAGTTGTCAATAGTTGTTTAAGAGTTGAAAATTTGATTTTTCCATCCTGTCTAAGACCAAAAAAGGCCTAATATTACAAAATTCGACTAAAAAAATCTTTTTTGCTACAATTTTCCCACCTTTCACTAAATCTCAGGTTTTAACCGTAAGTATATCCCTAACCTGCCTTCTATGAAAAAACTGATAGCCACCTTCTTTTTAACCATCACTCTGCTTTCAGGCTGCATCATTATTATCAACCAGCCATCAGCTGAAGAAAAAGAACTCTACAACCTCCAGCAACAGATGAAAAAACAGGTTTCAGAACTCCAAACCACCATTTCCAGCTCCAATTACGACCCCTCTACCGTAGGGTCATATATCGATTCCGGCCTCCAGGCCATCCAGGACGGGATCAAAAAAGTCGATGAAATGAAGATCCCCGATAAAATCAAAACCATCGCCGGAGAAACCAAAAAGAAACTCCAGGATCTTCAAAGAAATTACGAACAGCTAAAAACCCTGTTTAATGACATCGACAGCCTGAAAAAGAAAGGCGCCGAACTAACTGCCGAAGCCAAGGCGGAAATTGATAAACAGATTAAAAACCTCCAGGGAACAGTTAAAGAAGTTCTCAATCTGCTAAACCGTTCCGCCAACTATTTCCAGAACCTCGGCCAGCAAATCATGGGCCAATATGGATCCCAGCAAACCACTCAGCAAAAATAAATAATCTCATTTTATGAATAAAAAAGCCTTCCGGCTTCAAACCAGCGGCCGCATCATAACCTCCATTGGATCAATCCTGATCGCATTCTTTGCCATCCACGGATTAGCGCTGGCCACCTCCATTACCCTGCCCAATGACGTCCCTCCGGGCGCAATGAGTTACGGTAATGTCAGCCAAAACGCCCTCCCTGCCGATCCAAACATCATCGCCGCCATCATCGGCGTTGTTGGCCTGCTTGTGGGCAGCTTTATCACCATTGTTGCCACCTATTTCATCCGCTGGATGGATATAAGACGCGAAGACAAACGTGAAAAATTGTTAATGGAAAAGAACCGCCGTGAAAAAGTTTTCCAGATGAAACAGGAAGTCTACCGCACTTTTTTAAATGAACTATCCAACCTGGAAGCCTTTGTACAGCCCGATTTCGCCACCTTTAAGCGCGACCTTACCAAAACCGATATCAAACTGGATTTGATCGCTTCGGATAAAGTCCGCGAAATTAATGAAAACCTGAAAAACATCCTCCTTTTGATTGCCGAAAAAAATTACAAAAGTAAATCTATCGAACTTTCCGAAGAATACCTCAATCAAAGGGAAAACTTGCTGGAAGCCATCCGCAGTGACATCGACCTAAACCAGATTAAATGACCTCTTTACCAACAATGAGAACATCAAAAAACATTTCACATATATCCTTCTCGGCCATTTTCAGCCTCATTTCAGTTTTCACGGGCATCGTCATTTCAACCCTCACTCCATTTACAGCCAAGGCAACTCTTACCACAACAACCTCATCCATCAGCCCCACCCTTTTAACACAGCAATCCGTCATACTCGACCCTTCACTGGTTAAAGTAACCCTGCCCGCAGATACCACCCTTGGAACCCAGGCCGGAACAACCACAACCGATACCACCAGCAACACCTCCGGCGTAACCGCCACTCAAACGGATTCCTCTCAGCAAACCGGTCTTTCCGCCACCCAAATCACCGATACCACTGCAACCACCACCCAAACCTCCAATTGCAGCCCCAGAGACCCTCTTTGCAACCAAAACAGCGGCACAACCACCCAACAGGCAGATACAACAACCGGCACCAGCAATCAGGATACATCCGCCGCCAGGCCTGATTTAAGCGGTTTAGTAGAAATGGAAACCTTAGATGTTTCAACCCAGCAAACCCAACAGGAAAGCGGCACCCAGTGCATTGCAACAACCGAAAGCGCCGCCGGAACCTCCGCTGGCATTTGCATCACCCCGGGCCAGGCCGCCCAGGCCGCCGACCCTGAAATCATCAACAACCAGACCAAAATAACCATCGTCGTCATCATCGCCACGCTCATCGGCCTGGCCCTCACCATCCTCATCTCCTACATTTTAAACTCCGCCGCCAACCGCCGCGAATTAAAGCGCATTCAAAAACAGCAAAGCGACGGACCCAGGCAATTCGCTCAAAAACAGGTCAGCGCCAGTTACCAAAACGTCACCGAACAAATTGCCAACATCATTTCCAAAACCGCCAACTCACAAACCGACGGACAACCGCCTTCCATAAATTCACAACCAGGCGCCATCAACTCCTCCGCCTCCAAACAACCCGGAACCTCCCCCCTTTCCCCAGACGACATCCGCAATCTCCAAAAAGCCCTTGGCAGTATTGAACTTTTCGGCTCACCGGAAACCTCAAAAAGTACCCAGGAACTGCTAAAACTCCTCTACCGCCATCAATCCGCAGGAACCCCCTCATCAAAAGCGCCCCACCCCGCCCCCACTGATTTCGCCCAAATCAACCAGGCCGCCACCCGCTTGGCCGAAAGCCTAAAAAAAGACCTGTAAACCTGGTTCCACTAAAGAATTTCCATCAAATCACACTTCAAATCCTCTCTATTCCGCCCGATCATACTTTCATCTGGCAAAGCCCTTCCAACTCCGAGGATTTCACGCATCATCATCTCCTCCTCTTGATTCATATCCTTATCGGCATCCATCATCATACTTATTTCCTGTCTTATCTGCTCTATTACCGGATCCCCAGTGTCTTCCGGGAAAATCTCGACTAACTCTTTCTGTCCACACAAAATACGGGCTCTCACTCCTTCCAGTATCAACAAAACGTCCGGCCTGTCTGTAACTTCATCACTTTTACTTGCCTGATCAACAACCTCCAAGGCCAACTCTTTCCAGAGGACATCATCAACTTGTTTTATTGTTTCATCCATTTCCAAGCCTCAATAAGGCGCCAAAATAACACCTAAAGTCAGCAAAATCAACCTCTCACAAAACCTTTCGGCGTAACTCCTTCACCTCACCTCTTTCTCTCTTCATTTCCAGCATCTTCTCCTTCGCCCTCCTGGAACGTTTCTTCTTTTGTTTACGCAGCTTAAAAATCTCACGCACCTTTTGGGAACGCGCCCCCAAAATCTGCTCTTCAATTTTATTGATAATCAGTTTATAGGCGCTCAACCTGTTCTTGCTCTGTTCACGGTGAAACTGGCAGCG
>Ga0302253_1001782_pt1 | contig 11981 bp, 5 predicted proteins | sample AAG_RA_Trp_MG_FD_193537 | JGI IMG/M metagenome (GOLD analysis project Ga0302253, IMG submission 193537) | Enriched activated sludge microbial communities from anaerobic digester in WTTP, New Holstein, Wisconsin, United States - AAG_RA_Trp | ecosystem: Engineered > Bioreactor > Anaerobic >... | reverse complement strand
GCTTCCAGGGCTCAGCGAATAATAAAAATTATAGACGGGAAGATAGTAGATGGCAATTCCGCTAGCTGAATCTCTGAAACTTGGTTTGGCAGATATTATGATGCGCAAAGTTCGCAGCGTAGTAACCGTTGTAGGAATAATTTTGGGCGTGATGTGCATAATGGTAGTCCTGGCAATTGTGAACGGAATGAATAAAAACACCATAAGTTGGATGGAAGAGCACGGTGGATTGAATAAAATTGAGGTGGAACAAAATTGGCGGTATGATTTTTCCAAAGGGGGCGATCCGAGTTTTACCTTAAAGGAAATTCGTTATTTGCAATCTCTTATCCCGGAAGCGGAAGCATTTAATCCCAATGTTCAGGAATGGGACTCAGTAGTAAATAGGGGTGATCTTAGATACAGTACTTCTGTAAGAGGCGTGATGCCCGATTTTGTAAAAGTAGAACAATGGGACATTGCTAAAGGCAGATTTATAAAGGATTTGGATATAGATGAACATAGCAATGTGATAGTGCTTGGCTCAACTGTGGCAAAAGAATTTTTTAATAACGGTGAACCCTTGGGTCAAACAATTTCTGTAGGCAATCAGCAATTTATTATTGTTGGGGTGATGGAAGAAAGGTTTATGCAATCACAAGGCGGAGATATTGGAGTAGGTGATAATGCTTTGGAATATTTAAATAAGCAATGTTTTATCCCAATCTCAACTATGATCAGTAAAGTTAACACTGCCAGTAATATAAGCTCTATAGATATTAGAGCAAAAAGTCCTGAAGAAGCAAAAGAATTACGCCGCAAAGTAGAAAACATTGTGCTGAATCTGAAAAACGGAAAACGACTGTTTCAGGTTACTTCCGCTAAAGAACAGCTGGATACAATGCAGGCAAATGTGAAAATCTTTGAAGCGATATTTTTCTTAATTGCTGTAATCTCCCTGCTGGTAGGGGGAATTGTAATTATGAACATTATGCTTGCTTCCATTCGTGAACGCACTCGTGAAATTGGAGTTCGCATTGCAGTTGGAGCCAGGAAAAGAGATATTTTTATTCAGTTTTTAGTGCAAACGATTTTGATAACTGCTTTGGGTGGTGCGTTAGGCATACTTTTGGGATTTACTATTCTGAAACAAGTGGGTAACTACTTGCAAATTCAGGTGGTTGCTTCCGTGCAAATGATTTGGGTCTCGCTCTTGGTCTCTATTGGAGTGGGGCTAATTTTTGGAGTTGGTCCTGCTCTTAGAGCTGCCCGTCTTGACCCGGTTATTGCTTTAAGGGAGGAATAATGAGTAAACAAAAGCAAAAAAGGGGTTTTCTCCAGAAGTTTTTCCTTTGGCTGTATTTCTATATCAAAATTGTTAATTCTGATCTAAAAAAAATTTATCAATCCATAACAGTTACGCAACAACGGAAAAAGGTCTTTGGCAATATCTGGACTTTTATGAAAACATTTTACCAGCGTTTTATGAGCGAAGGAATTTTGAAGGAAGCAGCCAGTTTAACTTATATAACTCTTCTCGGTTTCGTTCCTTTTATCAATTTTCTGGTTTTAATTGCCCCGGATATGCCATTTCTGAATTTGGGTGATAAATTGAGGGAATTGGTGGTGCAAAACTTTATTCCGAGCTCAGCGAATGCTATAATCAACTTTATGGAAAAGCTGATTATGCCCAAAGTCGGCTATAATATTTTCAATATTGTTATTCTGATTATTAGTTCCTATTCCCTGTTTGCAGTTATCAGAGGTACTTTTGACCGTATCCTGAGTATGCAGCTGAAGACCTCCCAAGATACTATTACCCAATTAGTGAAATTTTTCGGCACGATAGTTTTCGGATTGCTGATTATCGTGTTGCTTTTTTCCAGTTCTTCTATTCCCATCATCTCACGATTATTAAAGTCCCCGGTTTTACAGTGGATAATGGTAATAGTTCCTTTCATTTTGCAATTTTTGGCTATCGTTTTTCTCTATATGCTGTTGCCTTCCGTTAGAATTAACCGTGCCTCTTTATTTAGAGGTGCTTTTTGGACTACAGTTATCTGGGTTATTGGTAAATCCGCATTTGATTTTTATATCTATAACTTAACAAATTACCAGGCACTTTATGGAGTGATGGCTGTTCTGCCGATTTTTTTACTGTGGATTTATGTAAATTGGGCAATAATTTTGGGGGGGATGGTTTTAGTGAGCGTTATTGAAAACAATAAAACCGGTGGTTTTTTAACTAAAGAACCCCATAATGCCGTCCGCATAACAATGGAACTTTTTACCAATCAAAAACTTAATCAGCGCTTAGAAGGAATTATGAATAAAGAGAACTTAAAAAAAATGGTAGATACCTTGAACGAGGAAGACGATAAATGAATAAATATGCCCTAATCAGCGTTTCCGATAAATCCGGCATAGAAAATTTAGCTGTGGAACTGGAAAAACTTGGCTACACTATTCTTTCCACTTCTCATACCGCGGAATATTTACAAAAATTCTGCCGGAAAGTAATGCTGGTTTCTGATTTAACCAAATTTCCGGAAATTCTGGAAGGCAGAGTGAAGACCCTGCACCCAATTATTTATGCCGGAATTTTGGCAGATAGAAATAATCCTGTTCACGAAAAAACACTTGCCGAACTAAAAATTGATCATATAGATGTTATAGTCGTAAATTTGTATCCTTTTGCTGAAGTTTGTAATAAGGAAAATGCCAGTGAACAGGAAATAATTGAAAATATTGATATTGGGGGTCCGTCTTTAATCCGGGCAGGAGCAAAAAACTTTAAAAGCGTTACTGTTTTGGTTGATCCTGAGGATTATCCACCCACTCTAAAACTTTTAAAACAGGATAGTATTTTACCTGAGAGCTACAGTGCTTATCTGGCAAAAAAGGCATTTACTAAAACCAGCCAGTATGATTTGGATATTGCCGCTTATTTTACAAAAAAAGATAAGGAATTGCCTTTTATTTCAGAGCTTCCTGCTCAGCTTGTTGTATCTGAAAACCTGAACCTAAAACTGCGATATGGCGAAAACCCTCATCAAAATGCTGGTTTTTATACTAATGATAACCCCGGTTGGGAACTTCTTCACGGTAAGGAACTCTCTTTCAATAATATAATGGACATTGACTCTGCCCTAAGAGCCATTCGTCTTTTTAGTGAACCAACTGCCATTATTGTCAAACACTGCAATCCTTGCGGTATTGGCAGTGGAGAAACTTTGGCAGAGGCATATAGAAAAGCTTATGAAACAGATACGGAGGCACCTTTTGGCGGAATTGTAACAGTAAATCGGTCTCTGAATATAGAAACGGCAACCCTGATTAACAATATCTTCACTGAAATTATTATTGCCCCTGATTATGAACCCGGTGTTCAGGAATTCTTGAAGAAAAAGAAAAACCGCCGCTTAATCCGCTACCACCTTTCCCTGCTGCAAAAACCGATTAACCCTATAGAAATTAAAACATTAACCTTCGGCTATTTAGCTCAGAACTGGGACTTAATAAATGAACCAACAGAGGACTGGAAAATAGTTACCAGTAAAGAACCTTCTCCCCAAGAGTTTCAAGCCCTGCTCTATGCCTGGAAAGCTGTTTCCGTCCTAAAGTCCAACGCCATTGCTATCGCTAAAGAAGACAGGGTTTTAGGGCTTGGCTGCGGACAAACATCTCGCATTGATGCTGTTCAATTAGCTCTCTGGAAAGCTAAAAAATTCGGACACGATTTAAATGGCTCGGTTTGTGCCTCCGATGGCTTTTTCCCTTTTCGGGATTGTATAGAGACCCTTGCTAAACACGGAATTTCTGCTATCATTCAACCTGGCGGTTCTAAAAACGACGAGGACTGCATTGCTGCCTGTAATGAATTGGGCATTGCTATGCTCTTTACCGGTTTCCGTCACTTTAAACACTAATAATATCCGCAATCCAGTTTAGATATATTAAGCGGATTAACAAGGAGTTATATCTCAAATAAGACATTTGAATCAATAAGAATATATACTTATCCCTTGAAATCCTGAATTCCAATTTGAAAAAGATTTATTCCAATATGTTTAAGGTAAATTTGGCAACTATGACATAAGTAGAATTTGTTACCTTATAGATCAATGAGTCCATTAATAATTGATGCAACCGAAAATGAAAAAAAGACCAAAGAGAATATCTGAAAGTGTAATTAGATGTTTATATTGCTTATATAATAATAGATAAGGCGAATACAGCTCAGACAAAATTCAATATAAAGGAGTAAAGGCGATGGCAAAAAAAAATATTTTTTGCTTTTACGGGAATTTATATTATAATGTAATTATATAGTGTTTGCTTACGAGGAGTTTTAAATGAATTCCGGCAAATTAGTAGTAGGAAGTATTTTTCTGTTTACTGGGACCCTCGGTTAAGAGTAAAAAATTGGGAATTGATGTAAACCTTGAAATTGGATCATTATGTATAATTAAGATATACTGCAAAATAGAGGTTATTATTTTTTATCTTAAGTATAAAACATATCCTTGATAAAAGGGTGGAATAGATTATGAAGAAGGTGCTAATAGTATTGCTTGTAAGTGCTACTCTTATGTTTGCGGGGATAAGATTATATTCTCAAAACAATATGCCCTTAATGCAGAATTTAGCTGGTGAATATTTAAATTCATATTTTGGGAAAGTTATTGCTTCTATTGACTTTAATGCTGATGGTTATGATGATGTAGCGGTTTTTACCTTAAATAGCGGAATTAATCATTGGTCAAGTGTCCAAATTTATTTTGGTGGACCCAATATGGATGCAGTTACCGATCTTATAAGAGAAAGCACATTCCAGGATCAGGTTATCAGCACAACTCTTTTAAATATTGGCGATGTAAATGGTGATAATTATGATGATCTTATGATTTCTGAGCTTTACTCACCAGAGATTACTGATTCCTTAGCTTTAAGAATATTCTATGGAGGACCCGAAGCAGATCTGGAACCTGATTTTACATTAAATTCACCTTGGTTCAGTGAACCCGAAATATTACCAATATGGTATTTGGGAGATGTGAATGGAGATGGCTTAGATGATATAGGAATATATCATTTTATAAATACTAATTATCCTGACTTGGCAATATTGTTGGGAGGAACTTTTCAAATAGTTACTATCCAATACCACATTTGTCTGCAAAGATATCATAAACTTGCTGAAGCAGGTGATGTAAACAATGATGGCATTGATGATTTTATTGTCGGATTTGCCTTAGAAAAACCAGAGGGTATTATAACTTATCGCTATCTCTATTATGGGGGAAATCCCCTTAATTTGAACAATCGGGTTTTATTGCGTTGTTGGGGAGATTCAGAATGGAGCTTTCCCGGTGGCTATGGTGTAGGTGATTTTAATGGAGATGGCTATGATGATTTTGTCTATTGTGAAGGGAATTCCTGGCGAGATAATAACAAACTGCGTTTAGGTGGAATTAATATAATGGAAACAGAAGAATTTACTTTACATATTAATGAACACATTTACAATCTGATGGATATGAGTGATCAAGGGGTCGCCTACGGAGATTTTAATGGAGACGGTTATAGTGATTTAGCGGGTTCGGATTATACCTTTGGGCTCTGGACGGGACACGCTGGCGTTTGGCTTGGAGGTGAAAATCCCAATGGCCTTTTTGACCTGAGAATTACAGCTCCACCAACTTCCCCTTTTCACCAATTTGGACTGAATATTGCTTCGGGTGATTTTAACGGTGATGGATATTGTGATCTGGCTATTTCTGCACACCATAGCAATACCTCAGGTAATGATAATAATTTAGGTTATGTTTACATTTTTGCCGGAAATGCTCAATTATTAGATACTCCTGTAGCTAATGAAGATGTTTTTATGCCTCCTGTAAACAGTATCTTAAAGGTTAAGTATTTCCCTAATCCCAATTCCTCTAATAACCAGGAAATTAGTTATGAGATTGAAGGTCCTCTTCCTGAACATATATCTACCGCTAAGATTTCAATTTATAATATTAAGGGTCAGGTAATAACCAATTATCAGCTGGATACGCAGAAGTTAAAAAGTAAAAGGGGTATTCTACCAGCTGTTAAACTAAAACCAGGAGTTTATATTGTTGCAATGCAAATAAACGGGAAGAGGGTCTCTACCGAAAAAATAACCATCAATGAGGGGAGGATCAAATGAGATATACATTTTGTATATGCTTATTATTTTTAGCACTATCATCATTCTATGCAATTAGTTCTGATGATTTTACGATAGGGTGTTATACTTATATGAAAGCATGGAATTCTCTTGAATCATTTAATAATGAGATCATTACAACATATTTGAAAAATGCAAAATATAATCTTGATGTTTGGGATACAAATAACCCGAATATTAATGCTATTGTAAACTTAATTAATCTTCATCAAAATCAGAATATTGATTCTTATTTAACTGATTACTATTGGAATATTGATACCGAAGGTAATATTACATCTGGTTCACATGCCATTTCTACAGGTAATTATTGGAAATTTGAAGCCGAATATAGCAGTGAAGGAGGAATTAATGACAGTAACGATAAATTTTTCTATAAATTTTCAGATCCCAATCGGGTAGGAGAAGCTTTTCCAACGGGTAATAGAAAAATATGGAAATGTATATATGACCATAATATCGAACCACCACAAGAAGGAGTACCTCAAATTCCCCAAAATTTAATACAAATGCCCCCAGGTAATGCTATATGTGGTTTCAAAACCCGATGGAAAGAATACAAAGCTGGTTATAATAATAATATAGTTCTTAATAACGAGAAAAATATTGGACCTGAATTTCGATTCACCTCTTGGGGAGAAGATTCTTTATCTGTAACATATATGGCTAATAATAAATTATATTTACGATATTTAATTAAAATCGATCCTAATTTTCCAGCTAATGCACCTGCCTTTACATTTAAGTGTGCATTTTATAAAAAAGAAAATAATAATAATTATAATTGGTATTTTGTCCCTTTAAAAAATGCTCTTTCTTCAACTATACCCACAGATTCAATAACATACACTTATTCCGATATGCAATCAAATAATTATACAACCCCTGAAGCTGAAAATCCTCAAAGTGGATATCGCAGTATTACTTTTGAAATAGATTTAGTATATTTACTCCATAACGGTTTTATGAATAATCTTGGATATTGGTTTACATCACTGTACGGCATTAATCCCTATGTCTACTGGCATAGTGGGCATACAATTTCAATTGATTATTTAGAAATATTTGATAAAGTATATGATAATTTAAAAAATAATCCTTCTGTTGTGCAAGGATGGATATCAAGCCGTTTATATAATAATGTAAAAAGGCACTATACACTTGATGAACCTTCTATGCCTCAATTTTATTCTCTCAAGCTTATTAATGAAAATATATTGTCTTCAATAAATGGTGATAAAGCTATATCAAATATAAATTGGAATCATGGATTGATGAAGAAAGGAGATGGTAACAGGTTTTCTATGCCAGGTTTATATCTTGCCGAAACAAACCCTTCTGAATTGTTCATAGATTATTATGTGTTAGAACCTGAGTTTAATTGGAATCTGCCTGCTGAAGGAAATGGAATCTGCAATAAAAATTCTGTTCAATGGAATTTAGATTGGAAAGTTCTTCAACATTATAGAAAACTAAAGATGGATTGTGAACAAGATAATATTCCTTTGTCTGTTGTCCCTTGTACAGCGGGGAGGTGGGATGAAAATCATAATTGTTGGTCATTCTATCAATATCCAACCCCTCAAATGGTTAAGTGTTTACAATTTTTACCATTGTGTTATGGTGTTGATGGAATTATTGATTATCATTTATATAATATTATTCCCAATGTAATTCAACAAATAAACGAACCTTACAATTATCAGGAAATAGAATCAGAAATTCAAGAATCAAGTTTAAAATGGTATTCTATGCTTGATGTAAGCAATTACAATACCCCTGATTATAGTATAGATTCAACTTCTCTATATTCTGCCATTTGTGAAGCAAATGATAAAATTTGTGTTTATGGTCCTATTACAAAAAATCTTAATTGGCAGGATGCGGTAACTATTGGTATATCCGGTTTATTCCAACCAGGTGAAATATATTCAGAACCATCATCCTTATTGAATGGGACTACATACTTAGATTCAATTAAAGTGGTTAGTGTCAACTCTAATCCTGAACAGTATGAAGGATATATTCAATGTGGCTTTTTCAGTGATAACAATAATGAACCTTTGTATATGTTAGTTAATAGAAGAACTAATTTCGTTAATGATACTAACGGAAGTTTAAAATTTTATTCTGTAAGTGATATTAGAAATTGTGTTGGCTACAATATACCTCCTTCTCAGAGGGTCAGATTTAAACCTAACAATTTTGCCTTCAATCATTTTGGTTCCCCAGCCCTCTATGATCCATATAGTCATTCTTTATACTTCCAATCTGGTCAGAATATTGATCTACAAATTAATTCAGGTGATGGAATATTACTTGAAATGTGTGCTTCACTCCCACCTTCTGTATCTTCAAATACTACTTTACGAAAAAAAATTTACTTGGGGGGGAATATATCACTAAATAATGGTTGTACTGTAAATGTTGAACCAAATTCAGTAGTGTCTATTTTACCTAATACTCACATAACATTGGATAGTAATGCAACCTTTAATATAAGAGGAAGCATTTCTATAGGTGATAGTGTTCATTTTACCCTCTCAGATAATTCTACTTTGTCAATTTCTAATGGAGTATGTAATTTTGGCAATACAGGCACGACAATTATTATTGATGGGAATGGAAATTTTATTATAAGTGATAGCACACAATGTATTTATCCTATTTCATTTACCATGAATATTTCAGAAGGTACAAATGTTATTATTTCAGGCATTCAAACTTATAAAACGGGATCAAAAATATTTGTTTCCAATAATTCTTCTTTAACATATCAAAATTCTATAATAAATTTTGGAAATCTTGTAAGAATGTATATTAATAACAGCTCATTTTCTATATCTTCATGTACAATTCTTCCTTCTTCAATATCAGCATATTATGATTCTATATTTGTAAGCAATTTTAGTTATATTAACATATTAAATTCAACTATTAGCAAAGTTCCTATTTTTGTGCACAATTCAAACTTATATTTCATTAATAGTAATATGGAAGTTAATTCAAATAAAACTGGTATTACTATAAATAATAGAGACAACTATATTATTTTTGATACAACTATAGGACCTCGAAACACCATAACATGTTTATCTGGTGAAATGGCAAAAGGAATTGAAATAATAAGATCACATTCTCCTGTAGTTATAAGGAATACTATTTTTTCAGAATTACAATATGGAATTCTAAAAACTACTTCTTTTGATTCACCTGATAGTATTTTCAACTGCTCATTCAATAATTGTATTTATGGTATTAAAGAAACGACAATAGGATCAATAGGGAGAATACAAAACTGTTCATTTAATAATATAGGTGATGTAGGTATATTTTTAATTGGTTCTACTCCTACAATTTGTTCTTGTGATTTCAATGCTTGTGATACAGGTATTAAATTCGATGGTTCATTTTATTCCCCCAGATTATCAGGTATATTTAATTCATCATTTTCTTTCTGCAATACAGCAATAGAAAGCAGAGGTGCTGTAGCAAGAGTACAGAACTGTGATTTTTATTTAAATGAAACTGGATTATTATGTCATAAAGATTCCAACTTGAACCTTACTTATAATGCTAACAACTGCTTACGCAATGAAATTAATAATATTAAATTTTGTTATGATGATATATATCATTCATATGTTCAAGTATTTAGTGGGCATAATGATTTTTATCATTTTGGATCAACTTCAGTTGATTTTAACTTTGATGACAATTATTCCTCATCATCCGGTTATGAAATTGATGCATCTAAGAATTGGTTTGAAGATGATTCACTAAGAGTAAATGATCCTGAATATGAACATTATGTAATAGTTAATGGTTATGATGATAATCCTAATACTGGAGGAACAGATCCTGATGGCAATAATCGGTACTTCTTGGCATTATATCAAGAAGCTTGCGAAAATTATGATCAAGCAGTTTTTTTATATGAAACAATACTAAATGATCAATTGGAAGTAGAAAAGAACTATTATAATGGTTGTATTGATGGAATATATAGAATAAAATTAATGCAGGAGAACCAACTTGAAACATTAGAACAATATGTTAATCAGAAAATAGATCAATATGCTAATGTAGATTTCTCTTTTGCAAAATTATTAACTGATTATCTTATTAAAATTAATGTAACAAAGAAAGATTTTCAAAATGCGATAGATTTAATTCAGATTCGTATAGATAATCCTGTTAGTATAATAGATTCCTTAAGGGCTGTTCTCGATTTAGAAATTGTTCTGCAGCTTGCGGTAATAGAAGATGATAAAAAACCGGTATCAACAAAATATAGCCAATATTTATATCCTAATATTGATATTTTTTATAATAAACATCAGGATCATTGGGCTTTGTTATATAAGTTGATGAATAAAGAGGAATTACAGGAAATACAAATTCCATTAGTCCCAATTATCAAGAATAATTATCCCAATCCTTTTAATCCTTCTACAACTATAGTATTTAGTATTCCTAATTCAAGCAAGACAAAATTGGATGTTTATAATGTTCGTGGTCAGAAAGTGAAACAACTTATTAACTATGATCTGGAACAAGGTTATCACAAAATTGTTTGGGATGGTAGAGATAAAAATAATCGTAGTGTTGGTTCCGGTATTTATTTTGTTCGGCTTGAAACAAGTAGGAAAGTATGTGTACGGAAAATTATGCTGATAAAATAAATATTATCTAAGAGGAAATAGAAAATATAGATATTGGGGGTCCGTCTTTAATCCGGGCAGGAGCAAAAAACTTTAAAAGCGTTACTGTTTTGGTTGATCCTGAGGATTATCCACCTACTCTAAAACTATTAAAACAGAATAGTATTTTACCTGAGAGCTACAGTGCTTATCTGGCAAAAAAGGCATTTACTAAAACCAGTCAGTATGATTTGGAAATTGCCACTTATTTTACAAAAAAAGATAAGGACTTGCCTTTTATTTCAGAGCTTCCAGCTCAGCTTGTTGTATCTGAAAACCTAAACAGTAAATTGCGCTATGGCGAAAACCCTCATCAAAATGCTGGTTTTTATGCAAATGGTAACCCCGGTTGGGAACTTCTTCACGGTAAGGAACTCTCTTTCAATAATATAATGGACATTGACTCTGCCCTAAGAGCTATTCGTCTTTTTAGTGAACCAACTGCCATTATTGTCAAACATTGCAATCCTTGCGGTATTGGCAGTGGAGAAACTTTGGCAGAGGCATATAAAAAAGCTTATGAAACAGATACGGAAGCACCTTTTGGCGGAATTGTAATAGTAAATCGTTCTCTGAATATAGAAACGGCAACCCTGATTAACAATATCTTCACTGAAATTATTATTGCTCCTGATTACGAACCCGGTGTTCAGGAATTCTTGAAGAAAAAGAAAAACCGCCGCTTAATTCGCTACCACCCTTCCCTGCTGCAAAAAACGGTGAACCCTATAGAAATTAAAACATTAACCTTCGGCTATTTAGCTCAGAACTGGGACTTAATAAATGAACCAACAGAGGACTGGAAAATGGTTACCGCCAAACAACCTACTTCGGAAGAGTTAGAAGCTCTTATCTATGCCTGGAAAGCTGTTTCCGTCCTAAAGTCCAACGCCATTGCTATCGCTAAAGAAGACAGGGTTTTAGGGCTTGGCTGCGGACAAACATCGCGCCTTGATGCTGTTCAATTAGCGCTCTGGAAAGCTAAAAAATTCGGACACGATTTAAAGGGCTCTGTTTGTGCCTCCGATGGCTTTTTCCCTTTTCGGGATTGTATAGATACCCTTGCTAAATATGGAATT
>Ga0302253_1001781_pt1 | contig 11985 bp, 12 predicted proteins | sample AAG_RA_Trp_MG_FD_193537 | JGI IMG/M metagenome (GOLD analysis project Ga0302253, IMG submission 193537) | Enriched activated sludge microbial communities from anaerobic digester in WTTP, New Holstein, Wisconsin, United States - AAG_RA_Trp | ecosystem: Engineered > Bioreactor > Anaerobic >... | reverse complement strand
ATGTCAACAGATTGTAAATGATATCGTGATGATAGAGTTGATTATATAAAATACTGTATAGGGGCAGGAATACCTTTAATAGAATGGGAATTGCACCGGCATAAACACCGATGATCAACTCCAATATGCCATACATCCTCAATAGTTTTCCCGTTTCCTTGATCCGGTCGATATTTTTGCTCGCCAGATACGCACCCAAACCAAGTCCACCCATGAAAACAGTCAAAATAATACTCACCGCAAAAGGTGCGCCGCCGATGACTTTAACGATCATTCTCGTCCACAGAATCTGATATATCAAACCCGATATGCCGGACAAGAAGAAGCAGATCAGCACGATTGTCTCGATATTCCGGTTTACACCCGGCAAGGTTTTCATTTCCCTACGCATCTCTCCCCCAAATTGAGAACCGGTAAAAGATCATATCATGATGCCCAGATAACTCCGGGACATCAACATCACGCTAAGCAGTTTTCCCATGTCCGTTCCAAAGCGAATTGGTATATTTATTCCGCACAAGATCGTTTTTCAATGTCTCCTCTTCCATGGTCAGTTTTCCCTGAATCAAACGGATGTTCCAGACCTCGGCAAATGCCCGTTGCATGACCTTGCCGAGCATTTCCGCAGTAACGGCTGTCCCCGTTTCCACATGCACGGAAGTGATTCTCGCTTCCAGATGTGCCTCTTGACCGCTTTTCTTTTCTCCGGAGCAAGAGAAAAGCAAATCGTTCGTTTCGGCATCAAAATCAAGGAGAACTGAACCATGCTGAAGAAAACAGCCGCGGGATCTGACCTGAGCGGAGCCGCATATTTTTCTGTCTCGGGCCAGTAACTCAAAAGGCGCCGGACTGGCAAAACAGATCGCTCCCCTTTTTATATTTGTATCCTTATGAATATAGTCAGTCCCCGCCATGTTTACGGCAATGCCCAGCTCAGCAAAACCTTGAATAAGACAGGCGCAGATGGCTTGATAATTACCGATCAGATCATCGGGAGAAAAGGGGGACTCTTCCCGGGACACAACGGAATAGGTCAATTCCCGGTCATGCAGCACCGCTTTGCCTCCGGTGGGACGACGAACCATCTCAATCCCACATTCCATGCAGCGCTGCAGATTAATCTCATGATTGATGTTCTGGAAGTAACCGACGGACAGGGCGGGTCTCTCCCATCCGTAGAAACGAAGGGTTGGCGGGCCGCCCCGTTCCTGAAGAATCCGAAACAGGGCTTCATCCACGGCCATATTTTCAAAAGCATTCGAAATCTGGAAAGGAAGGAAGCGCCAATTTTCCAAAAGGGATCAATCTACCTCCCCTTCCTGAAGAACAAAATCATGATAACCCTTGGCATCAAGCAAATCGTCCAGTTCATCCAAATCCTTCATTTCCACGACGATCAGCCAACCCGTGTCCTGTGGGTCGCTGTTAATAATCCCCACATCATCATCAATATCCTCATTGACATTCACCACTTCGCCGCTGACAGGTGAAATCAGTTCCACCAGAGATTTTTCCGCCGACTCAACGTTACCGAACGGCTCGTCCCGCTCGATTTCAGATTCGATCTCGGGCAGTTCCACGGACAGCACTTCCCCCAATTTCTCCTGGGCGTAGTCCGTAATGCCGATCGTGGCAAAATCCCCGTCCACTCTGACCCAAACATGCTCACGGCTGTAAAGAAGATCATCTGAAAATACTGGCATAATCGTCACTTCCTATTGAGTATTAATAACCCATGCATCGGCACAGGGAAAAACCATACCTTATCCCAATATGGTCAATTCTTTTGGAACCTTCGTCAACACCTCTGTTTTCCCCCGGGTGACCCATATCGTATCCTCAATCCTGATGCCCCACTTGCCGGGAAGATAGACTCCCGGCTCGATTGTCAACACCATGCCTGCTTCCAGCAATTGCTCAGATTTATAAGATATACGCGGGGCCTCATGAATATCCAGTCCCACCCCATGGCCTGTGCCGTGTGTAAAATGACGCCCCCAGCCTTTATGATCAATCAGATCCCTGGCGGTTAGGTCAATATCACGGCATGACCGCCCGACGGCCACGGCTGCAATTGCCCGGTCATGGGCTTCTTTCACAAGCCCATACACTTCTTTTAAATCAGATTCAACCCTATCAATAAAAAAAGTGCAGGTTTCATCAGAATGATAGCCTTTGTAAACGGCGCCATAATCAATGACGACTGCATCTCCTGGTTTGAATTTCCTGGCCCCGGCCCTGGCATGCGGTAAAGCGCCCCTCGGGCCGGAGGCCACAATGGTATCAAACGCAACCTTGTCCGCACCGCCCTTTCTCATCCGATATTCCAATTCCAAGGCAATATCGCGCTCCGATACGCCTGCCCTGATGATCGGGAAAACCGATTCCAGCGCATCGGCGGCGATGACTGCGGCCTTTCGAATGCAGGCAACCTCATGCTCATCTTTTAGGGCACGTAAGAGATCGATTTCCCCCGAAAGAGGCTTAAACTTGAGGCGTTTGTTTTTCCCTTTGATCCTGCGATAAAGTTGAACGTTGAGACTCGTATCCTCGAATCCAACCACACTGGCGTTTTCATGAGCAAGAAGGATGGTGATACTGTCAACACTGTCGGTCATATGGACCAACTCCAGGCCAGACGTTTCTTTTCTCGCCTGGGTCGTATAACGTCCATCGACAAGCAGGTGGGCTTGCCCCCGTGGTCCGACGTATAAAATCCCTTCGCTTCCGGAAAAGCCTGTCAGATATCGGATATTATTCATATTAAAGAACAGAAAAGAATCGACAGACCACTCGGGAAAGCGCAATCGGAAATCTGCCATGCGCCCCGGAAAAGGATTTGAGGTCATACCGCCGGACTCCGCAACCGATTTAGCCGCGTCAGCCACTTTTCCAACTCAGCAAGAATTGCACTCTTTTTGTCAGCATCATCGGCGTCAGTTGACACAACCCTCAAAAGACCGTCGCCCCCTGTCATAAGATTGGCCAACTCTGCCAATTTTCTTGACACCTGTGCATCCCCGGGTTCTTTGGCAAGGATGACTTCCAAAACCTTCTTAGCCATAGCGTAATGCCCCTGCTGAGTATAAAGGTCGGCCAAAGTAACGGTGTAAAACTCAGGCGATATCTCCCCTTTTTCCTCGACATCGGCTTCTTCAACTTCAATATTGACGGTTGTTTCAGGCAAGCGCCAGTTTTCCTCGGGAGAGAGGGCAACGGTAAGCGCATTGTATTTATGGAAAAAATTAAGAGATTCCGCATGCAGACCTGATTTACCGCAGAGCGTACCCAATTGCTGATAAACTTGGGATAAACGGCCAATCGTGTCATCAACTTCTTTAAGTAACTCGCGAAGCCGATCCAATTTTCCCAGCCGTAAAAGCCCCTGGCAGAGAATGATCGTCGCCTCTACATCGCCCGGCACCTGAGCAAGCTGTGCTTCGGCCATTTTTACGGCGTCGTCATACCGGTTTTCATTCAGAAAGACTTGCGCCTCTTGGGGATCAAAACGCTTTTCATCGGGACGATCTGTATCCATCGCATCCTGTATGTGCTGATTATTTTCAGGGAATATCATCTTTTTATAAAAAGACGTTGGAAAGCTAACATAGGGTCCAAGGTGTGTCAAGAAGGAAAAGCAGAGGTTTTACTAAATATTCTCTATGAATATTACCTATTTAACAGTGCTTCTTGCTTGTGCGGCACGAGAGAGAAAGTTCGCCATTGTGAATACTGTGAACTTCTTCACAGAAACGGACAAATTTCTTGACTTGAATATGGTGAAGAATTACGCTTTGGCCGAAACGTTGTGTTTTCGGGGGCTTTTCTTCTTATCTCGGTTGATTATCAGGTAATTGTTCCCTGCGCTCCAAAAACAGAAACAGAATATCGTTATTTGCTAAACATTGATTTTCGAAACGCTCTGCAAATCAGAATTAGGCATAGGATTTGCTTCACATATGTAGATTGAACACCGTTAATTGGAATTTATCCCATACAAAGGTTTAAGCCCATGATGATAAGCGGCAACAAAGGGAATAAAGGTTTCACCCTGGTTGAAATGATGGTCACAATCGCAATTATGGCCATTCTACTGGGCATCTCCATTTCGACGTGGAACAGATATAGACTGAATACGGACCTAAAGACTGCAGCCAGAACCGTTGTCAGCGATTTTTCCATGGCTAAGCAGATGGCTGTTCGGGATGCAACCGGATATAGGATCACCTTTAACGCGGGCACCAATTCCTATCAGTTAATTGAAACCGCCACCGGCAACGTTATACAGACACGTAATATCAGCGAATTCGGACCGGGCATCGTATTAAGCAACCCAAATTTCGGAGGTAACGCGACGATCGATTTCTTTGCCAGAGGAACAGCGGAAGCCGGTTCGGTCGTGTTTACCAACAGTATCAATTCAACCGGTACCATCACAGTGAATGTTACAGGGAGGACCTATGTCCGATTTAACCTCCAATAAAAGAGGGCTGGGCCTTCTGGAAGTGGTTATCGCGATCTTTATTACGGCCGTGGCGGTCATGGCGATATTTTCGCTTGTAGCTCCCTCGTGGCGAACCACATCGCGATCCGATCATTTGGGCAGGGCCGCCAATATCATGCGTGATCAAATTCAGATGCAGGAGACGCTGATTACGAATCCCTGCAACGCTGTTGCTGCGGGCGTAACAGGACCATTAGTCGTATTCAGTTCTGGTGGTGCGGCTGCACAACCGGGAGATATACAGTTTAGTGTTACAAGAACCATTACCCAAATTGCGGCAAATGCCTGGCGGGTTACCGTTCGAGTCACCTGGCCCGGCAGTGCCGGTGTTGTGGGAACGCTTGAAGTGAACAGGCAGAATGACTACGAATTTCCATTAGGGTGTTAAACGATGAGAGATACAAGAGGTTTTACCCTGGTTGAGTTGATGGTAGCTGTCGGTGTTACCATCGTCTTGCTTGGCGCGGTTTATACCGCCATCAATGCCACGCAGCGTCATTCATCCGGCATCGAACGAAAGGTCCTGGTGATGCAGGATGCCAAGCCGGCCCTGGATCTCATGTCGATTGAGCTTTCCATGGCTTCATTTAACCCCAATCTAACGTCGGGCAACTGGTTAATCGCTAACAGCGCCAACCCGGCCGTCAATTGCGTTAATGTGTCGGCCAACCAAGAATACCGGGGCATTCAGGAAGCGGCACCCAATGCCATCACGGTCGAGATGGATGTTAATGAAAATTGTACGATCGAGAATAACCCGATATGCATGCAGCATTTTGCAGGAAACTCAAATGAAAACGAGGTGATCCGTTACATCTACGACCCGGCAAATGAGTACATCACCCGGTCGGTGAACTGCGGCGGGAACATGCCTTTTCTGGGCGATACTGCGGCCAGCGGCCGTCCCCGCAACCTCCGGGTCATCAACAACACCCTGGGGCTCCCTGTGTTTCGGTATTTTGACGGCGCCGGCGCTGAAATCCTGCCGGCCAGCCTTCCCGCTGGAATCCCGGATATAAGGCGTATCCAAATCATTCTGATCATGGAAACGGAGAACATTGATCCCAATACGGGTCAACGCAGACGATTAAACTATTCCACCAGCGTTTTTGTGAGGAACCATGCTTACACCAAATAACTTTAGTATTCAATCTCAAAAGGGCTTTGCCTTGGTTACGGCCATTCTGGCCTGTGTTATTCTTATGGCCCTGGCTATTCTGGTGATGAACATGTCGACCAACGATCTCCGGGTGAGCGGCAGAAATGTAGGGGAGAAGACCGCCCTGAATGCCGCAGATACAGGCACACAAGTCATGTTAAGAAATTTTGATTATTTAACCAGAGAAACCAACCCATTGCCAACCGACACCCAAGTAGCCCCAGACGACGACAGCGCTATCTTTACCATCACCCACCCTGATCTCCCTTCGTATCATTCCAACATATCAGGATACTCAATGGCCGGCGGTCAGAAGATGGTCCGCAATGTTTATCCCCTGGAGTCGGAAGGAAGGAGCATCACCCACGACACGCGTGCCGTCGTGGAGTTCGCCATCGGCAATGGACCGAACCCCGGTGACACCGATTATCGCTAAGGAGTAACCCATGAAGATCAGAACCGTTGCCATGTTTGTCTTGGTTATCATGTTTATCTCAATCGGGCTCTTCCCCGGAATTGTATTGGCAGAAGAACCGGAGGGAGAAGAGGAACTGTTCGCCAACTCTACAAGCCCTGACGCTTTGATTCTTCTTGATTTGTCGGGGAGTATGGATTGGAATCCCGCAGGAGGTAGTAATGTATATGGCGATTCGTCCTGCGCCGGTCCCTTTTATTCTTCATCCGGTACGGGACACACAGTCAACTGCAGCCGTCGTCAGATAGCAAAGCGCGCCATTTTCGACATCCTTGACGATACGGGTGACCAGGTCATCAATAGCGCAGACTTTAACAGCCTTGCCGTAAGAATCGGATACATGAGATTCTACGACTGCAGCAGCGACGACACGGGAGGCAGTTATTCATCGGGTTGTAACAGCCTGAGAAAAAAAATTAGCACAATTGGCCAGACCACCGCCACAACCTATCAATCGATTTATTGCAACGCATCCACCACCGGCAGTTGTACAAAAAGCTCAAATGTATCCGGATCCGTCAGTGGTGAAAGCGCCAACGGCGGCACCGCTCTGGCTTCCGGTCTTAAAGAGGCAAAACTGTATTTGGATGCACACAGGAACGGTGACGCTGCTCGAGATTGCCGTCAGAAATTTGTTATTGTCATCAGCGACGGCGCCGACACCTATACCTGCAGTGGAGATGGCTCAGAGACCCAAACCAGTCAGTATAAACGGAGGAGGGAATCCGTGGCAGCTGTGAAAGCTCTGGCCGATGCGGGTTATCGCGTATTCGTCATTGGTTTCGGTTCCGGCATGCCTTCTTATCTGCAGAACACACTGAACTGGATGGCCTATTATGGACAAACGGACAATCCTGAAGCCGATAACCAGGGTATTCCCTCCAGCAATATTCCGCCCTACACTTTGACGGGAACGAACCTCTATCCCGCCGGATTATCGGCCTGCAGCACTTCAACCACAACGGCGATCTGCAATGACTCAGCTGGTGCTACCGGGGCAGGCACGTGCGCAACCGCAGACGATCCGGCAACATTGAGGCTGCGAGGCTATGCTTTTCTGGCCACCGACGCCGATGAATTAAGCCTCGCCTTAAAGCAGGCTATGACGATTATCCGGCAGGCCAACTATTCCTTTTCCCAGTCCTCCGTACAATCCACACGCACGACCGATGAAAATTTTATATACGAAGGCTCCTTTGAACCACAGGCAAACGAACCCTTCTGGAAAGGACACCTAAAAAAATACCAGATCAATCCTGACGGTACCGTCGGCATTGCCTTATGGGATGCAGCTGATGTTCTCCTGGCGACAGATGCCTCTTCACGGACAATCAAGACTTACAAAGGGGGAAGCTTAATATCTTTTGAAACAAGCAATATCGAGCCGGCAGATTTGGGCTTTATCACAGGCACGGACCCGGAAAAACAGAGCCAACGAAATGCTGTTGTAGGATATATTAGAGGAGAACCCGCCTATAATCCGGAACAAACAACCGTTGGGGGCGAAATAAAAGTCTACAAATTAGGCGATGTTTTTCGATCCACCCCAATTACGGTAGGATCTCCATCCCCCTACTTTGAAGATTCCCGCGATATAAACAAACGCTTTGCTTCATACCGTACGAGCCACGAACGATCATCCACCATTGGCAATCGTCTTATCGTGGCAGGTGCAAACGACGGGCAGTTTCACGCCTTTAAAACCAGTAATGGTTCAGAAGCCTGGAGCTTTATCCCTCCCAACCTACTGACTAAGCTTAAAAACATGACCCACACCACACATCCTCCAACTCTGACCACACACCAGTATTTCGTTGACGGTCCCGTCACGGTAGCCGACGTCTGGTGGGGTTCTGGATCGGGTACTGCTAAAGAGGACAATTCCTGGAAAACAATTCTGATTTTTGGTGAAGGTCGTGGCGCAAACGGCTATGGCTGGAGTTCTTCAGCCTCCTGTGATTCGGGGATTAACGAATATTATTCTACAACCTATAATAATTACTGCGGTTATCATGCATTGAATCTGACCAATTCCCTGAGTCCAACTTATCTCTGGCATCTTAATTTCACCGATGCAGCAACCCAAGCACCTTATTTAGGCGATCCCTGGGGCAAGATGATGATCGGCCGAGTCAGGGTCAATGTGGGCGGGGTGGACACAGAGAAATGGGTCGGGTTCATCGGCGGCGGTTATAATGGTTCCGATTGCACCAGTGGCACCTGTGACGCCCGTGGCAAGGGATTCTTTGTGGTAGATTTGAGCAACGGCGAGATTCTTTGGAGCTATACCCATAGCAATAATGGCAATATGGATTACAGCATCCCAGGCGCCGCCGCAATTGCCGACACGGATAATGACAGCTTCATAGACACGGCTTATATCGGCGATCTGGGTGGAAATATCTGGCGTTTCAGCTTCTGCAAACTGGCCGACGTAGGCCGGTGTGGCATCTCTGGACAAACGGTCAATTGGAACGGCAGCTTATTTTTCAATGCTTCGGGTAGCAGACAACCAATATACACGGTTCCCTCCATTGCCATGGACAAACAGTTAAATATTTGGGTTTACTGGGGCACAGGAGATAAAACAGACCCGACGTACAAACCCTCCACTGGAGTTTATAACTACATGTATGGCGTAAAGGATGCCACACTAAGTTCAACCTATGGTGTGAGTGAGGTTTATGAAATCACCTCCTCCACGGACACATATAGCCTTTCTTCAGGATTGGCCGGATATCGCATCCGTCTGAACAGTAACGGTGAAAAGGTCCTGGCAGATTCCGTTGTTTTTGGAGGCCATCTTTATTTTACAACCTATACCCCATCAACGACAACCACTGATCCCTGTGTTCAGGCCGGCACGGCTACGCTATATGATATTCAATACACATCGGGATCAGGAAGAACAATCGGCTTGGGTGCAGGTATCGCCTCAGCGCCGGTTTTATCGCTTAAGCCAGGGGGAACCGGAATCCCAGATCTGTATGTGACAACCAGCGGCGGAGGTGGCTTAAGCGCCAGCACTCAGCGTGTCAATATCAATCCCCCCGGAAATGAAGAAAGAAATAAGCTCAGGTACTGGAAAGACAGGCGTGTTGAATAAGATGTATGAAACTCCCCGTGGTGAATAAGCCACGGGGAGTTTTTGTAAACAGCTTCTGAACAAAGATCGGGGAACGCGGGAGGAGGACTTGTGGATCGAGAAATAACAGATAAAAAAAATAAAATGACGGTCACCCCCTCAAAGGCCAATACACTTGCACGTCGATTGATATTTATTAGCATTTTTATTGTTTTATCTGTTTGTGTTTATATTCTCATTTTGAAACCGCTACCCCCCCAAACTGTTCACTCGAATCAGTCGTCAGCAAACAAAAATCAGGTTGCTTCTTCTAAAACTTTCCTAATAAACAAAAAAACAACCAAAGATGCTCTTGGTTCCGTCATAAAAGCCATACACCTGACTCCCTCACAGCCGACAAGTCTGGACACATTAAAAGCCGAAATTGAGCTACAGCCGGGCTTATCATCAGATGGTCTTTCTTATCAATACGACTGGAAAGTCAACCACCGTTCTATTGCCAATGCCAATAAAGACAGTTTGGATCTTGCCGGATTTCAGAAAAACGATCTCCTTTCGGTTCGTGTAACACCCTACAATGAAGAAGGAACTGGGTTTTCTGTAGAAAGTTCTTTTATTGCCATTCACAGCATTCCCCCATCACTCGAATTACAAAGAACCCATCAAAGTGCCCGTTCTGGCAAAGTTTTCATGCAATTGATGAGCATTCATCCTGACAGCAACAAAGTGAGATTCGATCTTGCCGAACCTTTTATTTCGGGGATGACGATTGATAACCAAAATGGGAAAATTACTTGGATTATCCAACCAGAACAAAAAGGCGTTATCCGATTCGGCGCTTCTGTTGAAGACGAAGATAAAACTGTTAAAATTAAAAAAGAATTTGAAATCTTAATCGAGTGAATAGCACAATTTAAAGATCCTCCCACCAATCCATCATTAACATGAATGTATTGAACATCACTCATTAGAACGAGAAACCTGATTTTCTTCATACCATAACATTTAATATGGACTTTGATTTAACCTGGACTACACCCCTGATATTAGACAGTGCCGGTCAGGAAAGTCGGACAGGGGTTGTTGGTTAAAAAAACAGCTCTTCGAATTTCACAGCGGTCTGTATCCGAGAGAAGAATGCAGATGACCTTATGACCATTGACCTTACCCCCAGCAACTGGGCCATATTCAGATGGAGTCTTTCCTGATAAGTAAAAACAAAACAGGAGGGCTAATCATGAAGCGGAAGAGATTTTCACCGGAACAGACAATCAGAATTCTCAAAGAAGCCAGGACAGGGGTAAGCAATATAGATCTCTGCCGTAAGTACGGCATTTCTGAGCAGACATTCCATAACTGGAGGGCTCAGTACGGTGATATGTCGATCAGCGATGCGCAAAGGCTGAAAATAATGGAGGAAGAAAACCGCAAATTAAAGCATCTGGTGGCTGATCTGAGCTAGGACAAACAGATTCTACAGGAGCTTCTTGAAAAAAACTTTTAACGCCAAAACGAGACGTAAAGCCATCGATTATGTACTAATACGCTTTGGATTGAGCAAACGTAAAGCCTGTACGCTCGTGAACCCTCATTGATCATCCTATGACTATCAGGCAATAATAAACAACTATAGGGAACTGAGAAAACGGATTAAAGAAGTAGCGAACAAAAACAAGCGATACGGATTACCCCGAATATATGCTGTGTTGAGACGGGAGGGTCTTGTCAGCAACACAAGCGGATAGTACTTTGTAACGGCAGGAGGGGTTATCATTACGCCGCGGCACTAAAAAGGGCCGCGTTCTTCCCGTCCGCGCACGGATGTTTCAGGCATCGAGGCCTAATGAAGTGTGGCCCATGGATTTCATGTCAGATATGTGCACATCAGGAAGAAGAATCAAGATATTGACAGTATTGACGCTTTCAGAAAAGTTTCCCCGGAAATCATGGCCGAAACCTCTATTCCATCCCGAAAGTTTACAATATACCTTGATCAGATTGGCCTGTTATAAGGTTATCCTGAGCGGATATGCACGGATAACGATCCGGAATTTACCAGTGCAGTCTTTCATAAGTGGGCGGAGATCCGGAACATTGTCATTGAGCATACTCGGCCGGGAAAATCTTCCGACAATGCGTTCATTGAGAGTTTCAACGGTAAACTTCGCGATGAGTTTTTTAATGAACACTGTTTTATTGACAGTATCGATTCGCAAAAAAAGATTGCTTTATGGTGAGAAGCCTACAATCAGGAACGACCTCACAGTTCCTTGCAGAATCTCTCTCCCTATGAATTTCTCAAAGAACATTACGGGAAGCTAAAGGGCAAAAGACTCAATACCAATATGGCCCATACTTTGGGGTAAGATCGCAAGAACGCAATGAATTTTATAGTATATGGTTTCAGTGTAAACAAAGAAAGCATCCTCAATTGGGGGATGCTTTCTTTGCGCTTATGATTTAAGTTTATGCAGGTAGATATTTCTAACTTGTCTTTACAATTTTGGGAGTGACAAAGATCATCAGCTCACGTTCGTCTACATCTGTTCCTTCTGACTTGAATAACCAACCCAGGATAGGAATTTTTGATACCCACGGAATACCGGTTACACTTTTTGTGTTGGCCGTTTTCATGATACCGCCCAAGACTATCGTATCGCCGTCCATGACAACAACTTTAGAATCAACATTACTTGCAACAAGAGGAGGATTTTCATTGTTTTTATTAACTTTCTTCCAATCTGCATACTTACTCGAACAAC
>Ga0302253_1001780_pt1 | contig 11992 bp, 10 predicted proteins | sample AAG_RA_Trp_MG_FD_193537 | JGI IMG/M metagenome (GOLD analysis project Ga0302253, IMG submission 193537) | Enriched activated sludge microbial communities from anaerobic digester in WTTP, New Holstein, Wisconsin, United States - AAG_RA_Trp | ecosystem: Engineered > Bioreactor > Anaerobic >... | reverse complement strand
GGCGCCGAGCTGGAAGTAGGGGAAGTTGGATGCACCCGCCGCCGCGTATTCGGCGAAGCCGAAGGTTGCCGTGGTCAGGACGACGAAGGCCGCAACGATTAAAGTCTGGATTGTCTTTTTCATGATCGATGTCCTCCCTTTTTGGTTTGTCGCTTTCTTTGCCTTTGTATATGAAATGATCGTGCCAGATCGCCCTCCTTGGTTTCGTCAGTTGTAAGTATTCAATAATAAAGGATAAATATCGGGATGGTGTGCAAAAGGGATTCTTTTTCCCCTCCGGGGACGGGATCCGTTGAATGAAAAATTAAAAGGATTGAATGAATCGATTCGATGTTTGATTCAAGGGGGGCGGGTAGCCGGAAATGACCGGGCATGAAACGGCACTCCCCTTCCGTTCGATGAAAATCGAACGGAAGGGGCCGTGCCGGTGATCAGTGGAGCGGTCGTTCCGGGATCAGGTCTTCTTTTTGGGTACCGTGCAGAATTCGCGGTACACTTTTTCCATGAACTGAATGATGATCGGGTAGATCAGCTCGATCTGGTCTTCGGACAGATGCTTCTTCGTCATTTCATACTTGAAGACGGAGGCGTTCTTTTCGATGATGTGCAGCAGCCGCTCCCGGTCGTCCAACATGTTTTTACTGCTCATAGCGTCTTTGACTCCCTTTATGTTTAATTTTTCACCATTCAGAACTATCATCCAGGATGATCATACGGCAATCCTTTTCGCTCAGGCCGTGCCAATGACACTGTTTTCTCATGCAGACATAGAAATCAACGTCGAAGGAACTGACCTTGACCTTAAGTTGCGCCGCCTTTGATCCGCAAAGCTCACAGTATTTGTCATCCAGCCAGAAACTGCTCCCGCATTTCGGGCAAATCATATCCTCCACCTCTTCCCCGGGGGGAATGAAAAGGGAGCATTCACTGGTAAAGACGTTTAAATAGGGGCTGAGTTTCAGGGGGGCGATGAAGCCTTCCTTGTTTTTGATGACCATGTTCAGGTCATCCCCCTGGACGAGGTCCGCGTTGCAGCTCGGACAGAAGCATTGCAGCTTTGTGCCCGTTCTGACCAGTTCCCGCTGGTCCTTGGGATCCTTGAACCCGCTGATTCCCAGTTCCATTTCCTGCTGGGCCTCGGGTCCTATCCCATGCCAGTGGCAGTTCTTTTTCAGGCAGATGTAGAAATCGGTGTCCTTTTGAAACGGGCGGATCATCACCCTGGCGATGGCCGAGCCGCATTCGTCGCACTGTTTTGATTCCTCCTTCAATGACTGCCGGCAGTGGGGGCAGTAGAGTCCCTCGACTTCTTCTCCCTCTGGAATGTAGATGGTGCTCGAGCACTCGAAAACATTCAGGTAGGGACTGAGCCGGATCGTTCCCCGCTCGCCCGTCGGCCGCGAGACCTCCAGGACGACCTGATCGTTTTCGTTCAGGGATTCGGAACACAGGGGACAAAAACATGGCAGAAAAGTGCCCGTTTCAATAATTTTCTTATCCTTTTCTGCCCGCTGCTCAGTTCCGGGCGTAGCGGGATTCGGATGTGCCGCCTTTTGAGTTGATTTTCCAGAAAGTTGTCTTTTCATGACATTCTCCTTTCCTGATTTGGTCAGTCCGTTGTCGGTGTGTCCTGTATCCCCATCAACATCTTATGGATTGCCTGGGCGGAGCGCCTTCCCGCCCCCATGGCCGAGATGACCGTCGCCGAACCGGTCACGATGTCTCCGCCGGCGAAAACACGCGGTTTCGAAGTCAGGCCGGTTACGGGATCGGCGATGTAGTATCCTCTGGAATTCAGCTTCAGGTCGGGTGTCGTCGAGGATAGAACGGGATTGGCCCCGGCACCGACGGCGACCAGAACGGTATCGAATTCGATCGTCTGTTCCGATCCGGCAATCGGGATCACGTTTCTCCGTCCTGACTCATCCGGTTCAGCCAGTTCCATCCGGATACACTCGATTGCCTTGACCCAGTTCTGTTCGTTGGACAGGTACCGGATGGGGTTGGTCAGGTAATGGAAGATGATACCCTCTTCTTCCGCCCGGATCACCTCGTCCAGACGGGCGGGCATTTCCCGCCGGGACCGCCGGTACAAAACGGTTACCCGCTTTGCGCCGAGTCGCAGGGACGTTCTCGCGCAGTCCATGGCGACATTGCCGCCGCCGATGACGGCAACGTGATTTCCCACGTAGACGGGCGTATCCGTATCGGGAAATTCATAACCCTTCATGAGATTGACACGGGAAAGAAATTCGTTGGCCGAGAGAATGCCGTTCAGGTTCTCCCCGGGAATTCCCATGAAAACGGGAAGTCCCGCGCCGACACCCAGATAGACCGCTTCGAATCCCCGGTCAAAAAGTTCGTCGACCGTGAAGATCTTGCCGATGATCATGTTGTTGAAGACCTTCACTCCGAGGGATTTGAGGTAATCGATTTCCCGTTTGACGATGGCCTTGGGCAGGCGGAATTCGGGAATGCCGTAGATCAGGACCCCCCCGGGTTCATGGAGGGCTTCGAAAATCGTCACCTCATGCCCCAGGAGGGCCAGGTCGGCGGCAACGGTCAATCCCGAGGGGCCGGAGCCGACGACGGCGGCCTTGTGTCCCGTCGGACTGGTCGGTTTTTTGACCTCGGCCAGCGGCTGGGTGTATTCGTAATCGGCGGCAAATCGTTCGAGATTTCCGATTCCGACGGGTTCCCCTTTCAGACCCAGCAGGCACATTTTTTCACATTGGTCTTCCTGGGGGCAGACCCGGCCGCAGACGGCGGGCAGGGCGTTTTTCTCTTTAATCTTGTAGATGGCCTCCAGGAACTTTCCCTCTTTGATCAATTTGACAAAGGCGGGAATGTCGATTTCGACGGGACACCCCTCCACGCATTTCGGGTTCTTGCACATGATGCAGCGGGAGGCTTCACGCTGGGCCGTTTGTGGATCGTATCCGAGGGGCACTTCATCGAAATTGCGGATACGCGACGAAACGTTCTGTTCGGGCATCTTCTGGCGGTTTATTTTTTCGGCCTGAGTTTTTTGCTCCATGATTGAATCCCCTTATTGGATGAAAGTAATGTTCGGAAACCTTATCGGACGGAGAAAAGAAGGGACTCCCTCTCCTGGTTCAGGTACATGCCTTTTCTCTTAAGGAGTTCGTCGTAGTCGACGAGATGGCCGTTGAAACTGGGGCCGTCGACGCAGGCGAAACGGATTTTACCGCCTACCGTTACCCGGCAACAGCCGCACATGCCCGTCCCGTCCACCATGATGGGGTTGAGGCTGACCATGGTTTTGATCTGGAAAGGGCGCGTGATCGCGGAAACGGCCTTCATCATGGCGAGCGGACCGATCGCCCAGACCAGCCTGACGTCGTGAGACGTTTTTAAATAGTTGTTCAGGGCTTCGGTTACGAGACCCTTCTGACCGGAACTGCCGTCGTCGGTGGTGACGATCAGCTCGTCGCAAAGGGCTCCCATTTCCTTTTGCAGGATGATCAGATCTTTGTCGCGGGCGCCGATGATGCCCACGAGGTAGTTGTCCAGCGCCCGGTAGGCCTGGGTGATGTGGTACAGCACGGCGGTTCCCGTCCCGCCGCCCACCATGACCACCTTGCCGATTTTTTCGATTTCATCGGGTTGTCCCAGGGGGCCGACCACATCCTTGAACCGTTCTCCCACCTTCATGTTTCTCATCAGGGCCGTTGTTTTCCCCACGACCTGGAAGTAAATCGTGATGGTTCCTTTCGCCGGATCCTTTTCCGTGATGGTCATGGGAACGCGCTCCCCCGTCTCATTGACCCTCAGGATGATGAACTGACCGGCCCGGGCCTTTCGGGCGATGAGCGGGGCCTCGATGATCATTTTGCAGATCGTCCGCTTGGCGAGTTGTTCTTTTTCGATGATGGTATAGGAATCTTCTGAAATGGATACCTGCTGACACGGGTGTTCTTTTTTGCTGTTCATGCGACATTACCCCCATGTGATGGTGTATCTATACGGTTGCCTTCAATCGATTCATCGCGTCGGCTTTTCCCTTCACCCCGCTGACGGGGACCCCTGTGTGACCTGTGGAGGCCGATTTGTCATTTTCTTGAATGCAACTGCGTATAAATCAGGTGCTAGAAGGAACGATGTTCAGAACGATTAAAACTCTTTTTCAGCTTAACCCGGTTGAGGAAGAAACATTGTATTAGAATGGACATGACAGTTTGACGCGATAAAAAAAATTGCAACTTAGTATACAATTTGAAGAAAAACGTGTCAAAGGGATTTTTCCGCGTTTTCCCGGTTTCCGCAACGACTTGTCGGCCCTTTGAAGAATGGTGGATCCGTAAAAATCAACAATGTCTTCCGGCCGGGAGGCTGTGTCGTAATGTCATTCTGAGCCGTCAGGCGAAGAAGCTCGTTTTTTTAACATTCAGTTATGATTAGATTCTTCACTTCGTTCAGAATGACCTCAAACGTCAATCGGGTATTACGACACAGCCTCCCGGGGGATGCGCCACGGAAAGGAAAACCCGAGTCGAAGGGGATTGAATGCCGCAAGGGGAAGGACGAATGAGTGAAAAATGGAACGGATGGGAAAATCGTTGAAAAAGGAGTCGTCCGGCATGATCCGGGCGGCTCCGTCAGGATTCCGCGTTTGTCTGCTTTAAGCTGTCTCGGCTTGATGACTGCGGAGACGGTGAAATCGTGTCATTCTCAGCTGACCATGTTTTTCACGGCTTCGATGACGGGCGATGTGAACAGGGCCACGAGCATCGTGTAGAGGGCGAAGGCTCCGACTACTTCCCCTGTTTCCACCGTTATTTCACGGCCATGCGCTCGATGGCGCTCCTGAATTTGGAAAGCATCACCCGCCGCTCATCTTCCGTTATGTAGGGGACGGCGGTGAAATAATTATGACCGGTCAGTTCCATGCCGCAGAACTGGAAGATCCCGACATCCGTCAGGTTATGCATGCTCTGGAACACGCCGTCCTCGATGTTGGTCTCTTCGTCGGCCCCCGTCGTGTTGACGATATAGACCTGCTTGTTTTTCAGGAGGCCCTTGGGACCGGCCTCATCGGCCGTGTAGGCAAAACCGAAGGAAAAAACCCGATCGATGTAGCCTTTCAGGATAGCGGGCATGCCGGACCACCAGACGGGGTAAACGAAGACCATCGCATCGGCCCAGCGGATAAGTTCCTGTTCCGCCTGGATATCCGTCGGGGGGGTGCCTTGTTCGAGGGCTTTAACATCCGCATCGGTCAGCACGGGGTTGAAGTGCATGTCATACAGGTCACGCACCTTGACGTTGTGCGACGCGCCCAGGGTACCGGTCAGGATGTCGAGAAGCGCGCGGTTGAAACTGGATGGATTGAAATGGGCGTAAACGATAAGGTAATTCATACTGAAGCTCCTTCCGGCGGTGTCCTGCCGTCCAATCGATAAAGTGATCGGAGCTGCCTGCCGCTGAAGCGGGATTTTCCAGCCCGAAACTTTTTTCTCACGGCGCCGGCCGGATCAATTCAATTTCTTGTTGTCTGCCTTGCTTTTACTCCGGTTTTCGTTAACCTTGTTCAGAACCTCTTCAAGGATGCTTCCCTGTTCGATGGGGTAAAAGTTATTGGACATATGGTAGAGAATGTTTCCGTCTTTGTCGTAACCCGCGAATTCCGGGTGGGTGAACATGCGCTGGTCGCATTCGAGGACGAAGATGTTGATTTCGTAGTCGAGGGATTCCGCCAGGCGGGTCAGTTCGAGGGGAGAGATATCCATGTAATTCAACCGCTCCTTTTTCCCCCGCTCCGTAAAGACGGTCTTGATCGAGACGCTGACTCTTTTCCCATCAATGGCCATGAAATTCTGATCGAAGAAATACGTTCCGAAAGCGTCATTCCTGGCCTGCACCCAGTCGTAATGTCCTAATTTTTCCAGCATTCCAGTTCTCCTTTTCGATGCCCCTCTGAATCGGCTGTGCGTACGGTTTCCAATTCAGCAAAAATTCCCGTACCCTCTGACATTGCACGACAACGCCCGAGACATGATCCCGGAATCAATCCAAATGTCTCCTATTATATCTTCCGGGTGCTGTCAAGGACTATGGCGATGTCTGGCTGAAGAGAAGGGCGATGACCTCGATATGGGCCGTCTGGGGAAACATGTCCAGGGGTTGGAGGGATTCCAGCCGGAAACCGCCGTCACAGAGAAGGCGGATATCCCTGGCCTGGGTTGCGGGGTTGCAGGAGACATAGACGATTCTTCGGGGTTGCAGGCGGATGATCTGTTCCAGCAGTTTTTCCCCGCAGCCGGTCCGTGGAGGGTCGATGACGAGAACGTCCACGGTATTCGGGATGCCTGAAAAGATCTTTTCCAAAACTTCGCCCACATCACCCTGAAACAAGGAGACGTTGCGGCATCCGTGACGCTCCAGGTTTTCCCCTGCCGCCCGGATGGCCCGGCCGTTTCCCTCTATTCCATGGAGTGTCCCGGCCAGGGGGGCGAGAAAAAGGCTGAACAGACCGGAACCGCAGAAACCGTCGATGACGATTTCTCCTCCCGCCAGGCCTGCGGCGGCCACAACCCGATCGACCATTTCTTCGATAAGGTACTGATTCGCCTGGAAGAAACCATCATGGGGCACCGTCATCAACTTGTCTTTAACCATTCTGGAAATAAAAGGCGCCGCTGCCGGGTCAAGGTCCTTTTCATGGCCGCCGATCGCCCAGAGGGTTATGCGATCGCCGGTACAGGGGCACTTTCCGCTTTTGAGTGCACCTCTCAATTCACCGTAAAGGCGGTTGATACGCTCGTCCACGATTTCACATCGTTTGATTTCCACGACCCGGTTACTCGCACCGGACATGAACCCCATGACAGGCCTTCTTCCTCTCCGGAATGACACGTGAAAATCCGCCTTTATCCGATAATGGCAGCAATGCGGCGAGGCAAGGACAGGCAGCAGCGGCGGATCGCTGAATTTGCCGATCCGCTGGAAGGTATCCATGACCTGTTTTTCCTTCAGAACGAGCTGGTGTTCGTAGGTGATGTGCTGGTAGCGGCACCCGCCGCAAAAGGTGTAATCGGCGCAACAGGGGCGTTCCCGGTAGGGGGACGGCATGAGAATCTCTTTCAGGACGCCCCTGGCATAGCGCTTCCGGACTTCCGTCGTTTCGACCCGGACCACGTCTCCGTCCACCGTGTAGGGCACGAAGACGGCCATGTCGTCCAGCCGGCCGATTCCGTCGCCGCCGAAGGCGACGTCTTCAATCCTGATTTCCGAGATATCCCCTGCTTTCAATCCTGTCTCCTCGCGATACGATGCAACCGTTTGTTCCTTATTTCCGGATCCGCCATTTCTCTTTACAAACCCGGGGAATGTTGATAACTATCCGCTGCATAAAAGGGACTTTTTGCTTACCCCCTGCATTTTGTATCCGGGGTCATCCTATCTTACTTCCGGATCACGGGAAAGATGAAAAAGGGCCGAAAAGGATTTTAAGTGACCGAAAAGAACATAACCAGGCTCCTGTTCCAAAACAAGGAGATTCTTCTCGTGGGAACGGCCCATGTGTCCCGGGAGAGTGCCGATCTGGTGGAACGGACGATCCGGGAGGAAAAGCCCGATACGGTCTGCGTGGAGCTGTGCCAGGACCGCCTGGATGCGATCCGGCAACAGGACCGCTGGCACGAGATGGACATCATGAAGGTCATTCGTGACAAGCGGACATCCCTGCTTCTGGCCCAGTTGCTCATGGCTTCATTCCAGAAAAAGATGGCCCAGAAGTTCCGGATTCAGCCGGGCGAGGAGATGCGCCGGGCGGTGTTCTTGTCGGAGGAGACCGGGGCCAGGCTCGTTCTCGCGGACCGGTCGATTCGGGTGACCCTGCTGCGGGCCTGGAGAAAAATGGGATTCTGGAGCAAGGTCAGGGTTCTTCCGGAAATGCTCATGTCCCTTTTCGTCAGCGACGAAATCACGGAAGAGGATATTGAGAAGCTCAAGGAACAGGATGTTCTGGAAATCGCGCTGAAATCTCTGGGAGAAAGGCTGCCCGCCCTGAAAAGCACCCTGATCGACGAGAGGGACCAGTTTCTGGCCCGGATGATCGGGGAAGCCGAGGGTAAAAAGATCGTCGCCGTTGTCGGCGCGGGCCATGTCCCGGGAATCCAGGCGTATCTGGGACAGGACGTCGACATGGACGGTCTGAACCGGATTCCCCCCAAGGGCGTTGTTGCCCGGGCCGCCGGGTGGATTTTTTCTCTGGCGATAATCTCCTTGTTCCTCGCCGGCTTTTATTTCTCGGGAGGGCGCGCCAGTATCAACATGATCCTGTCCTGGTCCATGATCACGGCGAGCTGCGCGGCTGTGGGGGCCCTGGTTCTTTTGTCCCATCCCCTGACGATCCTTGCCTCCGCTGTTTCGGCACCCATTGCGACCCTCCATCCCCTGATCGCTACGGGTTGGGTGGCGGGATTGACGGAAGCGACGATCCGTAAGCCCCAGGTGAAGGATTTCCTGAATCTGACGGAAGACATCACGAGTGTCCGGGGCTTCTTCCGCAACAAGATCACCAGGATTTTGATCATCGTTGCCTTCGTCAACATGACGACGTCCCTGGGGACTTTTGTGGCCATCCCCGTGATGATGAGATATTTTTAGCTGAAAAGGGAGATTTTTTTGAGTTCGACCGGAACACGCGGCATTTTATGCCCCCGCTGCCGGAAATTTATCAGCGCCGATGAATCCGAGTGTCCCTACTGCGGACTCCGCCGGCCCGGCGCCCGGAGAATCCTGCAAAGCGGTCTTGCTTTCCTCTATTCCATGGATCTGATCAAGGTCATCGTATCCGTCAACGCGGTTCTGTTTATCCTGTCCCTGTTGATCAACCCCGCATCGCTGGGGGTATCGATGAATCCGCTTACGCTTCTGTCTCCCTCGGACAGGAGTCTTTTGATCATGGGGGCGACGGGAACCTGGCCGATCGATACCTACGGCGGCTGGTGGACCCTCGTTTCCGCTTCCTATCTCCACGGGGGGATCCTTCACATTTTCTTCAACATGATGGCCCTGATGCAGTTGGGACCCTTCGTTCTTTCGACCTACGGTCTGTACCGCTTTATTCTGCTTTACACCGTAACCGGGATCGGCGGCTTTTTCCTGTCCTACCTGGCGGGCATCCCCTTTACCATCGGTGCCTCGGCAAGTATCTGCGGCCTCATCGGGGCGATTCTCTATTACGGAAAAAGCCGGGGTGGATTCTTCGGTGATCTTATTTACCGGCAGGCCATGGGATGGACCATCGGCCTGATCCTGTTCGGTCTCCTGATCCCGGGGATCAACAATTGGGCTCATGGCGGGGGACTGCTCTCGGGTCTGCTGACCGGGTACCTGGTGGGATACGATGAAAGGAGAACGGAAAACGGCGTTCATCGCGCCCTTGGATTTTTCTCCCTCCTGCTGACCGTGTTGATTCTGGCCTGGGTTCTTGTGCGCACTTTCTATGTTCTTCTCTTTGCGTGACAAATCCAACTTATTGAATTTAATTGTGAATGTTCTAAGGTGGGTGTTCCGCCCCGGCATGGACGGATTGACTTTAAAACGATGCCGTTATACATTGCCACGATTTTAATGTTCTCGAAAAAAGTCGGAAACGCTCCAGATGTCATTCTGATCCCTGCGCTGCGTTCAAGGATAAAACCCGCAAGGGATCTGATATTGCGAGAGATTCTTCGCCGCTTAAGCTTCCGGGAGTGACAGGACAGGACTTTTTACGGTTTCGCCCATTTGCAATTTGTTTGCGGGAGTTTCTTTGATGCCATTGCCGAAAACACTGATCCAGAACAAAAAGGTGTTTTTTGCCTACAATCAGTTCAGAAAGGATATTTTTCAGAACCTTGCCCCCAGGGAAAGCGAGGTCATCCTGTTTATTGTGCCCTGGCTTTTAAGTGTCAACCATCCCGATTTCCCCGGCTACATCCCCGACCTTACAATCCCTTTCCGGGTTTTTGGCATTGAACAGAACAGGGAGATTAAGAAACGGGAAACGTCTTTCAAAAAACGGTTCAAGTGCTACGAACAGGGATCGATGATCCGGTATTCAACCGAATACCTTGAAATTAAAGGAATTTACACCATCGGAAGTCTCGGCACGATCAGCCAGACCCCCCATTCGGACTGTGATCTGTGGATCTGCATCGACCGGGCAGAGTACAGCGACGGCCAGTTTGACCACCTCGCCCAGAAGGTGAGCCTGATCAAGGATTGGCTCGATACGACTCTCAAAATGCCCGTCTATTTTTTTATCAGCGATATCCGTGATATCCGGGAATGCAATTTCGGAAACGTGGACGAGGAGAGCTGCGGGACCACGCAGCGAAGCGTTCTCAAGGAGGAATTCTATCGCACCACCATCGTCGTCTGCGGGAAAGTGCCCTTCTGGTGGGTCTATTTCAACCCCGAGGAGCCGCAGACCTACCAAGAGGCCCTGGCGGAGTACCTGGATCCCCAGTTTGCCCAGGACGATTGCGTGGACCTGGGGGACCTCGAAGCCATCGAGAAGAGCGAATATTTCGGGGCCGCCCTCTGGCAGTTCAACAAGGCCCTCACCCATCCCCTGAAATCCATCATCAAGATGCTTCTTCTGGCGGTTCAACTGGAGCAGCCGCGGGAGGCCCTGTTCTGCCACCGTTTCCGCGACCTGATTCTGTCCGGGGGTGACGGCAAGGCGTTCATCGATCCCAGTATGTTTACCCTGGATGCGGTATTGGGTTACTTTGAAAAGGAAGGCCATCCGGATTTTGAATTCCTGAAGAGATGTTTTTACCTGCGATATCAAATCAAACTCATGTCGAGCAAGCTGACCATCAAGGAGGAACTGGCGGCGGAGTTGTTCCGGAAATACAGGATTGACCGGGAAGAACTGTATGAGCTCAACCTCTTTGAATCCTGGAGTTTTCACGCCCAGCAGGAATTCGGCACGAAGATCATCTCCCTTCTGTTGGAGCTGTACAAGGATATTTCGGCCATCGCCAAGAATGTGTCCGGCCTGGTCGCTCCCCATGATCTGACCATCATCGGGCGAAAGCTCGCTTCGAGCCTGGCCAGGAAGGAGGGCAAGATCCTGGTCGTGCACAAGCCCGTCGACAGTTTGAACATTCCCGATCTGACTTTCAGGTACGAGGCGCGGAAATGGCGCGTTACGGCGGCGCACGATACGGATACGGCGGTCATTGTGGACAGCGCCGATGTTGCGTTCTGTATCGCCTACGTGGTCTGGAACGACCTTTTCCAGGCGGGGAGCGTTCGGATGCTGCCGAATCCCACTCCCGTCACCATTCAGGAGATCATCAACCTGGCCCGGACAATACGGGAGGTTTTCGGTTTTTACAACATCAGTGCCATTGATTTTCAGAATTTCCTTCAGCCGGAGCGGATCATCCGGTTGCTGGTCGTGGTGGATTTCGAGTCGAACAGGGAATCGAAGGTGAAAATCAACTACCGGGTCATCATGCAGAATAACTGGAGCGAGCTGTTTATCCGGTATTTCAACTCGACGGAGAAACTGGCCGCGTTTCTGAAGGAAAAAGCCCGGATTGCCCAGGGTGTCGAGAAACATTATTACGTCCAGCGCAGCAGCCTCAATTACGAGAAAACCATTGAACGGACGAAAAAAATGATGGCGCAGATTCTCTCCGGAACGTAGCTCCGACCGCGGCGAACACCGCATTTCACGTCATCTCACCGGCTTCGTTGTTCATTTCGTGAAACCGCAGGAGTACCCCCACTTCCTCGATTATGATGGAAAACGCAGAAACCAGGAAAACCATCCGCGTCTTCGCTTGGGCTTCTTTCCTCAACGATTTCGGATCGGATATGATCTACCCCGTCTGGCCTCTTTTCGTAACGACCTGTCTGGGGGCCAACATGGCCGTTCTGGGCCTGATCGATGGTCTGGGCGAAGCTTTTGTCTCCATTGCCAAAGCGATTTCCGGTTACTGGTCCGACCGGATCCGGAAACGGA
>Ga0302253_1001779_pt1 | contig 11996 bp, 12 predicted proteins | sample AAG_RA_Trp_MG_FD_193537 | JGI IMG/M metagenome (GOLD analysis project Ga0302253, IMG submission 193537) | Enriched activated sludge microbial communities from anaerobic digester in WTTP, New Holstein, Wisconsin, United States - AAG_RA_Trp | ecosystem: Engineered > Bioreactor > Anaerobic >... | reverse complement strand
GTGGTCATGTCGGACTCCATGCTGGTGGTTGATGAAGCTTCGCAACCTCATCGCTACCCCAGTCGGGAACGGCATGACCACTTCCTTTTGAAGGGCCTACTGTCAGGTAATAACTAGCTCAGCACAGCCCGTTTTTTTTGTTTGTAACAAACGTAATTATTTTAATCTATTATCATGTGGCATGGCAATGTTGCCGTGGCAAGTCATGACAAGGCGTGGCCAGTTTCCTGTTCGGGAAATTCCAGCTCATAGGAACGCGATCTGTGCAAAAAATTCCCGAACGGGAAGTTTGATGGACAAAGAAAAGGCCCCGTGGCCGGGCCTCGTGCTATTGCTTTGCGCCGACAAGCTGGGCCTTATGCCGACTCAGCTTCCCATCGGCCATTATGGCTATGATGGCTCCGGCGTTTGTGCCCTCAAGCATTTGCCGAACCCCCCACTCCTGTGTCCCATGACATGTCCGCTGCCAGTGTTGCATGTCGACTGTATAACTCTGATGAGTCTCTCGCCTGCCGAGATTACGTCGTCTGGGTTGTCTGGTACTTTTGCACCAATGAATCGTTGTCCACCAAGAATGAATCGACGCTTTTGGGCGTCGGATCATCCCCGCGTGTGCGGGGAACACATTACCTGCTAGCGGGGCTGTCCTGTAGGTGCCGGATCATCCCCGCGTGTGCGGGGAACACCAACTGTAGGGACCCAAAGGGACCTCCTGATTCGGATCATCCCCGCGTGTGCGGGGAACACGCATCGGTGCAGTCAATCAGGACGCCTCGAATTGGATCATCCCCGCGTGTGCGGGGAACACTGCAGGGTGTCATCGAGGATGACCAGTACGTACGGATCATCCCCGCGTGTGCGGGGAACACCCTCGCGTTGCACGGAGGCGTTCACCTATATCCGGATCATCCCCGCGTGTGCGGGGAACACGGCAACGGCTCCAGCCAGAACATCAATTGCGGCGGATCATCCCCGCGTGTGCGGGGAACACAGTCGTTATAGGGTAGCGCGCAAAGGCTCACTCGGATCATCCCCGCGTGTGCGGGGAACACGACGGTGCGGCGGTTCCAAGCGGCGATGGCCCCGGATCATCCCCGCGTGTGCGGGGAACACGGCGACGATGCGGCCTCGCAGGTGCATGGCTACGGATCATCCCCGCGTGTGCGGGGAACACAGCCACGTTTGGCGGCAGCTACCGCAAGCCGACGGATCATCCCCGCGTGTGCGGGGAACACGGACAAAAGGTTGGCCATTTTCGGCAGCAGGTCGGATCATCCCCGCGTGTGCGGGGAACACACGTGATCCTCTCCAAGGGTTTTGAGCAAATACGGATCATCCCCGCGTGTGCGGGGAACACGCATTCGCGGGCCTCTTGCCAAGCAAAGCACGCGGATCATCCCCGCGTGTGCGGGGAACACGGGTACGGGCATGATAGCTCCTTAGATAAGGCCGGATCATCCCCGCGTGTGCGGGGAACACGCATGGGCAGCCTGCCACGTCTCGCGCAGCCGCGGATCATCCCCGCGTGTGCGGGGAACACGCCAAGCAGTGCTGCTATCGCGGTGCTCATTACGGATCATCCCCGCGTGTGCGGGGAACACATATACACATTCGAGAACCGCGATCGCGGGTTCGGATCATCCCCGCGTGTGCGGGGAACACCTGCCCCAAAGATGCGTTAACCAGCATCTGGGCGGATCATCCCCGCGTGTGCGGGGAACACGTCGCCATGACTATCCACCCCCCGTCCTGAAACGGATCATCCCCGCGTGTGCGGGGAACACAGCGGATTGATGATGAATTCTTTCCCTGCGATCGGATCATCCCCGCGTGTGCGGGGAACACGCGCTGCTGCTGCCGGTGATAGAAGAGTAAGCCGGATCATCCCCGCGTGTGCGGGGAACACCGCTCGATGCGCAAGGCTGCGTCCCACGATGCCGGATCATCCCCGCGTGTGCGGGGAACACATGCCACGCCCTTTATCCCTGTATTCAACAGCCGGATCATCCCCGCGTGTGCGGGGAACACGCTGCGGGACGTGCTCTGCAAGGCTTCCATGGCGGATCATCCCCGCGTGTGCGGGGAACACGATGCAGCAGCCATAACCGCGTGCTGCAGATGCGGATCATCCCCGCGTGTGCGGGGAACACTAGCCCGCCAGAGCTGCGTCGAGCGGTGCGGCTGGATCATCCCCGCGTGTGCGGGGAACACAAGGGCGCGGCCCGTGGCGAGGAGAAGGATTACGGATCATCCCCGCGTGTGCGGGGAACACAGACGCTTTCCAGCGGGTGGAGAACGCAGGGTCGGATCATCCCCGCGTGTGCGGGGAACACAGACTTTGACCGGGTGCAGGGCCTGCTGCGGTCGGATCATCCCCGCGTGTGCGGGGAACACGGTGTCACCGCAACGCCAGCCCTGACGATGACCGGATCATCCCCGCGTGTGCGGGGAACACCCCCCCCCGAGTATTTGCGCCCCATTGACCGTCGGATCATCCCCGCGTGTGCGGGGAACACCTGGTTTCCTCGCGGTAGGGCAGGATGGCGGGCGGATCATCCCCGCGTGTGCGGGGAACACAGTGAATCCAGACGACGTGAATCCGGTGAGGTCGGATCATCCCCGCGTGTGCGGGGAACACTAATCGAACAACGGGTGCTCACGGACGAAGAGCGGATCATCCCCGCGTGTGCGGGGAACACAAGAGGCGGTCAACTGCAAGTTTGAGCGCGGGCGGATCATCCCCGCGTGTGCGGGGAACACATGAGAGGGCGCAAATCGACGCCAACATGAAGCGGATCATCCCCGCGTGTGCGGGGAACACCTCATCCAACATCGTAAGCACTCCATCGACCCCGGATCATCCCCGCGTGTGCGGGGAACACCGGTCGAGCTGCACTCCGAGGTCGCGCAGCGTCGGATCATCCCCGCGTGTGCGGGGAACACGGCGCGGTTAGTTCTCCCTACGCCTCATGGACCGGATCATCCCCGCGTGTGCGGGGAACACCAGCGTAGAGTTCCACGCGGCTGTATCTGTTGCGGATCATCCCCGCGTGTGCGGGGAACACGTCATCCATCTCAACCACGCCAGCCGGGTAGTCGGATCATCCCCGCGTGTGCGGGGAACACTGCGAGAGCATCGCGGGCCACACGCCGGTAGTCGGATCATCCCCGCGTGTGCGGGGAACACTGCGGGATGCCGAGGACGGCGACGTTGAAGAACGGATCATCCCCGCGTGTGCGGGGAACACGGTGTCACCGCAACGCCAGCCCTGACGATGACCGGATCATCCCCGCGTGTGCGGGGAACACCTGCGTGACCTCTGCCCGCAGTGCCCGCAGCTCGGATCATCCCCGCGTGTGCGGGGAACACATGGGCTTGCCTTCGGCAAACTGTATCAGGGCCGGATCATCCCCGCGTGTGCGGGGAACACTTGCTCCACCATTCCGGACTGAGGTCGGGCTGCGGATCATCCCCGCGTGTGCGGGGAACACCCATCGGAACCCAATCGTATTCCATGCCCCCTCCCATCATCCCCGCGTGTGCGGGGAACACCCTCTAGGAGAAAAGCACATGGCGAACGAAACGGGATCATCCCCGCGTGTGCGGGGAACACTTCCCGCAGGACATGGCGCGGATCGCTCGTGGCGGATCATCCCCGCGTGTGCGGGGAACACACATATACCTGACAGCCCGCATGATGGAGGGGCGGATCATCCCCGCGTGTGCGGGGAACACGCATGGCGTCCCTCCTCAATCTCCGCTATGCGCGGATCATCCCCGCGTGTGCGGGGAACACCTCCTCGAATGCCTGCTCTATGGCAATGACGGCGGATCATCCCCGCGTGTGCGGGGAACACAGCGACAGCCGCGTCAGTGTCCATGAGTGACGCGGATCATCCCCGCGTGTGCGGGGAACACCCTACAGTCGGCTACGGGATGGGTGGCGGTGCCGGATCATCCCCGCGTGTGCGGGGAACACTCAAGTGGGCGCGCAAGGGCGACGACGCAGGGCGGATCATCCCCGCGTGTGCGGGGAACACGGCAAGACCCAACATCCCGGCATGAAAGCAGCCGGATCATCCCCGCGTGTGCGGGGAACACCTCATGCACGAGTGGAGCTTGACGCCACGGGCCGGATCATCCCCGCGTGTGCGGGGAACACCCCCTCGCGTGCGGTCGTGAAGATGCCGACGACGGATCATCCCCGCGTGTGCGGGGAACACTTGTGCAGGTTTCGGCCCTCATGGGCTCGTCGCGGATCATCCCCGCGTGTGCGGGGAACACCCGGCGACATCATAGAAGAGGTCGTCGAGGGCCGGATCATCCCCGCGTGTGCGGGGAACACCACCGCGTACCGTGCGGCGCGCCATGCGCGAGCGGATCATCCCCGCGTGTGCGGGGAACACTGGGTTGTTGTGTTGCCGTGATATGCGGTGTACGGATCATCCCCGCGTGTGCGGGGAACACCCCCGCAGCGCAATCAACGGTATGAGCATAGGCGGATCATCCCCGCGTGTGCGGGGAACACGCCGCACGGATGGATTTGCGTAGTTTGCCAGTCGGATCATCCCCGCGTGTGCGGGGAACACTGACGCGGTAGAAGTGAAGTAACAAAAAGGGGCGGATCATCCCCGCGTGTGCGGGGAACACGTGCTTCACGAGATGGTTTTCACGCATCCGAGCGGATCATCCCCGCGTGTGCGGGGAACACAGAATCAGGGTCACATTCGTCGTAGTTAAAGCCGGATCATCCCCGCGTGTGCGGGGAACACTCGCCCTGATAGGCCGCATCCTCATCGGGATGCGGATCATCCCCGCGTGTGCGGGGAACACACAGAAGTGAATGCCAGTGGCTCAACCTACATCGGATCATCCCCGCGTGTGCGGGGAACACCGTTCCCACGAGGTCATGTTCATCCACGCTGACGGATCATCCCCGCGTGTGCGGGGAACACCGCATCGTCTCGCGCTTACGCGCCCACTCGCCCGGATCATCCCCGCGTGTGCGGGGAACACCCGCTGGATAGCGGCCATGGAGCGCTCGAACTCGGATCATCCCCGCGTGTGCGGGGAACACGGCTCAAGGGGTAAGAACGGGCGGGGTGTGTCTGGATCATCCCCGCGTGTGCGGGGAACACTCACGGCCTACAACCTGTTCGAGTACCTGACCCGGATCATCCCCGCGTGTGCGGGGAACACTCCTGCGCGGCCCGTTGCAGGGCCACGGCGTGCGGATCATCCCCGCGTGTGCGGGGAACACAAGATGCCCCAGCATTTTTCACGGGCCGTTTTCGGATCATCCCCGCGTGTGCGGGGAACACACCTTGCCTTCAAGCTCGGATGCGGCCTTGCCCGGATCATCCCCGCGTGTGCGGGGAACACCTGCCGAGCAGTTGGCGTCCAAGACGTGGCGACGGATCATCCCCGCGTGTGCGGGGAACACGAGGCTTTTTCTGCCCCTTCGGTGATGAATTCCGGATCATCCCCGCGTGTGCGGGGAACACTCGGCTCCCGTTCTATCCCTTGGGCCTTTAGGCGGATCATCCCCGCGTGTGCGGGGAACACTCTTGCTGGACGTACCTGTATTTACAGGGCAAAATTATTGAGCGCAAGTCTACCAATAAAAAGCCATTAAAAATAGTGTGTTACGATTTGGTGTCTGGGGTCGGCTCCGAGGACTGCGGAAGAAACGAAACAAGTGTCATCCCGTCAAAATCTTTTGGCATTCTTCGGTTGCTGCCAAGGGTCATGAACTCGAAGCCAGAGTCGGTAGGCACATCCCAGATCATAACCGCATTTCCGTCTTCAATGCCTGCGCTTACGTTGTCCCACAGCATTGTGCGTATTTTTGGAGAGACCCGCCCCACATAAACGCCAGCGCGGACTTCAAGCATCCATACTGCAAGACGTCCACGCAGGCGTGGTGGCGCATTTTCAAGAACGATGACCGTCATCTCCGACTCCCTTTGCCACGGGTATGGCTGGACCCACTGCATCGGTGGGGGCTTCGGGTGCCGTAAGGCCGCCTGCCGCAAGCATTTCTTCGATCGTAGGGATGATGCGTCGTAGCAGGCGCGTTTCCCTGAACGCATCCCTGCAGGCGCGGCGTACTTGGCCCTCCACGTCGGCGGAAGGCTTTCTGGAGGCAATCCTGAACGCCACGGGGACGACGGTTTCGAACTTGAAGAGGTCGGCTACGTCATACACAAAAGACTGCGGCTTGCCGGTGTGCACGAAACCAATGGCAGGTGCATATCCCGCAGCCAGTATCGCAGCTTCGCTGACTCCGTAGAGACAGGCTGTAGCCGCACTGAGGCAGCGGTTGGGGATGTCGCCCTTGTCCCAGTTGTTGGGGTCATATTTTCGGGCGTTCCATGTTACGCCGTATTGCCGCGCCAGCTGGGTGTATAGGGTCTTGACGCGCGCTCCTTCCATTCCGCGCAGTTGTTCGACGCTACGTCGTTCGGGCGGCTTTTGACCGAATCGCAGGGCGTACATGGCTCGTACGACCTTGAGGCGTGCCTGTTCATCCAGCGCCAACGATGCCTGATAGAGCAACCTGTCGCTGCGGGCACCGCCCGGTTGTCCGGCGGCATACAGGCGCACCCCACCTTCCCCCACCCATACGAGTAGCGTTCCCGCGCGCGCTGCCAGCACCACTGCGGCGTGTGATACGCGTGTACCCGGTTCGAGCAGTATGCAGGCTACACTGCCAACGGGAATGTGGGTGCGGACGCCGGTGGCGTCCACCAGTACAAAAGCACCATCCAGCACGTCGAGCTGGCCTTTTTCCAGAAAGACCAGTGAAGTACGTTCCTTGATGGATAAAGGGCGCAATCGGGGCAGAATCTGTGTCGTCATAGATGCCTCACCGGAGCGTCACCCTTGGGGCGAACGTGGTTGCAGATGCTGTAAGGCCCGACAGGTTCTCCCGTCGGGCCTTTTCGTTCAGCGTGAGCGCCGTACCAGCAGCAGACCGCAGCCAAACGCCTTGGCACTGCCTACGCCATTGAACAGCGCATGGCACAGGGCGACCGGGTCGAGCACGGTGGCAAAACCTGCCATGTCGAGTTGGCTGACGGATACGCTGTCGGCCCTGCGCTTTCCGGGAACGGGGCGTTCTGCGCGGCGTTTGGTGAACGAGCAGGGCAGGTATCGTTCTACCTGAAAGAGGGAGCGATCGGCTTCATCAAGTTCAAGCCCGAGGTCTGGCGCGCGCGCCGTTAGCCATTGCCAGCCTGCATCTTGCGCCAGCGTGTGGCGTGAAGGCATGCCGTCGCGCTGGTCACCGTGCTCAGCCAGCCAGCGTTTGCGGGCGTCCTGCACGATGTCGTAGCGCAGCTGTCTGCCATCGGCGTCATGGGTCTTGCGGACAGGATTGGCTCGAAGCGTGAAATGAATCCGGTCGCCTTCTCGCAACTGGGGACTGTAGGGCTTGCTCTGTACGGCCCACAGGTTGCCAGCGTTGTGAGGGGGGCGGGCTGAAACCGTGATGAATACACCGGGGTCGAGTTCGCGGTACAGAAAGTCGCGCCGTCGCTCCGGGTTGTCTGCGAATAATTTCCACAGCAGCTGGTGTGCGTCGTACACTCCATTGTCCCCACCGGGTACAAGGCTTGCCATGACCGCTTCGCGCTTGTTCAGGATGGCTTTGGAGATGATCATGCGTCACCTCCGGCGGGCAGCCTGAAGAGATGCTCAGTGCGCTGTCCGAACTGACGGCGTCCATGATGCGTAACCATGTCGCGCACGGTTGCGTGCAGGGTGACATCGGGCCAGCCGTGCCCTTCATCGGCCCGTACGAATACCTGCGCAGGGCTGGCTCCGAGCAGACGTCTACGGCGGCTGTCTTCCAGCCCACGGCAGGGGGAATAGGCCATAAGGGCCGCCCCGGCGTTGGAAGCCTCGATGAGTGTCGGGTCAAGCGGCAGAGCCATAGGGCATGCCTTGCGTCCAAGCGATGGCACGAACACAGGCTCGAGCAGGGCTTCGCGAAGACGCGTCAGCGCGTGGGGAGCATGGGGATGCGCCCACAGGCATGCTATGAATACGGCATCGGCAAGGTATTCACGCGATGAGAGAATGGTGTTGGGGGCTTCACCCTTGGGGAGCATGCCGCCTAGTTCATCGCGCCGGGTGCGGTATGTCCGCTTGCTGGCAGAACCTGCCACCTGCACGGTGTGGTAGTCTGTGAAGCGCTTGCCTGCGGCAAGCGTTGCCACAGCGACTCCATAACCGGATGTCAGCGCGGCGAGGCTCGACTCTTCATCCCTGCGGATGCCGAGCGCACCGGCTACCAGTCCCAGAATGCCCGACCGGGTGGGCTGGCCTGCGGTGGGGCGTTCTTCACCCACCGCCGCCGCTGTGCCCCATGCCTGCATGGGACCGTAGAGCGTGAACAGAAGATGTTCTCGCATGAGCTACTCCGTGATGAACGCGCATATGTCAGGGATGGTGCCTGTGCCCTCAAGCAGGTTGCAGCACATGGACTCGGTTGCGATGCCGTAGGCTTGCGCGAAGCTTTCACGGGTTTTTGTAAGGGCCGTGATTGCGTCAGACAGCAAGTCGGTTTCGCTGTTGATGCCGTTGAGGAAGGCTACCGAAAGCGAACGCGGCTGGGCGTTGCCCTTTTCTGCAAGGCAGTATGATGCGTAGGCATGGCTGGCAAAGCTGTTCTGTTTGCCGGTGGGACTTACGGTGCAGGCGCAGGTACACACGGCACGCAGGGCGCGGGCGGCGAGGTCGTCGTCCTTGAGGTTTTCGCGCAAGAGTTGGGTGTCGACGCAGATATAGAGGTAGAAGACGCCAGCTCCGAATTCGATGACGCCCATGTGCCCAGCACCGGTGGAGTCGCGGTTGAGGTCATCCACGGCGGTGAAGAAGTCGTCTTCCACGTTGGCCTTGTGCACTGTGAAGGCGTGGGCGACCTGTGCTGCGGCTTCTACGCTGAACGTCTTGTGGGCCGCCAGCATACGACCGAACAGGGCTACATCTACGGCCATGTGTTCGCGGCGGAGCAAATCCAGCGCCGACGCGTCGGGGGCTTTGCCAGACGCGCGGCACGCTTCGGTCAACCGGGAGACTGCTGCGATTTCTGCCGGAGTGATGTGGGCAAGCTGTTCGATGTGCATGGCCTCTTCGGGCGTTGTGGCTTCGGCGGACTGCTCCTGTGTCTCTTGCTCTTTGCCCTTTTCTTTGCCCTTTTTCTCTTTTTTCAGTGCCCCAAACGTGGCGGCGATGGCCTGAGCAATTTCTTTGGCAGGCTTTTCTTTCAGCAGCGGTAGGTCGCCTGTGGCGTTCTTGTCCTGCATGGCATCTTCAAGCGAACAGCCCTTGGTGAGGGCGATGAACACGCATTCACCAAGTTCTTTGGTGCGGACGCCGATATGCCCGGCAAGTGCATCGCGGAAGGTATCCGACGTACGCCATGCGCGCTTGAGGCTTTGGGATGACACGCGCAGCCGCTGGCTGTTGCCCATGATGACGGTCTTGGGGCGTCCGGTATCATCGCGGTTGAGGTTGGCGGCGGGGTAGCTGGTGAGGATGTGCAGCTGCACGAAGCGGGAAGAGGTCATTTTTATTCTCCTTGCGGTAGCGCAGTGTAGTAGCGTTCGGCCCATTCGCGGCGGGTCTTGTCGTTCCAGCAGAAGGCGGCTTGCAGCAGGCTGCGGACGTCGGACTTGTCCACAAAATCTATGAGCCTGCGAAGCATGGCGTAGAGTTGCTCCGTATCTGTGCCGCGCATTTCCATAAGGCGCAGAAAGCGGTGGTCTGAAGCTTCGTTGCCGCCCTTGTCGGCTTCCTTGTTGGCAAGCAGTCGGGGGAAGCTGGTCGATGACAACTCCCTTGCGTGGGCCAGAAGACCTACAGCAAAGGCGAGGGCGGGCAGGTGTTCGCTTTTGACCTGTACGCCGCGTTGACGCAGGTAGTTTATAGGGCCACGGTGGAATTCAGGCAGGATGAACACCTCGTCGGGAGTGCGGGCGCGCCGCAACCGGGCGCGTATACCGCGCTTGTCCTCAAGGGTTGTCCACCAGTCCTTGAGGTGTTGCTCGTAGGTTGGCAGGTCCATGTGAACGTCCTTATGCAGTGGGTTGCAGGATGGCCTTGAAGGTCTTGCGTAAGCCGAAGTGGAGTTGCGCCTTGGTTCTGGCTATTTCCCTGTGCTGCGGCGGTTTGGGGGTGGGCTGTGCGTCTGCTGCCATATCGAACAGTTTTGTGGCCTGCCTGATCAGGTAGGTGACCCACTCCCTGCGAAGGTCGGGTTGTGCGGCAGCCGAAGCGTCTTCCTCTGTGGAGGCCGCAGCGCGGGCTGCGTAGTGTTGCACCATGTCGTAGAACATGGTTTTTGTGCCACCCCAGTATGTGGCGGTGTGGCCGTGGAAGACGGACTTGTCTACCGAAGCGTCGGCCTTGTCGCTGAAGATGACAGCCTTCAATGCGCCCATGAGGGACTTCTTGACGGTATCCGCATCTTTGACCAGTTGCTTCACGTCGGCCCTGAAGCGTGCAAGGTTGTCGCCTGCGATGGTGAACACCGGGTACTGCCCTTCGCACCACTGGCGGGCCTTCATGTTATCCATGTCATAGCCGCTGACACGGATACGTACCGTGCCCTTGAGCACATCCTCTTTGAGGGCGTTGTCCACGCAGCGTGCCCGCGCCATCTCTCCGGGGTCTGTCCCCTCACCGTAGACCACGCCCAGCCAGTTGACATAGCCGGTGATGCCGGGGTTGCCTTTGACGGGCAACGCAGGAGCACCGTTTTTCTGGAAGCGATAGGGCGTGAGCGGATGCTTCCATGTGGGGCCGTAGTTGGTACCAGAGGGGCGTTGGGCGAAGTGCCGCACTACCGTGGTGGTTTCTGCACCGCATAGTGAGCACGTGGAAGGCGTGGCTTCTTCTTGAGGCAGCAAGAGAATACGCCGGGGCATGCCCCAGTGGCACTGGAAGATATGCACATCAGAAGGGGCGGTCTCTTCACCCTTTTCGCTGGTGCGGGTGGGCGCGCCCCACGGGTACACATCACCGGGGAGTGTGGTCATGCGTCCAGCGCGCAAGCCATCGTCCCATTTGTAGACAGAGAGAGGAAGTACGTTGGCCCACAGGGTGTGCCACAGCGTGGCGGGCGCGTTGCCAACCCTTTGGGGTACCGCCAGCGTGGATAGGGGGCCACCGCCCCGTAGCGATGTGCGGTTGCCTGCCCCACCAGAGGGGGCAAAGGTCTGGAGTGTGTACAGGGCCATGGCAGCACAGGCTGGGCAAAGACAGTCTGTCCTGTCACGTTTGACGAAGTGGTCTGTGTTTTGGTTGATGGCATTGAGGCCGGGGGCATCAATGAGCAACGATGACACCGGGAATGTTTTATCACTTGGGCCGGGCTTGGGCAGGGTGAGATCCTGCATGAACAGCGGGCGCTCTCCCATCAGGTTGAACCACTGTACATGGTCTGCGAACGCCTCTTTCAGGTCAGTCTGGCTAGGGGGCGTGAGCAGCAGGTCTTCCCAGTCTGCACCGGAGCGCAAGGTGGCACCTAGCGTGACCTGTAACAGGCCGATGCAGAACTCGTGAAGGGCTGCGCGAAAGTCTGCCCGTGGCGGAATGATGTCGACAGGCGGTGCGGTTGAGCCATCCTCGGGTGGAACAAGTTCCCATGGGGCGATGGTCGCGGTGCTGCCATCGTCCCTCCGCACCGGAATCCATGGGTTGGTAAGGAGGTTGAGTGCCATACGAGTCCTTGCTGTATGCCGTTTGATAGTGAATACTTGAAACTCAATACATGGAAGGCGGTTGGGCGGCAAGGTGGTGGCGAGCGTCCCTTTGGGTACCTAGGTTTTACGATGAGGACGATGACGGCATCATTAATGACAGGTTCCTCGACGCGAGACGTGGAAATCAGCTTTCTTGACTCTCCTTCCTGACGCATCGTAGCCTTTCCTTTTGCCCAGGAGGGAAGGAGCCGTGGAAGCTAACGATTTACTGACGTTGGGCCTTG
>Ga0302253_1001777_pt1 | contig 12001 bp, 4 predicted proteins | sample AAG_RA_Trp_MG_FD_193537 | JGI IMG/M metagenome (GOLD analysis project Ga0302253, IMG submission 193537) | Enriched activated sludge microbial communities from anaerobic digester in WTTP, New Holstein, Wisconsin, United States - AAG_RA_Trp | ecosystem: Engineered > Bioreactor > Anaerobic >... | reverse complement strand
CAAACGTTTGATTTATCCACTATGCCATACTCATTGAATAGATGTCAAACAGAAAAGTCCGTTTTGTCCGAATCCTCCTCGCCTCCGTGACTCAGTGAGAGAAAATGTCCGGAATAACCACTGCTTAGAACGGACTGGATTCTGCGTCTCCGCTGACGCCTCGCCGAAACTTACGCTTAGCCCGGAATGACATTCATCGCGAAGTGTCCAGAATTTTTCGCACAATTCAGAGTAATCATCATTCTGTTCGTTTCGAACGATGCCGTGCCCCCACAAATATGTATTAATGACCAAGACACCGGAATAGGTCGTGATTGAAATGGTTGCATTGATTGGCATCCTCTGAATGCGCATCAGTTGGAGAGTACGTAGTCAGAATTTACTGTAAATATCTTGTGTTTCCCCGAAGAATCCTGGAATTTTAATTCCAGACTTTTTTTGTCTTGATCCTGAATGAAATTGTATAAGCGAAGATTAGCTCTTTCTAGGAAAGGATTAATGTACACCGCTTTTGTCGGAGAGTATTTGCTAAGAAAACGGATCCATTCGGATTCCGTGTCGATTTCAAAACTCTCTGCGTCAATCGGAACAAGCACAGTAAATGATAGCGTGCATTCCTTGTGAGAATAGCCCATGACCCAGTTACCTGGTTGAACGTACTGATACAAGATCTCAGACACAATAAACTCCGGTGATTGTTCTGACGGGGGAAGTGAAAACGTGACCTTTGGCAGCCATGCGCCAATAAACGACAAAAAAATTACAAACACATAGAATATTCTATTTTTCTTGTGATTCCCGATATGGTAAACGGCCGCACTGGCGACGAGAATACAGATAAATCCCATCAGGTAGTTAAAGGGCACTTGATAATTTATAATGAGTAGAGGAAGAACTGAAGATGTTGTTGCTAGGAGGTGAGTCCATTGGGGCAGGGATTTTTCGATATATGCTCTAATTCCAAAACCGAGAAGAACAAAGTAAACAAAGGAAATATGCAATAAGTATCCTTCACGAAAAAAGAAAAGCAGATAAATCAATAAATACAGAGGAAATGTTAAAACCGGCAATAAAACATCCCATTTGCGCTGATGATAAATAGACATGAACCCCATGACAAGAAAAGGGAACAGAACAAGAGAACAGCCATTGAAATCGATTGCCCTTAAAAAAGTTGCTGGAAATTGCACGAGGTTTCTGAAGATCCTGGTAATTCCTGCAGAAGGGTGGTGCAGGTAAGCTTTGATAACGGATTGGTCGTTGTCTTCAGGAGAACCAAAGACTTTACGGGTTTGCAATTGCGCATCGATCATATTGAACTCTGGCTTGCCTATTGAGAAATAGTGTCCCTGCTCAAAGGCTAGATAACTCCGTTTTTTCAGGTTGTTATCTTCGTTTTTCGGGGTTCTGTAGAACCACATCATGTAGCTTCCAAACACAAGAATAATTGGAATGGTGAGAGTCAATACAAACGTCAGTATCTTACGTTTGGGTTGTCTTCCTGATTTTAGAATTTCCCTGCAAATCAAAACAGAAAGCATGGTAAAAACCAAGACAAGACCATCGGTTCTCACAAAACACGAGTATCCGAGCAAAAACGAAAAGGAGGCGATTGCGGGCAGTGAACGTTTTGCCCAGATCGTTAACAATAGAATGAACACAAAAAGGGAAATCACTGAGAAGGCAAAGTCGGAAGCATTGTACAGTAGTTTTATGTATACTGGCCATCCAGCCATAATACCAAGTGAGTACACAATATTGGAGCCGACCTTGTGACCCAAAGCAAACAATCCGACAAGGAAAAGAACGAACAAAAATTGATTTCCGAATCCAATGATCAATGGAAGCCAGATCGATGCATTAATTGATATCGCCAACGGAAAGAAGGGGGCATACAACGCACACAAACCAGGATTGTTCGCATAAAGGGGCACGACTCCCGAAGCAAGAAGACTTGCTCCCTTCATGTAAGAACACTGGTCCCACGCTTCGATATTCTGCAGGTTCGGAAAAACATGACAGTGAAATATGAAACTAAGAGTAACAATCGATGCTGAGATCAACACGACTGATTTCGCAATATGTATTCTATTTTGAGAAACTTCTGCCATGTGATTTATACTTTGGTGAGAGTGTTGACAGATGCTATCGAGAAATACCTCCCCTTGATATGAGAGTCAACGGAAGATAAGACCCTCGACGCTCCACGCATGCGGATTTCCCGTACGGGATGCTTCGACGCTCGGTTAGGTTCAGACATAATAGCTCCATTCGACGAATCATCGATCATAGACGCTTTCCGGCTATCGATACCATGCAATGCTTCTTTGCGTGTCTCACCGTTGATGAGCGTCAGCAGTTTGAGGAACATCACATCAGTGTATAACGCCCTTGGAGATATCCTTTCTAAACGGTTTGGCCAAAGGGATAGCTGTCCCCCCGTTCCATTGTGCTCCTTGAACCTGTCTCGGAGTAAAGGACTGATGTTACATGTTAAAAGATTCAAACGTTGCCGCTCCCTTAGCTCCGTTTTCATCACTCTTCTTCCTCGCTACTGATCAGTCTAACCTCCACTTCTTGCAAAGACAGGGCTTTCATCCATTGGACGACACCTCGCCCTACCGCACATGAACATGTGCATAGGATGATATAGCGTTTCTCATCATGAAGTCAAGCAAATTGTGAGAGAGGCTATGGGGTTGTGCTGCTTTTCATGAAAAAAACCATGCGCATCACGGAGTCTGATGGAATTCTTTCGGCAGCATCGCGTCGGCACGACTGATAGATCGTCAATCTTGGTGCCATTCGGTCATCAAATCGATTCGACAGTGAGTTGAAATACATGTCGATGTCGTTGCGCCGAAGACCTACATCGGCAAGGCGATCGTCCACATGTGCATTCAGCGGGACAGTCTGCTTCAGTTTATAGAATACAAACGCTTGCCGTTGGATGACGGATAACTCGAACGTGCGATTCGACCGATGGAAGTCGGATGGTAGTATTACCTGTTTACCGAATCCTTTCGCAGCGCTCGGAAAGAGGCAGTCGCCAGCGGTCTGATGGCCACCTGTGTGATCAATGACGTCCCACCTGACCAATATCTTAACGATGTCCTCCATCGAACGTTTACTCTCAACCGATCAGGAAAGCCAGATTTGATTTCCGATACAAAATTCTCCATACATGACCATATCTTTTCGATTGTATCGGATCCAAAATTGGAAAGCACTAAAAAAATACGTAAAAAAGCATTTATAAACATGTATGGCCGAACAGCACTCGATGACAGCATCAATGGCAGGTTCAACGGACAGAGTAAGCCATAAAGCGATACGAAACTCGACGTCAATGTTCCGATACCGGCTTCGAAGCACCATGATAACAAACTGCCGAAATTCCGGTAGAAGTACTCTACAAAAGGCCAGCATTGCTCTACGGTATCCGATCCGATATCGAAGAACAGGAAGTACTTTTGCATCGAAAGGAACTCGTGAAACACGCAGAGATACATGCAGAAAAACATGCAGGGAAAAACAAGACGACGAGGGACTCGTCATATCTGTGTCAGGATGTTTAAAAGAAAAGCAATAATGAAGATCGATAGGATTGTTGCTGGTAGGCGAACGTCCCGCCAGTGCATGGAGTCTGACTCGTTCAATTCCGAATTTATTGCCTGGATACCCAATAACTGAATACCCAACAATGGAAAGTTCCCTTCGATCTTGGTTCGGGTGCCACGGGTGGTCAATTCCGGTCGGGAAACATGCATAGCCGACCTGCAATATGGGGACAAATCCTGCGCGGACAGGGAGACGTTCCGATTACGGGATGAAACTTGAACACCATATATCTCAAAGTACTCCAGCGGTGTCCGCGAGATTGGCATGATCAGGAGATCCGAGAGGTCTTCCCGCTTGATGTTCAGAGAGAACGAGAACGATCCATCGTCTTTGGAGTTCGTTACGATTTGCCCTTGAATGAGCATCAAGATGTTATCAGACCGGTCCTTATACATTTTCAACGCAGGGCTGTTGGAAAAAACGGTCAATTCAATCGGAAATGAAATGGACGAGTAGATTGACCAGAGCAACAGACACAGAGAACCCGTAATCGTTACGGTTAAAAAGAGATGACTACTTTCGAACCGCTTCATGGGTGTATCCCACCACAAATGAACGTGAGGGTCAAATTTGAGTCGAATCGGTCATTGACACAGCGACCGTTCAACGGTATTCTTTTCGCGTTTTCGTGTGAAGGTTTGTTCCGTAAACAATTTGTCTCGAGGAGTACCCCGCTATGCGTTCAGAGGATCGCCATGCCGGAAAATCGATATTATTGAGTCCTGCGATGATCGTCTCGTTCTTTCTCACCCTTCTGATCGCATGGCTTGTTCCCGTCGGGGTGCGGGCTCAATCACCGGACATCGATGCTGCTCTCGGCTATCTGATTCAGTCGCAATCGTCTGATGGATCCTGGACATCTTCAACGCTTAAAGCCTCGTCTGTCACCACCGCCCGTGCTGCCGAAGCTCTCCTCAAATGGCGTACTGAAAGCTCCGTTCCGTCCGATGCCGCTCTGGCCCGTGCCTGGGTCCGGCTTGCAGACAGGGATGCCAACCGCACTGAAACACTCGCTGATCGGATCCGCCTCGCCACACTGCTCCCCAATTCATCCATGCTCGAACCGCCTCTTTCCGAACTACTGTCCACGCTCAGTGATCTTCAGAATCCATCATCAGGTGCTCCAATCCCGGGAACAACGCTCGCGTTCAATCTGGGAGGATTCGGTTACGGAACCGGGTACATGGAGGATGCCTGGGATACGACGTGTGCGCTCCGGGCATTGATCGCGCAGCATACGACCGAACCTCTCTCGCAAATCCAGGCTCTGTCCGATCCGATCCTCTGCGCAACCGCACTGTTGCTCGAAGTCGAAAACATTCATCTCTTAACGCCCGGTCAATGTGGATGGCCGGCGCAGGATGTCGAGGAAGCCCCGGATTCAATTGAGAGGACCCCTGACCCGCTCGTCACTGCCCTTACGATCGAAACCCTGGCCTCGATCCCGGACGACCGACGGGCAATCAGCATTGACACTTATTCTTTTCAGGCTCGGATCGATGAAGCGCTCACGCAAGGACTGTCATTTCTTGGAACCTTCCGGCGCGAATCCCAGTCGATGCACTATTATCAGTGGAGTGAATCGACCGATCTTCGCCACCGATTACTCTTGTCTTCCGTCGTGCTCCGTGCCCTTTCCGCCGCTGCTCTTCGTGTGTCGATCGACCCGCTCTCGGTCGAACCGATCCGGGCATTCCTCATTCATAATCAAACCTCGAACGGATCATGGCTCGACGACCCCTTCCTCACTGCGGAAGTGCTGCTCGCACTCGAACGCTCGAAACCCAACCTGAAATTCAGCGGAACACCCAATCTTGTTCCGACGGAAATTCAATACGGCGAACGTCTGGTTCTCAATCTGAATTATTTGGCGTTGACAAATTCCGGCAGTGTCCAGTCCAATGTCACAACCATCCAGTGCCTACTGGTCAGTGCATCGGAGCGTATCGTTCTGGATACCCGATTCGTCCCTGTGCTGCAACCATCCGATTCGCTCGATCCCCTCCCGGTCTTCTCCGGATCCGCAGATATTCTGGGAACATTCGATCTGGTCATCTGTGTCGATCCGGATGATTATGTGGCAGAAGTCAGCGAGCAGGATAACGTGCTCTCACTCGGACAGTTTCGCGTTCTCACTCCCCCGGAACTCGCCATACACGATGTGGTCGCATCGGTCCAGACTCCGATTCCAATACCCGCCCCACCTGTCGGGATCTACGAGGCACAATCGTTTTATCTGGCCTTTTCGATTGTCAATTCAGGCCAGGCAACCGCACATGAGGTTCCGGTCGGTCTGTTCGCTGTTTCGACCTCTGGCGATGAACCGATTCCGCTTCATTTCGACGAACTGTGGATCGAAGGTAAATCGAAGGAAATTCCGAATCCCTCCGCGAATCTGAGACTTACGATCGAGGGCGCTTCTGAAACCGAACCGAATATTGTGGACTGCGTCGTGGGAATCCATCAGGATCCATGCCGGCATCTCGATGAACTCGCTCCTGAAAACTCCCATGTTCCTCCCGGAGTGTTCCGTATCGAGGTTTCAATCGGGGAGTTCGACGACTCCATACCGGATGATAATTCGGCGTCGTTTGAAACCCTTCAGGTGAGTCCCGTTCTGGACGTTCAGTTCGCTGAATTCCAGACTGATATTGCAGAACCTGCGGTTTTATTGAATTGTGATGGAGGCGTGTTCCCCCGGGATCCCGATACGGGCATCTACCAGATCAATGCCGGTGAGAAACTGTTGGTCTGGCCGATCCAGGTTCAAACGATCAAGCTGGTTCCCGACGCCGGCGAAGTCCGGATCAGCGATATCGGGATTGCGTTGAGTTGGACGCGCGAGGGTTCATCAGCGTTCACAGGTTTCAGCCAGTTCTATTACTGGGGAAACCTGGATTCACAGACTGGTGGAAATTGGGACTGCTGGGCACCCTCGAAACCATGGTCCATCTCTCACTGGATGCGTGATCCAATTCCCGGACTCTGTTCATGGTCCGAGAATCAAACTCTCATGCTGGATACTGCGAACGCAGACAGCGGCGAACCGCTGAACCCCGGTCTGTACACACTCCGGTTGACACTCGATCCGAATGGTGATTACGACGAGACTCCCGTGGGTGAAAGCAACAACAACTACGATGGGATCCAATTCCGAATCAGGGGCGATCCGAATCTGACTCTGATTCGTGATCAATCCTCCTTTATTCCGACTCCATCGCAGTTCGGCACGGAATACTCCGGCGTGATCACTCTTTTTAATGCCGGTGAAACCGTGATCGATACCGGTGCCTCGGGCTTCGATCTGTTTCATATTGAACTTGGGAACTCTCCGGACGTGTACGATGTCACGCTTCAGGAATTTCCCAGTCATTTACGAATCGAGCCCGGTGAATCGATCACAACTCCTCCGATCTCATGGTTCATACCACAAGGCGTGCAGCTCGATCCCATCGTTCGTGTGATCCTCGATCCCGGCAATGCATGGCGGGAAGGAGCAGACGGAGAAGCCGACAACCTGGTTGAATTCTGCCTGGAAGGTCCCGATTTCGTCATCGCCTCGATCGAGGTTATGACGGTTCCGGGAGGATCCGGAGATGAGCAGTTTCTGCGGGCAGGCATCGGCAATCCTGGAGAGTCCTATTTTGGAGATCGGCCCCTGACCGTCGAATTCGTTCAATTCATTCCGGAATCCACGGATCTGTGGGTGCTTGACAGCCAGTCGATACTTCCGTCCGACATCCCTCTTCACGGTGACGTTTTCAATGTCGAAATGGCACGGTCTAAAATACCATGCGGGGAATCGCTCATCCATGTCCGGATCAACTCGGATCTAAACATCTTCGAGTCGGACTATGACAATAACTTCCTGGAGAATACAGATTCCATCGAACGCAATGACGAGGAATGTCTGATCGATTTCAGCACGGATCCCGCCTGGGTCGGATTCCCAAATAATCCGAATGCGATCATCAATGCGGGAGAGATCATCACGGTTCATGGTAAAGTCGCCTGCGATCGAATGAACCGGGAGAATGGTTGTTTGCTGGACGATTATCCGCTGAAGGCACGGGAAATATCTGTTGCGTTTTATCATTCGGAAATTGCTCCCGGTAATCTGATTCATTCGTTCTGTCTCGATCTGACCAGTAAACCGCGAGTGTGTGATTCTTGGCCGTGGCTCTACTCCCAATCTATCTCGAGTTGCTTCCACCCGGACTCTTTCGATTGGAATCCGGCGAACGATGGTCTCGTCGGTGAAATTCCCATCATTTATGTCGTCGATGAAGAAGACCAGTTCAGAGAAACGAACGAATTCAACAATCGAGCCGATTTCCGCACGACGTTGAATGTTCGGTACATTGATCTGAGTGTCATGGGATCGGATATCCGTCTGAGTCATGACGTGCCGATCCAGGGCCAGGAGTTCGGAATCGAGATCCGGACGAGGAATCAGGGAACACAGGAACTTGCATATCAGGTCGAAGCTGAAGTCGTGATCGAGATCACCGATGCGGGTGGGCAGTCACTTGCGGCGTACCCCCGGCATGAATGGCATCACTTCACTCCCCAGGAAGTCTTCCCGATCACCATCGAAGCGGATTGGCCGCAAGGCGAGTATACACTAACCGTCCGGATGGACCCGACTGATGTGATCCGGGAATTTGGCGGAGGGGAGTCGAACAACATCGTTGTCAGGCCGATCATCGTGTCTCCACCGGTCAATCTGAAGGCCCTTTCGCTGAGTCTGGAACAAACGGAGTATGGCGTATCATGCGAGGCAATCGATTCGAATTGTTCCGTTTTTGTCGGCAGACCGGTCGATCTTGAGGGTGTTTTTCTGAATCAGGGCGTCACGGAAGTTTCACAGGTTACGGCGGGATTGTATGTTTCCGATCCGGAAGCTGGATTTCCGGGTGCCGCATACCTGTTCGACCGTCTCGAAGCGAACGGCACCGGGACGATCGCATCGGAAGACTCCTGGTATCCGCAGGTCGAATCCGATTGCGATCTCGTGCTGGTCGTCGATCCGGATCAATCGATCGAAGAACCCGATGAAGCGGATAACGAGTTATCCTTTGAACTTCATATCGTGAACCCCCAAAAACCGGATTTGGTAATGAGCAATTTGATCATGACGGGGAATCCGATTCCCGGGATCATCCGCGAGGGCGATACCCTTCATGTTTCAGCGCAACTTCGAAACGACGGTCTCCGACCGATTCCTGACGGATCAGACTTTGAAATAGGGTGTTACTTTTCGAGCACGGTGACTCCGGAGGAATTCTGGTCGATGCTCAGTGAGGGTAGTACCGAACTGGTTCCGCTCAATACCTGGAATGTCGATGAGCCACTCGATATCGGAGAGGAAGTCACGATTGCGTTCGATTGGACGATCAATGATGTCCGAGGTCCGGGGAAGATTTACGTCATGGCCGATTCGAGGATCTCGACGGTGAATCCGAATGGCGATGTGGACGAAATCTGGGAATCGGTCTGTCCGATCAGGGGTGGATGCAATGTTGTCTCGGAGCACATCCTGATCCATTCCGATCAGCATCATTTCGACACGGCACGGGAAGGAGGGGTCGAGTGGTTGCTCGATCATCAGCATGTTCGTAACGTCGGTGAGACCGGGAAACTCAAGGCGACTTACTACAATCTCGATCCGCAGCAGTATGGCCCAGGTGACTCGATTCCAGACTCTTTCGGTCATTACATCCTGCTCGATGCCGACAATGCGACCCCCGGCATCAATCCGCTATTGACACGGGTCGAAGATGGCACTCAGATCGGTTTCTTCGACGATATCGGGAACATTCCCGGATTGACTCCGGATCATTTTGCCGTGGTCTATGAGGGGTACCTCCATACACAAACAGAATCTGGTTCTCAGTTCCGGTTCAAAGTTGATGCGAACGACAGCCAGAATAATCCAAAAGGCCGTGGCTGGATTTGGCTTAATAACCGGATCTTGTCTCCGTATGATCTGCAGTATTCTCCCCCACTGATAACAAATCTTCCCATGGATGATCATAAGTTTCAGGCGGTTTTTGTCCGATATAACCGGGAAGACCTGGCGGATCTGACTCCAGGTCAAGACTGCGTATTTGAGCTTGATATCCAAAATACCGTGCCCCCTACGTTAGAGCCTATCAATGCGTCCGATTACCGCCTGGCGGATGGCCCGTATTCGTTCGGTCTGTGGGATGATCAATACAATCAATTCAAACAGGGGATGATTGGGGTTCTCTTCGCGACGGCATGGCAGCTCTACGGGCATCTCGATGATCGTCTGTCGTATCTGCCCATGGAAGTCCCGGAGTATCTCGCGCTGATCGACTTCATTCTGAATCAGCAGAACGATACGGGGAGTTGGGATGAATTGCCCTTTGAATCGATCGCGGTCAATCTTTGGGCACTGGCACTGGCAAGAGATACGCTGGATCTCCTTTCGGATCCCGGGGTTCCCGATCTGTCTGATCGAGTTTCATCCCTTAAGGCCCGAATCGGTACGATCACGTGGCCGGGCGGACCGCAAGCATCCGGAGCGATCCATGCGGCCGTTGATTATTTATCGAAGACGATCCGTCAGATCGATGGGTTTTCCGGTACTCCGACATGGCCGGATGCCGGTTTTTTTCATCGAACCGACGAGTGTGCACTCGTTCTGCGTTCACTCGCGGCCGTCGATTCGGATATATCCCATTTTGATTCCTACATCCCGGGGTATGGTGCCGACACGGGGACTAATCTCGTCGAATCCCTGCTGCACATGTTCTATCTGACCTACGTCAATTGTTCTTCCCAGAAGCAGTATTGGGGACCCTACCCGGGGGACGGATGCAATCTAGGATTATGGTGGACACCGATCACTCCAATGCTCCAGTTTCATTCCTGTAATAGCTCCCAGGAGATTGATCTTGCTTCTGCTATCAATTTTATCAGCGAAGGGCTTGATGACTCGTATCTTGGCACTAAGCCTACACTTCACTGGTCGATTCCGACCGTCACCCATACCCTCGCAAGCTGGACGGATTTCAAGGACTGCACAGACAGCCCGTACAACCTGACCCATTTGTGTGAGTATCTGGACAATCTGATATCCCGATTCCCTCCGGCGGCGCTTTGGAATTCCACGGGAGATCTGTTCTATCTAAACATCGGTTACCCAATCTATCAATGCGACGAGGTGGAGAGTTCCATCCGGATGAATCCGGAGCCCGATGACCGTAAATTCTGTTTTCCGGTGCTCGACCTCATCCGAATCCGGGATAATCTGAGTCGATGGACCGGTACACTTCCACCTGGATTCCCCGATCTTGATCTGTTTGACAATCTTATCCGGCGTCAGATGTCCGGTGTCCGAGACTACATTACTCCTCTGACGGCCGGTGTGCCATTGAAAGCCAATGCTGCGGAGTCCTGGGAAGTAACAGCAATGGTCATGAAAGCGCTCGATGTAGCGCGAATATGGCAACCGGAATCTAGCCTCACACCGAGTATCGATCATGCACTTGGGGAAGCCGAATCTCGATTCACAACCTTCGGCAACATGGAATTTATGCCTTTTCATTTTTTGATTGGCGACCCATCTTCCACTCCGGATAGTATGGGGAGAATGATCTGGGCGCTGGCGGATCGATACGATCAGCTTCCAGCGAACACTCAGAATTTATTCAACCGGTTGGCTCTGCAGATGTATACACGCAGAAACGCGGATGGAGGAGTCGGGACATATCTGACATGCGATCATTCCGGTGCTTCCATTAATTTTTATACTCAGATAATGCTGATTGGTTTGATAAAAGCCGGGTATCTATGGTCCGATCCGGACATTCAGCAGATTACCAACCTTCTTTTCAACACTTTCTGGGAAGGAGGCGCGGACGGTTTCGAGTTCGAAACCGGTGAATCGATCTATGCGCAGATCATCTCCACACTCCCGGGTGCGCAGACCGAGTTGCCCGAGCTGCAGCAGATTTATTTGCAATCGCGTGAACATCTGCTGGCGATGCACCAGAATACCTACGACGGGGGTTGGTCCTACAATGCCCATCCCCCGTCCGGCTTGTTCTTCAGTTCTACGGTCGATGCCACCGCCATGAGTCTCATCGCTCTGACCCACAATCACACTGGCGAGTACACCCTGGCAGAAAAAATAGCGATCAGCGAGGGTGTCAACTGGCTGCTCCTGGCACAGATCAAGTCGGATGATCCGCTCTATGTCGATGAATTTAACGGCTGGGGTGCGAATCTTGGATCAAAAACAGCCAATACTCGCGACACGGCACTCGCGGTCTGGGCACTCCATGCTGTCGACTGGTATGCCGAAATCGACGTCACAGCGTACATAAACGGCTGCGATCCCACACCCCCC
>Ga0302253_1001776_pt1 | contig 12019 bp, 8 predicted proteins | sample AAG_RA_Trp_MG_FD_193537 | JGI IMG/M metagenome (GOLD analysis project Ga0302253, IMG submission 193537) | Enriched activated sludge microbial communities from anaerobic digester in WTTP, New Holstein, Wisconsin, United States - AAG_RA_Trp | ecosystem: Engineered > Bioreactor > Anaerobic >... | reverse complement strand
GTGTGGGCGACAGGGAAAACACTCGAGGAATGCCGCCACAACCTCATGGAAACAATTGACGGCTGGATCATCGTCAGGCTGCGCCGCGGGCTTCCCATCCCCCCGATTGACAACTGCACGATCGAGGAATTGACGGGGATGGAATCCGGTGCCAGAGCATAAACTCGTTCCGCTTTCCTGGCCAGAGCTTGTCCGCAAACTCAGGGCATTCGGCTTCGAAGGACCATTCCATGGCGGAAAACATCCCTACATGATCAAAGGATCGTTTGTCCTTACGCTTCCCAATCCCCACCGGAAGGAGATCAGCGTGGATCTCATCCAGAGGATCATACGCCAGATCGGGATCCCAAGGGATGAATGGATCGGGAAATAATGGATTAGTATGATTGTCATACCTCACCGTCCGGAAGAAGTCGCAGACAGGCAAGCCGTTCAAGGAGCAGATGACGGTTGAGTCGCTGATTGCCGCTGTCCGGAAGGATGTCGAGGGCAAGCCGTTCCGTCCGCTCTACACACCGCGGAAGCTCTCGATGAAGGCGCGGTATATCTGAAATTTTCTTCTTTTTTTTTTAAGACACTAATGTGAATATCAGGGTGTAGTATTTTCCGTTATATTCAAGGATTCTGTTATCGTTGAAGTCAGGAGTCTTATTTGTCATATCGTATTTTATCAGCCGAACTTTCCCACCGCATTTGTACCAACTCCCTCCAATACAGCGACCAGAATTATAGTATTCCCTGTCGCAGGTGGCATTTGTTCTCTTCGCACCCTTCAGTACTTCATCGAGTTCCGGGTTTTCCTTAAAATCCGCTTCGGTAAGATGGACAACGTTATCTCCGGGTTCCTGGAATTCAGCCTATTCATAGACTTCAAATTTTCCGCCGCAGAGTTGGGGTCTGGAACACCCCGCCGCCATCACCAGCGCGAGCAGCAGCACCAGTGCCACCGCTGCGCTCACCAGCCTCCTCCGGCAATCAGGGACAAGCGGGCGTGCAGTCATGTGAGGGAAAGTACTGTGCGGTGCGGGAAATAGATTATGAGATATTTTCCGGGATGGATGATGATTGCCGGTATGGCCCCGCCAAGTATATACTCCCCGAAAATTTCAATAAAGGCCCGGAATTTTAAATAAAAAAAGATCAGGAATTCTGCCTGCCCCGGATAATGAGCACCGCTCCCAGCAGGCCGGCAATGAACGCCAGCGGGAGGAAGAGGGTGGGGAACTCAGGTACAGAAGTTGTGGGGCAGGAACCTGCTTCGATCCGGAGATAGCCTGTGCCGTAACCCCATGGATTCTGGATTGCTGCAACAGTGATTTCGTGCCTGCCGGGCGCGATATCAAAGCATCCCTTGCTGAATTCGCTGGTGGCATACGCTGTGTCCGGGTCGTCGGTCCAGTACGGGGGGTTGGAGACAGGCGGAACCGGTGGTGAGGTTACACCAAGGAGAACCTCGCCGTCATAGACCTTGAACTGGTCTCCGGGATTGAAGGCATCCGTTACGATAACCCGGCTGTTGACTTCACCCGAGTAAGGGAATGAAGGGGTGGCTAAAGCCGGTATCCCGCTGCCCCAGTCAAAACCATACCAGGTATCCATACCTGTCAGAGCTGCCGTCTCAAAAGCCTTCATCCCGGCACTGTGACCGTTCTCACCTGAAGCACTCGCGCTGGACACGAGGAATACCAGGAATAATACGATTAAACCCGCTTTTACCTGTTTCATTTGAACCACTCATGTTCCCGCATCAGCCCTGTTGGCTTTTTCGAAATGAGATCCATCAGAGAGATGAGAGCCTGATTATACAGAATAGGATGAAGAAATATCAATATATGCAAGTCACCGGTGCATGGCATCAGAAGAACGATCCAGCCGTCCCGGAGTTCTCTCATGATCCTGATGAATCCGGTTTTTCTCAACCAGCAGCCGGTCATTTCTCGTCAGATAATGACAGGGCCTGGTAAACCAGGTTTCCGGCCGCGGGTTATCCGGTACCTGGAAAAGCAGGAACTGACAGGGAATATGTACGGGAAAACCCGGTCATCTCTTTTTGGAATACCCCCTCAGATCCCGCCGGGCTTTTCAAACAATTCTTCGTTGGTATCCATGGTAACCCGGAATGCCCCCGGCGGAACAGTGATCTCGAACCGGGCGCCCTTCTCCGGATCGCCGGTCTCCCTGATGGTTATCAACGTCAGCGCAAGGATCTCCTGTATTAAAAACAGGCCCATCTTCGTATCCTCCGTGACCACCCGCCTGAATATCGCGGCCTTGTCCTTTTTGGCGATCCCGGCACCATCGTTCTCACAGACAAGGACGTACCCGCCGGACGTGACCGAGCCGGAGAAACGGATGAAAGTGAGGCCCGGTCCTCCGTGCCGGAGTGCATTGTCGATGAGATGCTGGATGACCCGCCCGATCATGGGATCGGCATAGACGCTGACACCCGCCACATCGTTCTCCAGCCGGGTGTCGTGGAGCTCGAACTGGCCGGAGGCCGATGCGATCAGGGATGAAACATCATGCCACTGGGGGACGCTGCTGCCGAGATTCTCGTACTCCTTCGTATACTCGATCTGGTGCCGGATCGCGACAGCCGCAATCTCTGTCCGGGACAGGTATTCCAGGAGTGCCGGGTCGTTCGTCGAGCTCTTTGCCAGCTCGAGATAGCCGAGCACCGCCGTGAGACGGTTGCGGATATCGTGGCGCGTGATACCGCTCAGCAGGTGGAGTTTCCGGTTTGCACGGGCAAGAGCGCCGTTCTCCCGGAACCGGCTGGAGACATCGTGGGCATAGATCCGGACGGCACGGCCTCCCGGTGAGAGCGTCAGGGATTCCTCGAAGATCGCCTCGCCGACCGTGACTTCGCGGGTAACATAACCCGATGGTGACTCCCTGAGGGATGCTGCGATCCCATCGATATCCTTTGGCAGAAACGCTGCCGGGTTGCCGGGCATCTTCAGGTTCTCCAGCCAGGTCCGGCATGCCGCGTTGGCATACGTGATCTCCCGGTTCTGGTTGATCTCGAGTACCGGTTCCGGGTTCAGCTCCGGGAACGACGCGAGGCGGCGGATCTGGTTCTCAAGCTGTTTGCGTTCCGTGATATCGCGCCCGACACCCAGGATCTGGACCGGTTTTCCGTCGTCATCGCAGATGAGCGTGAAGATGTTCTCGCTCCAGAACGTGCTCCCGTCCTTTTTGCAGAACTCGAGATCCAGGATAACGGGATCCGGCGTTATTCCCGTTTGTTTGGCCTTCTTCACCAGATCGTCCCGCATCGACATCACGATCGCCGCCGATTCCGGGGACAGGCGGCTGACGAGCGGGACCTGCTCGAGCTCCTCGAGCGTGTACCCCCGGAGCCGTGCAACGGAAGGGTTGATGAATACGGGGGTGAGATTGAGATCCATCAGCCAGACCATGTCCGAGACCGAATCCGTGATCAGGCGGAGGGTCCGCTCGCTCTTCTCGATCTCCTCCTCGGCATGCCGGCGGGCGGTGACGTCCCGGATGATCGCAATCAACCGCCGCTCCCCGCCAACAGTCACCGAGGAGAGGGACACATCGGTATCGAGCAGCCGGCCGTCGCTGTTCCGGTACTGCCACGGGAAGAACTGGGTTCCCCACTCGTAGGCCGCGAGGTTGTAGGTCGCCGCAGCTTCCGCCGACCCGGTGCCGTCTGGCTGGACAGGAGGGGAGAACTCCGCGGGGTTATGGCCGATGATCTGCTCGCGGCGGAGGCCCCAGAGGCGCTCAGCGGCAGGGTTGCAGTCAAGGATCGTGCCGTTCATGAGGATGACGGCGTCCGTTGATCTCTCGAAGATGGTTCGGTACCGGGCTTCGCTGTCGGACAGCGCCTGCTCGGCGCGCCTGATGGGAGAGATGTCCGTTGCGATATGGATGACCCGCCCGATGGTGCCGGCATCGTCCGGGACCGGGGTGCAGGAAACCAGGTAGGTCCCCTGGAGCACCTGGACTTCCATAGAGGCGGTCTCCAGCCGGCCGGTCTCCTTCATCCTCGTGAACGGGCAGCCCTCCGGCGGCCCGGTGCAGCGCGAACCATGGAACACCTGCCAGCACTTCATGGTTCGCAGCTCTTCCCGGGTCTTCCCGGTCAGCCGGAGGATCGTATCGTTGGCCTCGAGGATGGTCTGGGAGGGATCGAGAATGACGGCAGGGTTCCCGATCGCAGAAAAGATCGTCTCCCATTCCCGCCGTGCCTTTGCCGAATCTGCCAGGATCTGCCGGCGTTCCGAAATATCGGTGGCGAACGAGTAAAAGTACCGGAGGTTGCCGCCGCTGTCCACTGCCCGGTGGGCGAAGATCTCGACCGGCACGCGGGTTTTGTCCTTTCGCATGAACTCCTTCTCGTATCGCCGCGGCGTGCCGGTCGCGGTGAGCTGGGCAAGTTCCTTCTCTTCCGGCCCCGTAAATTCCGGGGGCGTGATATCTTTCCACGAGAGTGCCCGGAGCTCCGTCTCCGAATACCCGAGCAGGTCGCAGAACGCCGGGTTCACGTCCCCGAACCTCCCGTCCGCGTACCCGACAAAGAACGGCTGGGATGACATCTCGAGGATGCCGGCGAGGAACCGGGCATGCTCCTCGCTGCCGGCAAGGGCCTTCTCCGCCCGGGCCCTGCGGGCCTGTTCGTCCAGCAGGCCGAGCGCAAAAGAGACGTCATCCGCAATCTCGTTCAGAAGCCCGATCTCAGTCTCCGTGAAGAAACCGGGCACTGCGGCGTACAGGTTGATGACACCGACAACCTCCCCGTGGAGGCTGAACGGGAAGGCAGCAGAGGAACTATAGCCCCGTTTTACCGCCTCTTCGCGCCAGGGTTCCATCCGGGGATCGCTGGCGATATCGGACGTGACGATATGCACACCGGTCCGGAACGCGCTGCCGGTAGGACCGCTTCCTTCCGGGGATGCATCGAGCGGGATACGGAGCGCTGCAAGGTACCCGTCCTCGTGCCCTGCGTAGGCGACCGGGCTGACAAGCTGTTTCTCCCGGTCGATCAGGCCGACCCAGGCCATCCGGAAATGCCCGTCTTCCACGGCAATCCGGCAGATCTCCTTAAGCAGGGTCTCGAGGTCGCGAACCCGGACGATTGCCGCGCTGACCCGGGAAAGAACGACATACAGGCGGCGGGTGGCAAGGACACGATCTTCCGCCTCTTTCCGGCTGGTGACGTCACGGATGCTTGCGATGCAGATTGTCCGGTTCTTCTGCGGGTAGGCGCTTTCGGTCACTTCAACCGGAAAGACCGTGCCGTCCTTTTTCCGGTGGTACAGGACCGGGTCGAAACCACCCGTCACAACCGGGGCCGGGTCCGGTGACGGGGCCAGAAGATCAGGGTACTTCAATCCGCGTATCTCTTCCAGGGTGTACCGGTACAGCACGAGCGCCGCCCGGTTCGCATCAAGGATCTCCCCTGTTTCCCTGTCGGTCACCAGCATTGCATCACTTGCCGATTCAAAGACATTACGGTACCGCCGCTCGCTTGCAGCAATGCGTGCCTGCGCCTTCCTGCTCCCGGTGATATCGACCACGAAACCCTCGAGCTCGTGCCTGCCTCCATGATCCTGGAACAGGCGGAACGTCATCGACCCGGTGAAGACACTCCCCTCCTTCTTCCGGAACCTGACCTCGGTTTTCACCCACCCCCCGTCCACCTGCGCCTGCCGGATATAGTCAGGCCGTCTATCCGGCTCAGCATAGAGAGCGGGTGTGCCGCCATCCCGGTTTACCGATGTGACAACATCTTCGGGCGAATCGTAACCGAACATCCGGGCAAACGCCGGGTTTGCGTCCAGGAGTTCCCCCTCCCCCGTGGAGTGGAAGATCCCCATCGGTGCATTGTCGAAGATGCCGCGGTAGTGCCCCTCGCTTGCCTCCAGCGCCTCCTCCATATATTTCCGGGTGGTAAAATCCGTCATCACGCCGCGGATGCCGGCAAAACGCCCGTTCTCAAAGAACGGCCGGCTGGAACCGCGGATCCAGATGACCTTCCCATCCCGCGAGCGAATCCGGAACACGTATGGCTTTGCATCGCCATCACGGATACCCTCCATGCGCCGGAGGATGTCGAACCGGTCCTCCGCCACGACAAAGTCCATGACCGGTCGTCCGGTCACCTCGTCTGCCGTGTAACCGAACTGGCGGACCATCGGGCTGATATACCTGATGATCCCGGCAGTATCGATGATGTACGGGACCTCGTTGAGGTTCTCGACAAGATCGCGGTACTTCTCCTGCGACTCGGCAAGGGCCTTCTCTGCTGCGCGCCGCCGGACCAGCTGCGTGACCTTGTTTTTCAGCTCCGCGAACTGGCTCTTTGGCTCCCCTCCCTTCTGCAGGTAGAAGTCCGCACCGGAGTTGAGCGCCTCGATGGCCACCTCTTCCCGCCCCTTGCCGGTGAAGAGGATGAACGGCATGTGCGGGGAACGCTCCCGGAGGACTTTTAAGAATTGGAGCCCGTCCATGCCCGGCATCTGGTAATCAGAGATGATCGCTTCATAGGAGACGGTGCCGAGCCGCTGCAGCGCTTCTTCGGCAGAAAGGCAGGTGTCGACAGCGAATTCCCCGCCCGACTCCAGGGAAATTTTCGTGACCTCAAGGAGGGCCGGCTCGTCGTCCACATAGAGGATCGGGATCATGAGACAGTCATCCTGGAAAAGCGGGAGGCGGGTATGCTTTCCTGTATACCTTGATCATCCTTCTATACAGATAAATTGTAAGGATAATATACTACCCGTCATTCCTGTTTTTTCAGCGCCTGTTCGATGCCGGTCCTGAGCTCGACAAACGAGACCGGTTTGTGGAGGACGCCAAGGAAGGGATCGTTGATGGAGGCCATCTTCTCCTCAACGGACGGTGATGCCGAGAAGATGATGACCGGGAGGGTTTTGAGCGCCGGTTCGGCTCGGAGTTTCTCTAAAAACTCCCAGCCGCTGATGGGGGTCATCATGATATCGAGCAGGATCAGGGCCGGCGGGTCATTTTTTGCATACCGGAGCGCATCGGGCCCGTTTGAGAGGAGGACCGGTTCGTACCCGAGCCTGCGGATCAAAAGATCCATCAGGTCAAGGATCGGTTCGTCGTCCTCGACAACAAGGATTCTCTTCGTCATAGCTGACCAGCCTCCGCTGCCTTCGGGGGTGTTTTCGGCAGGTGGATTGTGAAGGTGCTGCCGAGGTTGACGATGGAGTCCACGCTGATGAACCCGCCGTGCATCTGGACGTACTTCTTTGCAATCGAGAGCGAAAGCCCGACCCGGTCAGGTTTCCGGGCCTGGCTTCCGGCCGCGGGCAGGTTGAAGGGCTCGAAGATCTCGTCCAGCTGCGAGTTGGTGATCCCGACCCCGTTGTCCTGGATGGAGATCCGGTGCATCTGTTCGGCGTTGCTGAACTGATAGGAGACCCGGATCTTCCGCGGGGGCTTGGAATAATTCACGGCATTGGAGAGCATGGAGTCGATGACCACGGAAATCTTGCTCTCGTCGATATCCATCACCGTCTCCTCCGGTGCGTCGATGGTGAGGTCGCCCTTGGACGCGTACCCGCCCGTGCTGACGATGGTTGAGAGGAGGTCGCGGACATTCACCTGCGAATAGGAGAGCGGGATCTTGCCGGCATCGAGGACCGAGAGCTCGAGCATCTGGTTGATGATCTGGCTCTCGCGGTCAACGCTCTTTGCACACCGGTCGAGGATGGCCCGGGTCTCGTCCGTGACCCCGTATGTCTTGGGATCCTGCGTCAGCAGGTTGAGGTAGCCCATGATGGGCTGGAGCGGGGTGCGCAGCTCATGAGCCACCGTGGAGATGATCCCGTGGCGCAGCTCGGTGTCCTTCTGGATCCGCTCCTTCAGCTGCTGCCGCTCGGTGGTGTCCACGAGATTGATGAGGAGGGCCGGTGACCCGCGGTGGATGATAGAGGTAAAGAAGAGCGCCCCGAGGCGGGTCCCGCCGCTCTTGGTGATGACCCGGCATTCCCGGATTTCAGGCTGGTCGCCCTTCCCGCCTTCGGTAGAGATGAACCGGAAGAACTCCGCCCGGTCCTCTTCCTGGACGAGCGTGAGGAAGTCCTTGCCCGCAAGTTCGGCCGGGGTATAGCCGGAGAACTGGGTGAAGGCCGGGTTCGAGTACTCGATCTTCTGGTCGCGGAGAATGACGATGCCGGTCGGCGAGTTCTCGGTCACCTGCCGGTAGCGGGCCGCGCTCTCCTCTGCCGCCTGTTCGGCCAGTTTCCGGCTGTTGATGTCGATGATCGAGGTACTCACCATGTTCTCGGTGACCCGGCGCCACGAGAGGGTGACCCAGATGGCTTCGCCGTCCTTCTTCCTGAAACGGGTCTGGAAGTTGGTGATGTCCGCGCTCGATCCCAGGCGCTCGAAGAAGACCCGCTGTTCCTCGGGCGTCGAGAAGAGGGAGGTGAAGGTTTTGCTCCGGAGTTCTTCCTCGGTGTACCCGAGCATATCCTCGACGCAGGTGTTGGTCAGTTTTATGGCAAACGAGTTCTGGTCGAAGAGGATGATCCCCATGAGCGATGACTCGAAGATGCTGCGGTACCGGGCCTCGCTCGTGTTCACCTTCTCGGTGAAGTAGGCGACGACCACGGCAACGAGGATGAAGAGAATGGCCTGGGCGGTGGTGGAAATGAGGTCCACAGGATTCGGGTACACGTAATAATACGAGAGGACTTCATATGCGAGCGCGCAGGCACCGGAGAGGTACAGACCTTTCTTTGTGTAGAAGTACGTGCCGTAGATGATCGGGAAGTAGAAGAGCTGGGTATATACCGCACCGGTGTTCTGGGCAAGGGATATCGCCGTGATGAGGATGCAGCAGAGGGAGAGCGATATGATCACAAATACCCGGACAATATCGGTATGCGCAACCTGCCGTCCGAGTACCTGAACCGTGCGATCCATGACTAGTGTGGATGTTACATGTTTTAGTTTATAAATCCAGTATCCCGGGAATTTTGTATAATTATTACCGGAATAGTGAGCCGGACGGGGATTGGAATATTTTCCTGGACTTTTCCGGGATACCGGAAGGGAATGATTCCTGGTATCTTACCGGGAAAAATGAATGAAGTTCAGCGTAAACTATTCGGGAATAATGATGGGGGCTGATGCCCCCATACCCCCGGTTATGATGAACGGCCGCCGGCTCGAAGAACCTGATGGTTCTTTTCGAATTGGTCCTCGCAGATGCGACGACCAATTCCCCACCGGGCGCCCCGCGGCGACTTCAGAAGCCATACTTACCTTTCAGTGAGTACGGAACCCGGCAATCTGCCCCGCCGTGGCGTGAAGAACCTGATGGTTCTTCTCGCGTCTAATCCCTTTGGGATTCGACGCCCCGGAGCGGCCCTGAGGCGGGGAGCACTCTTTTTTCAATCACCCGAATAAGGAAAAAATCAGCAATCGCACGATATAAAAAAAACTGTCTTATCACTCACACAACGGCCCCAGCTTCTCAATAACCCGCTCGACCTGCTGCACGGCCGTGCCGATATAGGCATCGGGGTTGAGGAGCGCAGCGATATCATTCTTCGAGCAGCACCGGACAACCTCCGGGTCGGTCGAGAGCACGTCCGCGAGCGGCTTTCCCTCGGCAAGCGCCTGCATGCTCGCGAGGCGGACCGCTTCGTGGGCGTCCTGCCGGTTCATCCCTTTTCTTGTCAGCTCGATCATGACCGGCTCGGCCATGTTGATGCCGTGAAGGAACGCAAGATTCCGGCGGATTGCGGCCCGGTTGATCACAAGCCCGTCAAGTACGACCGTCATGAGCCGGAGGCAGTGGTCGGTGAGGATGGATGCCTCCGGGAAGAGGACACGCTCGCAGGAGGAGTTGGTGAGGTCGCGCTCGTCCCAGAGAGTGTTGTTCTGGAGTGCCGGTTCAACGGAGGAGCGGATGATGCGTGCAAGGCCGCAGACCTGCTCGCTCTTGATGGGATTGCGTTTGTGGGGCATGGTGGAGGAGCCGACCTGCTTTGCGCCGAAGGCTTCCTCGACCTCGCCGATCTCGGTCCGCTGGAGGCTTCGGATCCCGACACCGATCTTGTCGAGCGTGGTTGCCACGTTCGCGCAGAACATGAAGTACTCCGCGTACCGGTCGCGGGAGATGACCTGGTTCGAGACGTCCACGGACCCGATCCCGAGGTTCTCCATCATCGCGGTCTGCACTGCCATGCCCTTGTCGCCCATAGCCGCCTGCGTTCCCACCGCACCGGTCATCTGCCCGACCACGACCCGGGGCCGCAACTGTCCGAGCCGCTCGATGTGCCGCCCGACCTCGCTCGCCCAGATCGCGAACCGGAGCCCATAGGTAGTCGGCACGCCGTGCTGGCCATGTGTCCGCCCGATGCAGACCAGCGTCTTGTTCTCGTCCGCCCGCTTCAGCAGCACCGCGAGAAGCTTCCGGAGCTTGTCGTCCAGCAGGTCGAGGGCCTGCCCTAGCTGGAGGCCGGTCGCCGTATCGAGGATGTCGTTGCTCGTCGCCCCGTAGTGCACCCACCGCCCGGACTCCCCGCAGACTTCCGAGATCGCTTTCACGATCGCCATCATGTCGTGGCTGATCTCGGCCTCGATCGTCTTTGCCCGCTCGAGCGATGCAGCCGGTGCTTTCTCTTCGATCTCCAGCGCCGCGGTCGGCGGGATCATCTCGCAGACTGCCTCAGCCTTGGCAAGGGCAACCTCGGCCCTGACAATGCAGGAGAACCGGTTCTGTTCGCTCCAGACGGCACGCATCTCCATAGTGCCGTAGCGCTCCTCGATCGGGTGGACTGGCATGGGTAGAAGTGGGATGTGCCGGAATATAAGGGGTGGTGGGGGTTGACAGGTCGGGCGGGTTTGTCATTCAGGGAGAAAATTCCCCTTCTCGGAGAGTATCGGGGATCATTGGGGATGACCAATCGCAATCCCCGTTTGCAGGGAAAATATTCCGTGGATTTCTATACAATGACAAGATTGGACAGATTCGTGTAATTGAAGGGAGTATGCAAATGCAATGCGTCGATGCCTTGCTCATGTTTATTATCCCTGTCCCCTATCCTCTTATCATCCGTAAAATCGGAAACATTCCACGAGGGGGGTGAAGCGGGAGATGGATGATCATAAAAAACCGGCCGTTCCTGTTCCTCTCCTCCCGCCATCCCGGGCAGCCAGCGCACCCTGTTTAACTGCGGGATTTGCCAGTGAAAAAGGAATCCTGCCGATACTGATCACCGGCAATCTCCTGAGGTGCACGGATATGATCTGTGCCCAGAAGACGTTTCTCCTGGTGGAAAAGAGCGGAGACGAGCTCCCGGCATCTGCGTACGCGGGGACGTATGCGCTGGGAGCGCGCGGGGCACTGACCATCGTTGCCCGGGATGAAAAGACGATCTCCTGGGAGTCCGATGTGGATATCAACTGCATCTTTCTGAAAGGGGGTCCGGGCGGCAATTCGTACTCGTATGATCTGCCGGCCCGCAGCGACGCGGGCCTGAGCACACCACTTGACGGGGAGAATGGCACCCCCCATAGGATCAGCCATATCAATATCTGTTACACACCGCCCGATTCCGGACCGGCATCCCGGCCCCGGATCCGATAACGGGGAAGGTGAACCAGGGGAGCGGGATACCACCCCTCAGATTTTTTTTATGGAAGGCCGGATCCCTGCCACTCAGCCGGGGAAATCGCCCGTCATCGTTGTTTCCGGAAGGGATGGTTCCTCTCCCGGCCATCACCTCCCGAACCGCTTGTACCGCTTGTGCTTCCCCGATTGTCATCACCCCGGAAATAGTGACAGCGCCGCCGGACAGGACATCGAAGAACGCTGCACACGATTGTGCTGTGTGCATCCGGCGGAGGTCGTTTGGCAGCAGTTCCCGCAAACCTGATAATTGCACCCGGTTTGACAAGACGGCCAGACTGACCTTACAAAACCGCAACCTTCAACTGCAATCCTGCTGCACCACTTTCCATGGCGTCGCAAGGCTCCGGCGATTTCACTATCGTCATTATCATA
>Ga0302253_1001775_pt1 | contig 12022 bp, 12 predicted proteins | sample AAG_RA_Trp_MG_FD_193537 | JGI IMG/M metagenome (GOLD analysis project Ga0302253, IMG submission 193537) | Enriched activated sludge microbial communities from anaerobic digester in WTTP, New Holstein, Wisconsin, United States - AAG_RA_Trp | ecosystem: Engineered > Bioreactor > Anaerobic >... | reverse complement strand
GGCTGCTCGCTCGCGGGCCAGAGGGTATCGGAACGTAACAACCTTCATCACCATGATCTACCTGATCGGAGCGCCCATCACCCAACTCTTGGAGGCGTGAATTCCACAGCTAACGTCGAAGACCCTCCTTGCCTTTGCCTGGAGTCGCGAAGACCACCGGGCGGCTTTCCCGGTCCATGTCCACGAAGATGGTGACGTAATGATGGCCACGCTTGGTTGCCGTTTCGTCAAGGCCGATTCCGCACAGTCGGCTGAGATCAAGCTTGCCCATGCCCTTCAAGACGTAGTGCGTCACGACCCGCCATATCCGCTTGTCGGTGACGCCGACGTAACGCGCCACGGCGTTGACCGGCATCTCTCGGGCAAGAAGCATGACCGCTTGCTCGAAAAGCAGGGTGAACCCGCTGCCAGGCCGTGCCCATGGGACATTGACGCGCTTGAGGCCATGTTCCGGGCATCTCACTCGGGGGACACGGGCCTTGATCAGGCAGTGATGCTGGAAGAAGTTGGTTCCTCGACGCGAGACGTGGAAATCAGCTTTCTTGACTCTCCTTCCTGACGCATCGTAGCCTTTCCTTTTGCCCAGGAGGGAAGGAGCCGTGGAAGCTAACGATTTACTGACGTTGGGCCTTGGCCTCACAGCTCCCTGGCGAGTCGTGGACCAGTCTCTGGACCTTTCAAAGCAGCCAAGCGAACTTCGCCTTGAGGTCGAGGCCGCGAGAGGTGAGCGCTACCCTTGCCCGGCGTGCGGTGCGTTGTGTAAGGCCCATGATTTCGCTGAGTTCAGCTGGCGGCATCTCAACTTCTTCCAGCATCACTGCCTGATCAAGGCCCGTGTCCCCCGAGTGAGATGCCCGGAACATGGCCTCAAGCGCGTCAATGTCCCATGGGCACGGACTGGCAGCGGGACCAGCAGACATTCGCGCATGGCGGAACCGCCAGTGGTTGCGGGGTTCGCGATGGCAGACGCCTCTTGCCTTTGCGCCGGAGATTCATCTTCAAAAGACAATATACCCGGTAGACGCGTTTATGGTTCCAGCGAAAGCCGTGTCTGCGCAATACCGCGAACAGCTTGCCGAAACCGTATCGAGGATACCGGTCGGCCAGTCCCAGAAGCGTTTCAATGATCAGCGAATCATCTCTCGGTTTGGGTTCATACCGGTACGCTGTCCGGCTAAGACCCAGCATAGCGCATGCCTGCCGCTCACTAAGGCTATGCTCGCTGCGCATGAAATCCGCTACATCGCGCTTCTCGGCTGGCCTCAGAGCTTTTTTGCGATCACGTCCTTCAAAGCCTCGTTCTCAAGGCTGAGATTGGCGAACATGCGCTTGAGCTTGCTGTTCTCTACTTCAAGCTCCTTGAGCCTGCGAATATCCGAAGCTTCCATGCCGCCGAACTTGGCTTTCCACTGGTAGTAGGTGGCTTGGCTCACGCCGTTTTCACGGCAGATATCAACGACCTTGCGACCGCCATCGGCTTCTTTCAAAATCCGAATGATTTGGCTTTCAGAAAATCGAGATTTCTTCATTGTGCCCTCCGTGAGGCAATCTTGATCAGAAATCTCTATTTTTCAATGGACCTATTCTAGGGGAAGGCTACAAACGGCCGCAGGCTTCGCATGCTGACTGTGGTTGACCTCTATGACCGGCGCTGTCCGGTGATTGAGGTGGATCATTCCCTGACTGGCGAGCGTGTCGCGCGGGTCTTGGAGCGACTGAGCGCCCAGGGACAGTGTCCGGAGGCCATCCGAACCGACAACGGTCCGGAGTTCGCCAGTAAGGCCCTAGACCTGTGGGCGCATGGGCGGGGAGTAAGGCTGGAGTTCATCCATCCCGGCAAGCCGACGGAAAACGGCCACATCGAAAGCTTCAATGGCCGGTTTCGGGAAGAGTGCCTGAATGCCCAGACTTTCTTCTCGCTGGCCGAGGCAAGACGGATTATTGAGGCGTGGAGGCAGGATTACAACACCGTGCGTCCGCACAGCTCCCTCGCCGGTATGAGCCCAGAGGAATACCTAAGAGCCGTGGAGGGTGAAAACACTGAAGCCGCGACTACGAACTTATCCCTGGTACACTTGGCGGGGTAAGGTCAAGCTTCGTCCCAGGTAATGCGCATGATGCGACGTGCTCCGGTCAGCGTGGCGCACTCGGTCAAAACGTCGATGATCAACCGCTCCATCAACAAGGTGAAACGCCCCTTGGGCTCGGCCCAGGGCACGTTGACCTGAAGGACGCCATGCTCGGGACAGTCTACTCGGGGTCACCGCACCAAACGGAAATTTGTGTACGCTAAGCCCTGGGAACTACCTTGCAAAGTCCTCAGGGCGGCGTAGCGGCCGGAACTGTCCCTTGGCTACCTTCCGACTCAGCTTCCAGATGTAATCGCCCGTGAGGTTGATATGCTCCCAACCAAGGGGCGACAGGTGAGGGATCAGGTCTTCCCTGATGGGCTCTCCTCGTTCAGACAAGGACTTGATTGATCGTTCCAGGTACATGGCATTCCAGAGGATGATAGCGGCTACGACCAGGTTGAGCCCACTGGCTCGGTAGTTCTGGTTCTCGAAACTGCGATCCCTCATCTCCCCCAGTCGATAGAAGAAGACGGCACGAGCAAGGGCGTTTCTTGCCTCCCCTTTGTTCAGTCCAGCATGCACCCGTCGCCTCAGTTCAGGGTCCTGGAGCCATTTGAGCAGGAACAAGGTCCGGTCAATCCGGCCGACTTCTCGCAGGGCCAAGGCGAGGCCGTTCTGTCGAGGGTAGCTGCCGAGTTTTCGGAGCATGAGCGAGGCGGTGACTGTGCCTTGCCGAATCGATGTTGCCAGCCTCAGAACCTCGTCCCAGTGGGTGAGCAGGTGCGCCTGATTTATCGTGCCGCCGATGAGGCCGTCCAATGCGGGATACGAGCCATCCCTACCCGGCAGGTAGAGGCGCTTGTCGTTCAGGTCTCGAATACGTGGGGCGAAGCGGAATCCCAAGAGATGGCAGAGGCCGAAGACGTGATCCGTGAAGCCGGCCGTGTCGGTGTAATGCTCCTCGATGCGGATGTCAGATTCGTGGTAAAGAAGCCCATCCAGGACATAGGTGGCGTCTCGGGCGGTGGCGTTGATGACGCGGGTGTGAAACGGCGCATATCTGTCGGAGATGAAGGTATAGACAAGGGCGGAAGGATTCGTCCCGTACTTCAGGTTGACCTCTCCGACTGGCTCCCCCCGACCTCCGACCTGGAAGCGTTGCCCATCGGAAGAGGAAGTCGTGCCTTCGCCCCAGGCTGCGGCAAGCGTATGACGGTGGATGGTGTTGACGATCTCAGCAAGAGCCGCGGCATAGGTCTCGTCCCGAATATGCCAGGCAGCCAGCCAGGAAAGTTTCGTATAGGTCGCGTCCGGGCACGCCTCGGCCATCTTCGTCAGGCCAAGGTTGAGCCCATCCGCCAGGATTGCCGCCAGCAGGAGTTCCCGGCTTCGGGCTGGGGCATCCGTCTTCTGATGGGTGAAGTGGCGGGTGAAGCCGGTCCACTGATCGACCTCAAGCAGAAGCTCGGTGATCCGCAGGTGAGGCAAGAGGCGGTAGGCCCGCCTCATGGCCTCTCCCGTCTCCTCGGGAACGACATTCGACAGCGGTGTGACCTTCAGGACGCCGTTGGCGATGGAGACATCCGGCAACTCTCCCCTTGCAGCAAGATCATTCACCTTCTCAAGTTCCTCCCGCAGCAAGTCGAGGCGACGGGTGAGATATCGTTCGCCGTCAGCCTCGACGGGAAGCGGAAGGCCCCCTGCCTTCGCCCGAACAAAAGCCTCTTGCGGCAGGAGGTAGTCCTCGAAGTCCTTGACCTGCCTGCTCCCCTTGACCCAGAGGTCGCCTGAGCGCAGGGCATTCTTCATCTCCGAGAGGACGCACAGCTCATAGAATCGCCGGTCGATGTTGTCGCCATCAAAAACATAGTGTCCCCAGCGCCGCCGGACGAACGTGGTTGGTGCATCTTGAGGCACCAGGCGAGCGTTCGATTTGTTCAGCCGTCTGAGCAGCGCAATCCCTTCCGCCAGGTCCTCGGCAACGGGGGCGGCGTTGAACTGGAAGTTCTCCAGCAGGACCGGGGCATAGCGGCGAATTTGGGAATACCAGGAGCCGATCAGTCCCAGGCTGTCATCCGCCGTCACCTTTTCCAGCTTTTCGGCTTCGGTGACACTGGCCTCGAATGTTTCCCAGGGAACCACCGCCTCGATCGCGGCAAAGGGATCGCCTCCCGACTTCTTGGCTTCGACCAGGGCTTTGCCGATGCGGTCAAGGAGCTTGAGCTTCTCCTTGATGACCTGAGCCGACTGCGCGAATGCCTCCTGGTGCTGCCGCTTGGCGCGGGCAAACACGGTGCCAAGAATTCGTTCGTGCATGGCCAGCACCTCGTCGGTCAGGGTGGCGCTTGTCTCCAGGAGCAAGGCCACCAGGAGCGCATGGCGCTGTTCTTCGTCGAATCGGCGAAGATGCTGGGCGGTTGTCTGCGCGGCGACCCTGGCGAGCTTCAGAAGGCGGTTCTGGTGGATGGCTTGCGAAAGTCCTTCGGACAGTCCGATTCCTCGTACCAGCTTGAGCCTGGAGATGAGCCCGAGGATGTTCTTGGCGTTGGCTGTCCCGGAAGGCTGCCTTAGCCAGGTGAGGGTACTGAAGCTCCTCGCCTCCTCATGGGCGAGAAGCAAACTGTCGAGCCGTTGTTTCTGCTGCGGGGAAAGCGCCTGGGTCAAAGCCTGGTGAACGGCTCTCTCGGCGCGGGTCGTGGCTTCGGCGCACAGCCTTTCGATGGTGGCGATGGGCGGCATGATGATCTGGCGAGCCCGCACTTCGCCCAGCAACGCCTGGGCCAGCAGGAGGCCCTGATCTGTCTGCATCGCCGTAGGGTGAACCCATTCCAGGAGTTCTTGATAGTGGGCCGAGGTAAAGGACTGATACCCGTAGACCTCCATCAGGCGCAGCATGTGCTCTCGGCGGGTCGCCTCGCGCTTGGCGTAGCGCGACCATGCCCCAGGGCTGACCCCGATCTGCTTTGCCACCAAGGCCACCAGCCTCGGGTCCGGCTCCATGTTCGGCCAAAGTTCCTGGCCAGGGTAGCGCAGGTGGCAGAGAAGGACAGCAAATCCCAGCCGATTGTGTTCCCCTCGGTTTCGACGAACCTGGGCCATGTCGTGTTGGCTCAGGGTGTAGAGGCGGATGAGCGTCCTCTCGTCCTTGGGCAGAGCAAATAGGTCGATCCGTTGGTCTTCTGAGAGAATTTCGCGTCTGGGCATGGGTGGGGACTGTCCCAAATAAGCAATAGTCTGTAAAGGACACAAAACGGGTGAGGCAGAATGCGGGTTCGCGCCACTCCCGGACAGGAGGGTTCAATTGGGACAGCGAGCGGCGATCTACTGCCGAGTCTCGACGGCCGACCAGTCGTGCGAACGGCAGGAGCGGGACTTGGGTGCTTTTGCAGAACGTGCTGGCTATGAGGTGGTCGAGGTGTTCAGGGAAACTGGCTCCGGCGCAAAACTTGACCGGGCCGAAAGGAAGCGTGTGATGGCGCTCGCCCAGGACCGGCGAATCGACGTGGTGCTGGTCACGGAGCTAACCAGATGGGGGCGCAGCACGATCGACCTCGTCCAGACGCTCCAGGCACTCCAAGTGTGGGGTGTCTCGCTGATCGCCCAAACCGGGCTTACCTTCGACCTTGCCACGCCGCATGGCAAGATGATCGCAGGTGTGATGGCGTCTTTGGCAGAGTTTGAGCGAGACCTCATCCGGGAACGAATCAAGTCGGGTCTTGAGGCTGCGCGGGCCAGGGGTACGCGCCTCGGGCGACAGGTTGGACAGAGGCCGAAGTCGGATCGACTCGCCGCCAAAGTTATGGAGCTTGTCGCCGCTGGTCGCTCCTACCGGGAGATTGCACTGGAGGTCAGACTCAGCAAGAATACCATCATGAGCATTGTGAAACGTAGCAGGGAATCAGGCTGAGGACAGTGGGGCTGGATACAATCTGATCTGATTGCATACAGCCCCCGTTTAAAGAAGACGCCTTCGTATTGAGCTGCCCTCAAATGTACAGAGCTTATATAATATCCGACAAGCATGTTTACATATACCTACCATCCGCACCCTCTCCATGCTGGTGCACATGATGCCAGCAGCAGTGCAGAGGCAATGAGAAGTAGAATTGTTAATTTCATCTTTGTCTCCTTAATTTCGGCCCTGACCTAAATTGGAGTGCAACCCTGCCCATGGTTTAAATCAGGGACTAATTATGCGAGTTAACTGGTGAGAGAGGAGCCTTGTGGCCTCCTCTCTCAGGACTTTGTCTGCTACTACCAATGACCGCCCATCATAGGGCAACCCATGGACATCATGCCGTGCCCCCCGCCATGGCCCATGCCGCCCATCATAGGGCAGTTCATCATTCCCATGCCGGAGCCAGTCCCCATCATAGGGCAGGCCATGATGGCGGAGTTTGGCACTCCTTCCTTGGCGAGCTGCTTCTGGAGGCTGGCCCGGGCGTCGAGGAGCTTGCCATTGAGGTCGGCGACCTCCTTGGTCAGGGCCTGGGTCCGCTTCTCATCGGGAGTGGGGCTTGAGAGCTGTGCGTTCAGCTCGTACTGCTTGGCCATGAGCTGCTGCTGAAGATTGAAGACGGTCTGGCCCTGCTCCTGGTAGATCTTCTGTATGGCCGCCTGCTTCTCGGGCGACAGTTGAGTGCCTCCCATGCCCATCCCCATATGGCCCATGCCCATGTGGCCCATGCCCTGGGCAAAAGCGCCGGTGGAGAGACCGAAAACCATCAGGAAGGCGGCAATTAAGGCAGTCGTAACGGTGCGCTTCATGTCAATTCTCCTTGTTTTATCCCGTGCCGCCCGACCAGGCGGCACGGAGGTTTTTCAGGTTCAGAGTGCTTCAGACGTAGACGGAGCGGTCATTTCCTACCAGCGGTTCCAGCCCGTCCCTCCGCCCATCATGCCCATGCCGCCACCCATCATGGAGCAACCGCCCATGCCGTAGCCTCGGGTGTGCCCGTTGCCGCGGTAGGCGGCCTTGGCGTAGCCGGAGCCGGGCATCACCGGGCAGGGATAGCCGTATCCGTTCCCGTAGTAGCCGGGCTGACCGGAGGTCGCCTGGGTGGTCGGCGTGGTGGACTTCGTGTTTTGGGCGTGGGCAGTGCCGACATCGGCGAGGGCCACGGAGCCAACGACAAGGGCGGCGGCCAGACCAATAGACACGCGGCTTGCGATCTTCCTGAACATAAAAAGCTCCTTTTTTTATAATGCTAACGGGTTTTTGATCTATTTATGCCTGTTCCAGAACCTTTCTCATCTCAAGATACGTCTCCTGAGTGATCTCACCCTTGGCCAAGCGAAGCTTGAGAATCTCAAGAGAGTCGTCTCTATCACCGTACCGTCTCTTGCTTTCTCCCTTCGATGCGTGGAGCAAGAAGCCAAGCAGCAGAAGAGCGATTACCACAAGAAGTGTGCCAGGAACCCAATACGAGCCGAATCCGTGCCACGATGAGGAGACAAGGTAATCGCACCCCCACATACAAGACCTCCTTTGCTCAAGGGCTTTGACCTCGGCCAGATTCGCCCTTGTTGCCCCTCTATGAGCAACAGGCATGCCAGGTTGATTTTCTTGAAATAACCTACTGTAACTTAAAGAAAAGATTGTTCATGCCGAGCTGGGAAGTAGGTTCTCTCTTACTTTGGCGAGTATATTTTACTCGCCAAGCAAAACTTCCCCGTGTACTTTCTACTCGCTTGCCTTATCTGTTTTCCCGAGGAAACTTCCAACTGCCTGGCAATGAGGTGCCGCAAAGATGTTCAAGAAATCCCCTGCACAAGAAAAGGGCTGGCTGGATATACCACCCTGGATCATCCTTGGTGCGGCCGTCATCATGGCGGCGATCGTCGTGGCCATGGCTGTCAGGAATATTCACAGGGAGAAGGCCCTGGCCTCTCAGACATTGCTTGAGAAGGGGGCTGCTATCATCAGGGCCTTTGAGTCGGCAGCCAGGACGGGCATGGGCATGCGCTGGGGAGGGAGCCAACTCCAGGTGCTGCTTCAAGAAACCGCGAGCCAGCCCGGGATTCTTTACTTGGCGGTGACGGATGAGGACGGGACGATTTTGGCCCATGGCGACAAGGCAAGAATCGGTGAGAGGTTGCATGATCCAGAGGAGATGAAGACCCTCGCTGCTGGAGTCGAGGAAAAGTGGCGGATAGAGGAAGACGCAACTAAACGGCGAGTCTTTGAGGTCTACCGCAACTTTGCCCCCATGGCAGGCCGGGGAGGGATGGACCACCGTGGGGGGCGGGGCTGGCAGGAGTGGTGCGACTGGGGCCAGGGTGCCACTACGTCAGGTTCAGGGCAGCAGATCATCTTCGCCGGCTTCGACGTCGCTCCATTCGAGGAAGCCCTGGACGAGGATCTCCGCAACACATTTATCCTCTCAGCCGTCCTTCTCCTGTGCGGAGTCGGAGGGGTCATGATGCTCTTTGGAGCACAAAGCTACCGCATCTCACGACGTCAACTCCAGGACACCAGGGCTTTCTCCTCCGAGGTCATAAACAATCTTCCCGTTGGCCTTCTTGCGACCGGACGTGATGGCCGCATGAGCGTGATCAATAGCGCGGCAGAAAGGATATCTGGGTTAAAAGCCTCCCATATTACGGGCAAGCTGCCGGATGAAGTCCTGCCTTCGACCTTGTGCAGCTTGAGAAATGTCATTGATCGGGGGAAGCCGGTGATCGAATACGAGACGGAGTGCGACTTCGGTGGCAAGACCACGCCATTAAGCGTCAGTGCAGCCAAGATAGCCAATGACCAGGGAGACTTCCTGGGGAACATCTTCATCTTCCGCGACCTCGGGGAAGTGAGGCGACTCCAGGACGAGGTGCGGCGCAAGGAGAAGCTGGCGGCCCTGGGTAGCCTGGCCGCCGGCATCGCCCATGAGATCAGAAACCCGCTCTCCTCCATCAAGGGTTTTGCCAAATACTTCGAGGGACACTGCGCCGAAGGCAGCGAGGGGCATGAGCTTGCGGGTGTCATGACCAAGGAGGTGGACCGCCTGAACCGGGTCATCAGTGAACTGTTGGAGTTCGCCAAGCCTTCCGACCTGAAGACTCGGCCGATGAACATCAATGACCTCATCGAGCACTCTCTGCGGCTGATCCGCCAGGATGCTGAAGCCAAGAAAATCCGAGTAGAATTTACTCGGGATGAGCTGCTGCCCCAGGCGGAGATTGACCCAGACCGTTTCACCCAGGCGCTCTTAAATCTTTATCTGAACGCAATCCAGGCCATGGACGGTGGCGGAACGCTCTCTGTCAGGGCATCTGCTACTGGCGCTGCCGACATCCGTATTGAGGTCGAGGATTCGGGCAAGGGCATCCCGTCCGGGAGCCTTGGAAGCATTTTCAATCCCTACTTCACTACGAAATCCTCTGGCACCGGCCTTGGTCTCGCCATCGTCCACAAGGTGATTGAGTCGCACCGGGGAGAGATCAAAGTCAGAAGTGCTGCCGGCAAGGGCACTGCCTTCAGCATTTTGATTCCCACCCAGAGAAGCGAAGGAGAAACACATGGCCGGCAGGCATGAAACGACCGTTCTTGTCGTAGATGACGACCAGAGCCACCGGACAATCCTTCAGGCCCTCATCAAGGGATGGGGTTATAAGGTGGAGGGGGCAGACGACGGATCAAGGGCCGTGGAACTGGCAAAGGAGAAAGCCTTCGACCTGATCCTCATGGACGTGCGTATGGCCGTCATGAGCGGGATCGAGGCTCTCAAGGAAATCAAGGCGTACAACCCTTCCATCCCGATCCTTATCATGACAGCCTATTCGAACGTGGAATCAGCAGTGGAAGCGATCAAGGCGGGGGCCTACGATTACCTGACCAAGCCACTCGACTTCGACATGCTCCGACTGACCATGGAGCGGGCCCTTGAGCATGTCTCCCTCAAGGCCGAAAACCAGGAATTAAAGGAACGTCTCGTCTCCTCCTTTGTCCCTGGGAACATAGTTGGCCGGAGCGAGGCCATGCGCCGGCTTATGGACATGGTGGCCATGGTCGCGCCGAGCGAAGCCACGGTACTCATTACCGGAGAGTCCGGCACGGGCAAGGAACTCATTGCCAAGGCTATCCACTTCAATAGCCCACGCAAGAACGGTCCCCTTGTCACGGTCAACTGTGCGGCCTTGAGCGAAAATCTCCTGGAATCGGAACTGTTTGGGCATGAGAAGGGAGCCTTCACCGGAGCGGACAAGCGACGCGAGGGGCGTTTCATGCAAGCCAACAAGGGCACCATCTTTCTCGATGAGATCGGTGAGATCTCCCCCGCCATGCAGGTCAAACTTCTGCGGACAATTCAGTCCCGGGAGATCCAGAGAGTGGGCAGTGACCAAGTCTTCCAGGTGGATGTACGAATCGTGACTGCGACGAACCGTGACCTGAAGACAGAGGTCGAGGAGGGGCGGTTCAGACAGGACCTCTATTACAGGCTGAACGTGATGACCGTCCTTGTCCCCTCTCTACGTGAGCGGCGTGAGGACATCCCGCTGTTGGCCATGCACTTCCTGCACAGATTCTCCGAGGCGAATAGAAAGTCCGCCAAGGGATTCACCCCCCAAGCCATGGACCTGCTCCTTAAGCACGACTGGCCCGGCAACGTCCGGGAACTGGAGAACGCCGTGGAGCGGGCGGTCGTGCTCATGCCGGGAGACTTTGTTACCGAGAGGGAACTGCCGCTGAGCGTCCAGCAGTCCTTGGCCAGCGAGCATGCGCCTGCCAAAGCGGTTACGCCGGGCGAGATCCTGCCCCTGGAGACAGTTGAGCGCGAGGCGATCCTGGCCGCCCTGGAGACCACGGGGGGGAACAAGACGGAGGCGGCAAAGAAGCTCGGAATTACCAGGAAGACGCTGCTCGCGAAGCTCCAGCGATGAGGACCGGTGAGATAATGGCCAAGAGCAGCAAGCCGCCTGGTGACCACGGGGAGTTGTTTCGTAGTGTGTTCCAGGTGCCGGGAATGGACTGCCCCTCGGAGGAGGGGATCGTCCGCATGGCCTTGGAAGGTCAAGAGGGAGTGCTGGATGTGGCCATTGACCTGAGCAGGCGTAAGGTTGCCGTTGTCCATCAAGGAAGCTGTCAGCCGATATTGGAACGTTTAGCACTATTGGGCATGGGTGCAGAGCTGGAGTCCTCAGGCGAGGTCTCGGATGAATTGTCTGAGGAACACACAGCAATGAGAGATGGCCAAGCCGAAGGGTGCGTCCTACGGCTCTTACTGGCTATCAATGCCACCATGTTCGTCTTTGAAATGCTCGTCGGTTGGTTTGCTGATTCCACTGGCCTCATAGCCGACTCGCTCGATATGTTTGCTGATGCGGCGGTCTACGGCTTGAGCCTGTATGCTGTGGGACGCACGGCAAGTCTAAAACTGCGTGCCGCGCATTTCTCAGGGTGGCTTCAGTTGGTGCTCGCGTTCGGTGCGCTTACCGAAGTGGCCAGGCGTTTCCTGTTTGGGAGTGAGCCCAATCCTCCGTTCATGATCAGCGTGTCTTTTTTGGCCCTGGCCGCGAATGTCACGTCGCTTCTGCTCATTTTTCGCCACAGGTCCGGCGCTGCCCATATGAGGGCAAGCTGGATCTTTTCGACTAATGACGTGCTGGCGAACCTCGGGGTGATCGCGGCGGGTTTGCTGGTCGCTTGGACTGGCTCTCGTATCCCAGACCTGGTGATTGGGAGCCTCATCGGAGGGGTTGTCTTGATTGGGGCCTTCCGTATCCTGCGGCTACGTTTGGATGCATAAATTACATTTCGTGCCTTTGTCCCTTCGAAGACTCGTTTCTGGGCTTAGCGTACACAAAATTCCGTTTGGTGCGGTGACCCCTACTCGGGGAATCCGAGCATGCAGAAACGTCTTGAACTGACACGTGTCCAGATGACGCCAAACTCGCGGCTCGGCATGATCTCGGCAGGATAGCTCCCGTCCACAAACAGGGCATGCCCAGCGCAC
>Ga0302253_1001774_pt1 | contig 12042 bp, 7 predicted proteins | sample AAG_RA_Trp_MG_FD_193537 | JGI IMG/M metagenome (GOLD analysis project Ga0302253, IMG submission 193537) | Enriched activated sludge microbial communities from anaerobic digester in WTTP, New Holstein, Wisconsin, United States - AAG_RA_Trp | ecosystem: Engineered > Bioreactor > Anaerobic >... | reverse complement strand
TCCTTTTTATTTGTTTGAGTTTAGGTGCAAGTGCTCAATATACTATGACCTATGAAACTATTTCACCTATTTGCTCCAATTACTGTGACGGGAAAATAATGATTACAGACGTTACAGGGGGTACATCTCCTTATACGTTAACAATTAACACCGACACAGTAATATTCATTGGAGATACTGTATATTTTTATTATTTATGTGGCGATCAGACTTATAATGTGAATATTACAGACGTTTCACAATCAACATCTGTAATTACTCCTGTTACTGTTGTTAACCCACCGGAATTATTGCCTAACATTGTTTCGCTGCAAAATCCAACTTGTTCAGGTTTCTGTAATGGTTCAATTCAATTATCTGTTACTAACGGAACGCCACCATACTCTTTTTATTTAAATACTGAAAATAACACCACAGGTTTATTTACCAATTTATGTGGAGAGGAGTTTAGTCTATACATTGTTGATTCCAATGGATGCTATGTAAATTCCCCCATCAGTTTAACAAATCCTATGCCCTTACAACTTACTGAAATTCATTCAGAACCATCTACATGTGTCAGTAGCGATGGCACCATGTATGTTGTAGTAAACGGAGGTACCCCTCCTTATGTTTATCAATGGTCAAATGGAAGTACTCATGATACGATTACAAATTTAACCAGTGGCATTTACTCCATTACTGTTACCGATAGCAACTATTGCCATATTGAAGCACATTACTCTTTAAATACATTCAACTCATACGTAGAGTTGTCAGGAGTTTCGCCATTATGTTATGGGCAAAATAATGGTAAAGTATATATATCCGGTATTATGCCAAATGGAGCATACCCCATGACATATACATGGAGCAATGGACATATTTTTACATGCCCCGACAGTCAATCACTTTTATCAGATACTGTTTTCAATGCTATTGCAGGTGGTTATTATTTAACTATTACCGATAATAGTGGTAATTGCTTTTTATATGCATATTATGACTTAACGCAGCCCGATTCGTTATCTATTGAACCTTATCTTTATCCGATATACTGCTATGGAGAATCAAACGGTTTTATTGAAATAAATGTAACGGGTGGAACAACGGGTGCGGGTTATAATTATATATGGAGTGATGGTACGTCAAACAATTCCATTTATAATGCTCATGCAGGGACATATTCAGTAACGGTAACCGATGCAAACAATTGTACCAAGTTCGCCTCATATACACTAACACAACCCGATTCGTTTTACGTTGTAGCATCTAAAAAAGAAATCAGTTGTTTTGGCTCAAACGATGCAGGGTTTATTATCAAACCTGTTGGGGGTAATTTACCATATAGATATTCTTTTGGAGATGAAATGTATATGGAGTTGTCTGATACTATAGTATGGGTTTATTCCCCTGGTACTTATTCTATTTATGTTACAGATGATTTTTCATGTGGTGCAGATACTATTAGTTATACTTTTACTGAACCCCCACTATTGGTAATCAATCCAGTGGTGGTTACAGAACCTACTTGTTTAAACAATGACGGTTCTATTAGTTACGGTGCTGTGGGTGGAACGCCTCCATACAGTTATTGGCTTGATGGTGCATCTTCATCCGATTATATTCAAGGATTGTCTGAAACATCTTATTTAATCCAGGTAAAAGACAGTCATGATTGTATTTCTGATTCACTGGTACAACTTATGAAACAAAATCAATTGCCTGTAATAAAGGGAACTGTTTATTTTAATCAAATAGAAGTGGACAGTTCAAAAGTATTGCTATTAGCGTCGAGTCAAGGCACTGCAGCTGTAATGGATACTGTTACATGGAATTTAGGCTCATCTTTTTATTTTACCGATTTAACACCGGGCTCGTATTTTCTGAAAGCAGATTATTTAGACCAAACGCTGAATGCTGTTAATACATATTATAATGAAAAACTATATTGGACAGATGCCGATACATTGACGGTGAATTGTGACGATACTTTGTTTATAGACTTGAATTTGGATTCATTGCCCACTATTTCCGGACCATACAGTTTATCAGGAAAAGTTGATTTTGCAAGCAGCAAAATGGGGAAAGCAGTCAGCGAACCTGTCCCAGGTGCCGAAATTACTATTGAGCAAGTTCCCGGTCCTGTGGTTATTAAAATGGCAGCCACCGATTCTACGGGAAAATACTATATGAACAACCTTCCTGAAATAAGTGGATGTAATTTACGAGTTGATATTCCCGGCATGCCGTTAATTTCTACTTATACTAATTTAACAGTCAATGCATCTCATCCAACTATTACCAATTTAAACTTTCTGGTAGATACAACTCTGGGCGGAGGTATCTTTGTTGATACGGCAACTTTGGTTATGCCTGTTTCAAGAGAAAACAGTGAGGTAAATGTATATCCCAATCCATTCCATACATCTATCATCGTTGATGTATATACTCCTATGGCAAAATCCATGTTTTTACAAGTTTTTGACGCAACGGGGAAATTTGTTTTTTCCTTACCCGAAAAGAAGATGGAAAACAATGCCTGTCGATTAACACTTAATAAAAACCTATTTCCACAAGAAGGTATTTATTACATAGTGATGCAAATAGACTCGGATGTTCTTATTAAGAAGATAATAAAAGAATAAGAAAAAAGCCGGTTATTTGCCGGCTTTTTCTTTATTACTATAATTCATTTTATAATGTTTGAGATTGGCTTCGAGGAAATTGCTTCCCTCAATGGTAAATCCATTTTTAAGATAAAATTGAACTGCCGAATCCTGTGCATGCAAATATATGGGTTTGTTTAAAGGTAAAACATCTTTTAAAATAGTATCCAAAATAATAGTGCCATAACCCTTATTTCGATATTCTTTTAATACGGCAAATCGTTCCAGTTTAATACCTTTATCAGTATTGCGCCATCGAGCAGTTCCAATGGGTGTTTGTTTTTCCTTGCTTGTGTCTAATAATAGCATATAATGATAAGAATGTGCATCATGCTCGTCGGCTTCTATATTTTCATCAATAGATTGTTCTTCAATAAATACCTTTCGCCGAATAAGCAAACATTTAACAAAGTCGGCAGATTTATTTCCAAATGTTTTAACAATTAAATAGTTCTTTTCATTCTTCATAGTGGGTATTATTTTTAAATTCGTGCAAATATATATTATTTCCATCAAACACGGCATAGGTAAAATGATATAACCAATCGCCAAGATTGATAAATTTGGCATGTTCTTGCAATTCTATTTCAAGTGGAATATGCCTGTGACCAAATATAAAAAAATCGAAATGTTCCTGTTGCAGTTTTCTATTAGCATACTGAATAAGTCGTTCCTTATCTTCTCCTAAAAAAGTAACATCTTCAACACTTTCGTGATAATGATTATGCTGCGACCAGCGAGTAGCCAATCTGACAGCAAAATTAGGATGTATTCTGGCAAACAACCATTGTGCCACTGGGTTGATAAATACTTGCTTCAGATATTTGAATCCTTTATCGGAGGGTCCCAAGCCATCGCCATGAGCAATAAACAATTTTTTTCCGTTGATTTCCCTGATTTCTCTATCATGATGTAACGTAATACCTATTTCGCTAGGCAGATAATTAAAAATCCATAAATCATGATTCCCGGTAAAAAAATGAACAGGAATACCACTGTCGGTTATTTCAGCAATTTTCCCTAACAAGCGTATATATCCTTTAGGTACGACACGTTTGTATTCAAACCAAAAATCAAAAATATCACCCAACAAATAAATTTCTGACGCATCGCTGGAAATTTCCGTAAGCCATTGAACCAACATTTTTTCTCGCTTCAAACTTTCTTCCGCATTGGGAAAACCAAGATGAGCATCGCTCACGAAATATATTTTTACTGGTTTATTCAAAAAAAGAAGGTATTTTATCGGTATATTTAAAAGGATTCATAAGTGAAAAACGAAGCATAAAACGAATTTTATTAAAATAACTGGATGAGTTAAAATCGGATAACTGTTTAATATCGCTTGACATGGTCAATGGAAAATATACGGCAAATATATTTTTAATAATTCTAATTTCAAAGCCAAATTCCCATGGAAAAATAAAAGAATTTTCAAATGCCTTGCCAGCCCTGTAATATGTGCCCACAGTGCCATATAGATAGAATGGAGGAGGAATAGGCAATGCCAGCGATGTTCGCAAACTTGTCATCCAGCGATTGGATTGCAGGGGTACGTATGTAGTAAAAAGCCCGTCAGATAAAATAAACTGATGCGTCCACAGTACATTATCATTAAACGCATGGAAACGGTCTATAAAAACATCGTCATATAAATAATCTTTTATACCATCTATGCCAGACAGAAAAAAATTATAAACCGCAAGTCGGCTGCGGTTATATAAAAAAACACCCCAAAAATAATCTGCATCAAATCCCTTTTTTTTGAAATAGGGGAAAAATAAATGTGCCTTCAATTTTAACTTGCTGTATTCGTCGCCGGTTTCCACATCCATCGATACACGGGTTTGAAAGATGTTAATGGTTTTATTTATAGTAAAACCGGTGTTGTTATACCAATATTCGCTGTATGGTTCAAAAGGATACGTAGTGTAATTAACATTGGAATATAAATGTGCGTTCCACTGTTGCAATTGATGTATATATTCGAACGGTATTTCAACGCCTGTTGTAATTTTTTGCCATGCTTTTTTAAATTCATTTTGTGGCAGGGAATAGGTTTCTGCCAATCCAAAGAGACGAATATACGGTACAATATTATTCAATAAAATATTTTTTTCCATATAAAACGAACCGTTAAATTTATTTTGAGCAAAACTGTATAGAGGCACCGCCCGAATCTGAAAAGTGGGATATGGTATTTGAGGAGCATACAGCACACATCCAAGCATATATTTGTCAAAGGCATTATAGGCGGCTATGGGAGATAAAAGAACATCGTATTTCTGATTATAATCAGTAATGCCAACATAACGTATAGACAAGCCCTTCATGTGCGGGAGTATTTTTCTTAAATGATATACATTATTGTTGTAGTTATGTTCATAAAATAGTTCATCATCGTTGATAATGGCTTTGGTAAAAGGCTGACTGAATGGTATAGAAAAAGTATGTTGATTATGCCATCCATTTAAAACAGTTGAATACTTTAAACTGTCTTTCTTATAAAAACTCAACTTAAACGGGAAGGCAGTTTTCTTTTTATTTTTAATGGTTACATAAATGGAATCATTAGATGATATTATTTTTTTAATAATGTAATCGCTTCGATGGGTACTGTTCAAATAGTCGTCGAAAAACCATGAGGTAGGCTTTGAAGTAACGTCGGCAATAGCATGTTGAATATCTTCGGGATAAATATGCCTGAACGAATATTTTGCAAATAGATTTTTCATGGCAAGGTCAAACGTGTCGGCACCCAAATATTCTCTCATGATATACCACGTGGAGGCTCCATTGTAGTAAGCATTCACGAAATATTGTGCTTTACCGAAATTTTCACTTTTTAATCCCAGAGGACGTGCCATTCCGGCATAGTAGAAATAATTTACCAGAGCAGTTTGTGGAAAATCAACTTGATTTATCATATCAAAAAGTTTTTGCCAGTCTTGTTTTTTATTGATTTTTTTTGGATAGAACATACTTTCATAAAACGTATTAATCCCTTCGTCTATCCAAGGATTGTTTCGCTCATTGCTGGCAAGCATGCCATAAAACCAGTTGTGCCCTACTTCGTGCAATATCACATTAAACAAACTTTTAGCATTGTTGTATAGCCCAATACTTGTAATCGTTGGATATTCCATACCGCCACTGCAAATATAAGGTGTCTCTACTGCGGTACACACACGATAGGGATAAGTGCCCACCATCTCGGAATAATATTTTACCGATTGCCAAACATATTTGGCTGCATCTTTCCAAAGATTAAAACTGTAAGGCGTGTAATATGCCCATGTATGAACGGTTTTATCCTTAATAGTTACGCTGTCGTGAGCAATCATAAAATAAGAACTGGCAAACCATGCAAAATCGTGGATGCTATCTTGTGCAAAATGCAGTTCTTTTTCGCCTGACGTAGTATCGGGATACCAAATTCCGTTTTTACTCAGTGTTTCAATTTTTTTTATTCGTTCTGCTTCTTTCTGATTGAACAATATTCCTGTGGCAGCAACGGTATAATTAGAAGGTACGGTTATATATACATCGAACTTCCCAAACTCTCCATAATATTCACCTTCGTCGAGATAAGGATAGGGATGCCAACCGTATTGGTCATAAACGGCAGGCTTGGGATACCATTGCGTTATTCCATACAAACCATCTATATAGCCCATACGCATAATTCCGGCATACGGTATTTTTACATAAAAGTGTGTTTCAATAACAATACTTTGCTGGGGCAAGAGGGGTTTATTCAAATACAGTATTCCAATATCTAATGAATCTTTAAGAACTAGAAAACGTGCCGTTTGATTATCAACAGTAAAGGCAAGACTGTCCATGCTTCCGTATTTGGATTCAGGAGTATTATAAAAGGAATAATCGTTATGTTGAAGTTTTTGTTTGGCAAAAGCAGTTTGCGTATTGGAGCGAGTAGCATTGGGATAAAGATGAAAATAGATACAAGTCAGTGTATCGGGAGAATGATTGGTATAATTCAGTTTCAGATTTCCAGATAAAGTGTTGGCAACAGTATCAAGTCTTACATGAATGTTATACGTTAACTGTTGTTGAAAATAGGATTGAGCCTTTATATGAAAGGAAAGCAATAAGAGAATAAAAAAGAAAGAAAAAAATCTCACTTAATCTTTTTTTGAGTGGCAAAAATTTGCTCTAAGGTACGGAATAAATCTGCACCCCGTAAATTTTGAGCAATAATTTTTCCTTGGGGGTCTATCAGAAAATTGGAAGGAATAGACTGAATGCCGTATAATTTAGCCACTGGCGAATCCCAATATTTAAGGTCGCTAACATGAATCCATGGTTGAAGTTGGTCTTTTTCTATCCCTTGCAACCATTGGTTTTTATCATTATCCAGCGAGACCTGAACAATTTGTAATCCTTTTTTATGAAATTCCTTATACGCATTAACTATGTTTGGATTTTCGGAACGGCAGGGTGCACACCACGATGCCCAAAAATCCAGCAGAACATATTTCCCTTGAAGTGAAGAAAGTGTAAACGAGCCTCCGTTGTTGGTAGGTAAAGTAAAATCGGGTGCCTTATTGTTAAGGGCAGTCATTACAGGCTGCTGATGTTCTTCTTGAAATTTTCGTTGCATCATCAGTAACTGGCTATGAAATTCTTTAGTATGCTTAGACTGGGGATGTGTTTTCATAAGTGCCGAGTCAATAAGCAAATAATAAGGTGCATCCAATTCATACGTAAATACAGGAGTACGGCTGTCGAAGGCTTGATATATGGCAGGTAAGCAAGCAAACGATGAAGGATTGTTTTTTATGAAAGACAATACTTGTGAACGATGTTGCTGTACCAGTTCGTTACTTTTTTTTACAAACAACGACTGTATAGAATCACGCTGGATGGTGTCCTTATTGGCGGCTAACTGATTATAAAGAGTTTTGAGATTTATGAACGTAGTATATAACTTGGATTGAAGTTCTTTGATTTGTTCCGATGTGGTTGACCCCTGAACGGTATAATTGGAAGCAAACTTTTCGGCATCGGTTTCGATTTTGATATGCACATTATTTAATGAATCGATAAATAATAAAATAGGATTTATTCTGTCAAGGTATAGATTGCAAAAATCAGGTTCTATTAAATTTCCCTTAAAACGAAATTGATTATCCGAATCAATAATGTTAGAATCAATGTTATTGCCGAATGCGAGATATATCGTTTTACCTTTTCCACCGTTTACCTTTCCTGAAATGCTAAATCCTTCTTCGTTGTTTGAACACGAGCATAAACATAGTGAAAATAACAGTATCGTTATAATATAATATGATACTTTAGTGAACATGTTTGTTTTTATTTCAGCAAAATTATATCAAAAATAGTTATGTTGAAAAACCTATAAGTGTTAACTTTGCAGAATTAAATATTTTTAACGTGCACGTTTTTTTTTCGGGTGAAAATTCAGTTATAAACTGTTCGGCTGTTACGGTTGGAACGTTTGACGGTATTCATCGCGGTCATCAGCACGTAATACATTATGGTATAACTCTCGCAAAAGAAAAGAAATGCAGTTTTGTGGTTTATACTTTTTCACCTCATCCACGAAAAGTTTTAGGCGAAAATACATTTAAAAACATTTTAACTCAACAGGAAAAACTATACTTGTTTGAACAATTGGGAGTAGATTATGTTTATGTTCAAACGTTTACCAAAGAATTTTCTCAAAAATCTGCTCAGGAGTTTATAAAAGAACATTTATTAAAACAGTTGGCATTACATGATTTGATTATTGGATATGACCATCAATTTGGTAAAAATAGGGAAGGCTCTTATGATATGTTGAAAGAAATGGCAACGGAATTTCATTTTCATGTTCATCGGGTAGAAGCCTTTTATTATCATCATTTAACTATAAGTTCAACCAAAATAAGAAACGCATTGGAGGCAGGCAATATACAGCAAGCCAATGAAATGCTCGGCTATCCTTTTTTTATTCATGCCACCGTTGTTAATGGGATGAAACTGGGACGTAAACTCGGATTTCCCACAGCCAACCTTCAAATAGACGATGAAGATAAAATAATCCCTGCCACAGGTGTTTATGCTGTATTGGTTGAAGCAGAAAAAATTTTTTATAAAGGAATTGCGAGCATTAGTTACAGGCATTCCGTAGATATGTCGGAACACCCTTTGAGTGTGGAAGTTCATCTGTTTGATTTTAATGATGAAATGTACGATAAGGCTGTTAATGTTTTCTTTTTTGATTTTATTCGTAGCGATATAAAATTTGATTCGCTTGATTTGCTAAAACATCATATATCTCAGGATATTGAACAGACAAAAACTCTTTTTATTCAATATCCCGAATGGCTCACCATTCAAAACAACTTGTTTCTTTTCAATAAATAAGGCAGTAAAACTTGCGAAAAATCCTCGTTAATATCGGCTTCTATGAAATCGATTTGATATTGTGTACATTTTTCTTTTAATGTTTGAGCAACGTGCGACACTTTTTGTTGGTAAGCATTTCTTATTTCATTGGGATTCAGTTTTCGTTCTGTTTTACTTTCCAAATCAATGAACTTATAGGGACGATTGCTAAATTCAAAATTCACTTCCAGTTTTTTATCCAATATATGAAATAAAATAACTTCATGTTTGCGGAAACGAAGATGTTGCAATGCCGAAAACAATTCTTCTTCAGTATCATCCGAAAACATATCACTAAAAAGCATTATCAACGAACGTTTATGTGCATTTTCGGCTAAAAAATGCAGTGCTTGGCTAATGTTGCTTGTTTTGGATGAATGAACATCGTATGGTTGCAAAAGTTGTTTTAATTGTGCAAACAAATAATTTTCGTGAAGTTGTGAAATGCGTGCAGATGTCATTAAATCTATATTTTCATTGAAAAACATAAGTCCTACTGCATCCCGCTGGTTTCGTAAAAGATGTATTAATCCTGCTGCACTAATGACCGAAAAAGCCAGTTTGGATACTTTTTCCACACTTTGATAGGGGAAAATCATGCTGGATGATGTATCCAGAACCAGATAACTGCGGAGATTAGTCTCTTCTTCAAATTTCTTCACATACAATCGGTCAGTACGGGCATAGAGTTTCCAGTCTATATGGCGTGTACTTTCGCCTGTGTTGTATTGGCGATGTTCGGCAAACTCAACCGAAAAGCCATGATAGGGACTTTTGTGCAAGCCTGTAATAAAACCTTCTACCACAAAACGAGCAATAATTTCGAGATGGTCAAAATCGTGTATTTGTTCTAAACGATGTATGTACGTTTCGTTTTTCATCATGCAAAACTACATTATAAATGCCGAACAACAAAAAAGGCTGTCCGAAAACAGACAGCCTTTTATGAAATAAGGTTTTATGTATTAAAAATGAAACATCATATAAATGCAACCACCAAAGTTGTCGTTATCGAACCCAAATTGACTGCCACCTCCTGTTTTAATCTTGTAAGTTTTAATCGTTGTATTAGCGGCATCCCAACCTTCTTCTGTTTTTTCTCCATCGCCCTGGGAACCAAAAATTAATCCCCAACCAAATTCACCACCAACAGATAATTTAGGTACAATAAAATATTCAACACCTACAAAAGCACGAAGTCCAATTCCAAAAGTACTACCGGCTTTATTTTCAGTTATTCTGTTTGCACCATCAATATTGGTCCCGAAATTAGTAGTAGTAGGAGTAGTATTGGTACTTGAAAAAGCATTTCCATAAGTATATTTATCTTTTTGACTGCCTAACATGATTTGTGCTTCAGCACCATAAAAACCTTGGAAACGACTTACGCCACGGCGTTTTTCTAAACCTGCTCCAATAACTATATTCTTAGTTCCCAACGTATATTTATCTTCAACGGTAACGGTTGGGTCTGCCTGTCCATCCTGTATTACATAATTCTTTTGTGTTACAGAACCAATACCTAAACGGATATTGGCACGATAGGCAGTAGTGGCATCTACAAAATATTTACCATAAATAGCGTTGGTTCCATTTACAAAATTCCAAGCACTGGGGTCATTAAAAGCAGCACCACTGTTGATTTTTACAAAATTTCCGAAGAAATTGAAAATAGGTGTTGCATCTATTCCAATGGCATAATCGCCGGCTGCTGGCAATATAGGCACACCTTGTTTGTTTTTTAACTCCTGAGCATTTGAAACAAATGCTACTAACATTAAAGCACTTACTAATACTGTTACTTTTTTCATAAGCAAAAATTTATTGGTTATCGGGTGCAAAATTAGTATATATATTTTTAATAAAATACATTTTTTTTATGGGTTACAAAAAAAATGTTGATAACTTTGTTTAACATAAAGATAATCAATCACATATAATTATTTATGGCTTAAAAAATTGTTCATATTTTTCTTAATTCAACTTTCGCAAGCTCCTCCATTAACTTGCATGCGATAGGCTTTCAAAATTTATGTATTTTGCAATATTCTCATTTTCAGAGAATAATTTTTCCATTAATGATTCCACATCGATGTCGAAAATCTTGGACAAATCACCTATCAGTTATGTAATTAGTCATCCCTTAAAAAATTGTTTTTGTATAATTCCACTTTCTTGTACTTTTCTTTTTTTCCGCAAAAAAGAAAAGTTCCCAAAAGAAAAAACTCGTTGCTGAAGAAATTTTTCCTAAAAACATAGCAATCCCCAGCCACAGCCGAAAAGAACTCACTTCGTTCAAACAGCTTTTCGGCTTCAACCTTTCCCTGCTTGCTTGTTTTTTTACGTAAAAATTTCTAATGCAACATCACTCTCCATATAAACATAGTGCGTAGGGAAAGTTCACCGGCGAGCCAGACATGGCGTGTTACACTGAGCCTGTGTCCACTGAGTTTACCGAAGTGCCGAAGTGTGAAGGGCAAAATACTTAGAATACACATGAAATTTTGACTGAAAGGAAAATTCGTCTCGTCTATGAAATTGACGAAACGCCCATTTCATGTTTGTATTCTTGTGTTTTGCCCGAGTGGGGTGAAGCATCGGTGAACGAGAATTTTTTGTAACTTTTTGTTTCGAATGACAAAAAGTTTGAAAAAAAAAGTTAACAAATTTGCAGCATTTTTCGCTAAAAGTCTCGTCAGCAATGACGAGACAAATAATTTCTTATAAATACGACATTATATAATTCATATTTAATAGGATAGGTACTTTTTAAGGGACGACTAATTATTTATGGCTTAAAAAATTGTTCATATTTTTCTTAATTCAACCTGTTTTCCGCACTTTTTTGCAACACCCGCGTAACATATTGATTATCAATATAATTATTATAATTTTGGGTGTTGCAAAATTTTTATCATGTTCATCAGAAAAGTAAAAAATCGGTATGGAAGTCAATCTGTACAAGTGATACAGAAGGTTA
>Ga0302253_1001773_pt1 | contig 12044 bp, 11 predicted proteins | sample AAG_RA_Trp_MG_FD_193537 | JGI IMG/M metagenome (GOLD analysis project Ga0302253, IMG submission 193537) | Enriched activated sludge microbial communities from anaerobic digester in WTTP, New Holstein, Wisconsin, United States - AAG_RA_Trp | ecosystem: Engineered > Bioreactor > Anaerobic >... | reverse complement strand
CCTCGCTCGGAATCGGGCTCTGGCTCTCGGCGCTGAACGTGAAATACCGGGATTTCCAGTACACCATACCGTTCATGATCCAGCTCGGGCTCTTTGCGTCACCGGTTGTCTACCCGGCGAGCCTTGTTCCTGAGACGTATCGTTTCCTGTATGGCCTCAACCCGATGGCCGGTGTCATAGAGGGGTTCCGCTGGGCGCTGCTCGGGACGGAGGTGCCGGGCGCGATGATTCTTGTGTCAGCTGCTGTGGTTCTGGTCCTGCTCGTCTCCGGTGCCTTTTATTTCCGGCGGATGGAGCAGTACTACGCGGATGTGGTCTGAGATGGGGTCTGACAATATTGCTATCAGTGTCCGCGGTCTCGGCAAGAGATATACTATCGGAGGTACGCAGGAGAAGTACCTCACCTTCCGCGATGCGATCGTCAGTTCCGCAAAGGCCCCATTCCGGCGGCTCACATCCCGCGAACCGCCGCAGGAGTTCTGGGCGCTCAAAGACGTGTCGTTTGATGTGGAGCAGGGCGAGGTTGTTGGGATTATCGGGAGGAATGGTGCAGGCAAATCCACGCTCCTGAAGATCCTGTCGCGGATCACGACACCCACGGAAGGGACGGTTGACCTGTACGGCCGTGTCGGTTCCCTGCTGGAAGTCGGAACCGGGTTCCACCCGGAGCTGACCGGGAGGGAGAATATTTTCCTCTCCGGTTCGATCCTTGGGATGAAACGCTCCGAGATCGATGCAAAACTCGAAGATATCGTGAAATTTTCCGAGATCGAGAAGTTCCTCGATACTCCGGCGAAGCGGTACTCGAGCGGGATGTATGTCCGGCTCGCGTTTGCGGTCGCGGCGCACCTGGACCCGGAGATCCTGCTCGTGGATGAGGTGCTGGCGGTCGGGGATGCGGCGTTCCAGAAGAAGTGTCTCGGGAAGATGGGAGAGGTGGCGAAGGAGGGGCGGACGGTGTTGTTCGTGAGCCATAATATGGGGGCGGTGGCACAATTATGCCGTAAATCCCTTTTGCTGGAAAAAGGGTATCTTTCTGATATCGGGCCAAGTGACGAAATAATTAAAAAATATCTGGCAAAACATTGCGTCAACAGACCGGAAATTACCATTCCCTACGAAAATCGCAAACAAGGCCAGTATATCGGATTCCGGATCCTGAATGGAGAGGGGATCGTTTCATCAGAGATAAATTGTGATGATTCTCTGAGTATTGAATTGTTATTTGAAATACGAGAGAAAATGTCGGGCTTGGTTTTTGCATGTTATCTGGAAAATGTTGAAGGCTCAACAGTATTTTACACAAATAGTACTGATCGTTCAAATTTTCAGGACAGTGAATTTGACAGTGGTTTGTATAGATTTTCAATCAAACTCCCTTCAAGATTACTGGCTCCGAAGATGTATTTTTTAAATGCCGGATGCATCTCAATATCAAACGGGTATCAGATTATCGATCAAAAAGACCGGGTATGTTCATTTGAGATCCGGGATTTTACTTCATGGCGTGGGGACGGCCGACCAGGATTCTTTGGATTGAAAATCCCATGGACCAGAGAAAGATGCGAATGATAAGCCGCGTTTCGAGGGGATACTGATTCAGATAACCGGAAAAAACCCAAATTTCGTAACAAGAAACATTACGAAAATTGTCTCACGCATTCAGCTTAACCGGTATTATCGTCAGAACAATAAACGAATAAAGACATTTGAGAATCTGCACAAGGGTGAACGTTGCTTCATTGTCGGAACCGGCCCTTCACTGAATAAGACGAATCTCGGATTGCTGGAGGGTGAAACCGTATTCGGAGTGAATACCTTATACCGGGGGTTTCATAATTTTGGTCTCAATTGTAAATATTATGCGGTTTCTGATGAACTGGTCTGGAAAAACCACTACCGGAATATTCTGAATCTTGACAGTATCCTGTTTTTAACGAGTCATTGCGGAGAGGAGTATTTATTTAATCACGATTTTTATCAGCAATATTGCAAATCCGAACCCTATGTCATTAAGGATCTCGGTCCAGTCTGGGAAGCAAGGGAAATAAAATTTGATGTCTCCAAAGGGTGTTACTGGGGATACACCATCATCATTGATTTCTGTCTGCAGATGGCTTATTACATGGGATTCAAGACCGTATATCTGCTCGGGTGCGATTGTGATTATTCGGGTCTTCACCGGTTTGACGGCTTGAAAACAGAGTGTCTGGGAGGCGGTGCGATTGGCGAATGGTCGAAAGTGTTCACGTCATACGAGATATGTAAAAAGATTTACGAAGAAAACGGGAGAGAGATAATCAACTGTACTGTCGGGGGGAAATTAGAGATATTTCCCAGAGCAAAATTAGAGGAGATTATATGACATTCTGTGGTTATGTTACCGTTAAACTACAGAGTGAACGGGTTCCTCAAAAAAGCATACAATTATTGGCCGGACAGCCATTGGTAAATTATCCATTAAAAATTCTCAATCAGATCGATGATATATCTAAAATATATCTGTGTTGCAGTGAGAGACGCGTTGAGGATTATATCGATCGGAATCAGAAATATTGTTTTTTAGAACGCCCCGCCTCATTGGATTCCAATGAGGCGACATTCAATGATGTTCTAGATTTCCTGATCAAAGATATCAAAGAAGAATATATTGTATTCCTGAGCTGTACATCACCATTTATTCGGCCGGATACCATTAAAGAAATGATCAGTATGATAAAAACAAATGATTTTGATTCATCGTTCCTTGCAACAAAAGTCAATAGTTATTGCTGGTTCAGAGGAAAACCACTTAATTTTTCACCGGAAAAGAAGATTCCCCGTACCCAGGACCTGGAACCTGTAATCATTGAAACAAGCGGCCTGTATATCTTTTCAAAAGCGGACTACATCCGGACAAAAAGGCGTGTAGGAAAAAAGCCGTTTATCAGGTATGCTTCACAGTATGAAGATATTGATATTGATACTATGGATGATCTGAATCTCGCAAGAATTATTGCGGAAACGAGGGCTTCATAATGGATGGATGGAATGGTGAAAGGCAGATAGGGTCAACTCTTGCTGATATCGAGGAGAAACATTTAGAACGATATTTCTATGCTGAAAAATTTTCTGAAAATAAAACCATTCTGGATGCGGCATGTGGCTGTGGATACGGTTCTTTTATCCTTGCAAAAAAAGCAAAAAAGGTTATCAGGGCGGATAATTCAGATGATGCGTTAAAATATGGAGATGAACATTACATGTTGCCGAATATTCAATCTGTAAAAATTAATCTTGAAAAGGAAATTCCGGACATCGGTCTTTTTGATCTTATCGTGAGCTTTGAAACAATTGAACATCTGTCATCCCCATTACATGCTACAATAAAAAAATTCTATGATCTCCTGAATACTGGGGGGATATTGATAATTTCTCACCCTGAAATGGAGAAAGAACCAGGATACGTTATTTCTTCAACAAAAGATTTGTTGAACATCAGGAAGGTCTTGCTGGCCCTGAAAAAGATTATCAGGACCAGCTTACTCAATGACAGAAAGGGATATTCATTTCATGTTCATTTTAATATTAATGGATCCGAAGTAAAAAGAATATTCGAGAGATCAGGTTTTGAGATTGTTGATGAATATTATCAGGAAGGAAGGTTTGCTTCACCCTACCACATTGTGACAGGCAGGAAAAAATGAAAAAACTTACTATTATCGCAGGAAATTGTATCCTGGAGTCTCTGGATATTGCTCTCGAGACTGCAGATTTTCTCGTCAGGATGTCTAAAAAGCATGATTTTAATCTCATCTTCAAGAGTTCTTTTAAAAAAGACAACCGTTCAGACTGCACATTTTTCAGGGGATTGAGCATCCCAGACAGCATCGGAATATTTCAGGAATTAAAAAAGAGGCATGGATTCAGGATTCTTACCGATTTTCATAATCTGTATGAGATAGATTCGGGTATCAAAGACGTCATAGATATCCTTCAGATCCCGGCATATTTATGCATGCAGACCGAGTTGACGATGAAACTTGCGGCAGTGGGAAAAACGGTTGCAATAAAAAAAGGACAATTTTTACATCCCGCCGACGTTGAAAAAATTGTCCGCAAGATTGAATATTGTAACAATCACGATATTATCTTAATCGAACGGGGAACCTCATTCGGATACCGGGATCTCATTGTTGATCCGCGATCATTCACGATTCTTAAGAAAATGGGGTATCCGGTGTTCTTTGATGCCGGGCACTCTGTCAGAAAATACGGGGTGCCGTCTTCGAATCTCGAACTTGGGGGCCAGAAAGAATTCATCAATGACCTGGCGCGGGCCGCTATTGCCTGTAAAATTGATGGGATATTTGTGGAGGTCCATCCAAATCCCCCTCATGCCATGTGCGATGCGGCAACACAACTCGATTTTGAAGAATTCGATACATTAATCAGCGATATTTTACCCGTCTGGAGAGCGATTAATGAATAAACTGAATTTGGGTGCAGGACCGTCAAGAATTGAGGATTACATAACAGTGGATATCTCATCAAAATACATACCGGATGTTCTTTGTGATATTGAGAAAGGATTACCATTTAAAACAGATTCAATTGATTCTGTGATTGCATGCCAGGTACTGGAACATATGCATGATCTGATTTCTGTCATGAATGAAATATGGAGAGTGTGTAAAAAAAATGCAAAAGTGATAATTGACGTCCCTCATCAGAGTTCTATCATGGCATATGCGGATCCTACCCATAAACGGGTTTTTAACGAGGAATCGATCAAATATTTTTGTTCAAATTGTGAGCATTACTGGATTCACGAATCATACAAGATTACTGCAAATTTTCACCTGATAAGCCAAAAGAAGCGATCCAACTGGAAGTTTGGCCTTAAAAAGAGGATTAACCTGAGAATTGAATTGCGAGCTATAAAATAACTTACGAAAAACCTACTTGGAGAAAAGATCCTCGTTTATTGTTTTAAGGGAAATAAGAAGAACCTGAGACTCGTTATTGCTTAGTATATGGAATTCTGACAGTTTCCGGACAAGGCGTTCCTCTCCACGATTCAGGACTTCGTCTGTACCGTCAGTAACCAGGGTAACCTGACCGGATAAGACAATAATCCGTTCATCGGAATAAATTCGGTAATGTTTTTTTGTCGATTCTCCCGAACGCAAGTCCATTACCTTAATATTTAACCGTTCCAGCAAGGAACGATACGAATCAGAATTGCTATCTGATTCATTGAAAAAAACATTACTGTTCAACGCTTTATCATCAATATAAACATGGGCATGAGGTTTACTGAATATCAACTCATGATATTTTACACCCCATGCTGATAGCTGTGCCCTCGTAAAGTCTTTCCAGTCAATCCCGGTTTTCGAGCCTCGTGCGGTAAAATATTTTACGACGTTTCCTGTATCGAACAACTGGTTATTTTTCGTGATAATATCGACATTCGGGATACTGTTTTGATAATCCCCAAATGTATCGTTGCAGATTATCCCATCGATATCAAAACAATAAATCATAATATCAGAGTAATTCTTTTTGTTCTAACAATCCGACGACTTTCTCATCGTCCATGACAACCAGTTGTTCAATGTTCTTATTTTTCATCAGTTCCCGTGCTTCTGATACATTTTCAGTGATATCAATCACGATGGGATTGGTTGTACAATGGTCGTAGACCAGATCATTGACATTCATTATGTTCTTTTGATTCAGACGTTTGAGATCACCAACGGTGAATATCCCCAGCAGCCTTTCATTATCGGCGATAATTACCGCACTGGAGTTATTCATCGTCAAAATAGTAAGAGCCTCTATCAGTTTTGCACTTTTTTTCACAACCACGCTAGAGTTGATTTTTGATCTCGTGATAGGTTGTATCGATTCAAGATCCTGCTTGAATGTAATCAATCCTTTTTCGGATAACGGGTGATAGAACATACTGTGAAGGACATTTGGGGGAATGGTTATGGCATGAGCACCAGTTTTAAATGATTCTATAACATGAAGTGGATGGCGGACACTGGAAACCATTACTTTAGTCCGTGAGCCGGATTCTTTCAGGCAGTATACCATATCTTTTACATTGTCAAGTGCGTCATGGCCGATATCATCCAGGCGCCCGACAAGCGGACAGATATAGGACGCATTGACCCGTGATGATATCAGGGCCTGGTTAACCGAAAAGACCAGATGTAAATTTGTTACGTAACCATTTTTTTCAAGTTCGGAACTTGCTGCAACACCTTCCTCGCTGAACGGTATTTTAAAAACCAGATCATTATCACCGGTCTTTTCCGACAATACATTTGCATTTTTTATTATCTCATCCCGTTTTATACCAAATGCTTCAACATGAATTTTTCCTTTATTCAGTGCATCTCTCACGAGATGTACCATTTCCAAATCATCATGCATTCCATATCGTTTTGAAAACGTTGGATTTGTTGTGACGCCAGATAAAATTCCGATTTGAGAAAAATGCCGAATAGTATTTAGATCCAACGAATCAATCAGTATTTCCATAAAGCTCTATTAAATGCAACACGAATAAAAATATGTCGTTCTTTCGGATTATCAGATCATTGAGGTGTGACGAAATTGGGAAACATGCAAAGATTCCTCCTCATCGGCTGCGGTGCCGTCTCAGACGTTCTCTACAAACCGGCATTTCACCACATCCAAAAAAAGGGTATCGGGCAACTCGTTGCCGTCGTCGATACCAACCTGTCGAGAGCGAAAGAATATGCAGCAGAATTCCATGCCCACGCATATGATAACCTCGAAGCCGCATTAAAGAATGAAAACCTCGACGCAGCTGTTGTAGCAACCCCGCATGCATTCCACGCACCGGTCACAATCCAGTGTCTCGAAGCCGGTCTCGGCGTGCTCTGCGAAAAACCCCTTGCAATATCCACCGCAGAGTGCGAATCGATGATCGCGGCAGCAAAGAAGGCGGACAGACCGCTGGCAGTCGGCTTTTTCCGGCGGAATTACCCCTCAACACGAGCGATAAAACTGCTCCTGGAAAAGGAAGAACTGGGAAACGTACAATCCTTCGAATTCCTTGAAGGCCGGAAATATGACTGGCCGGCAAAAACCGTCTCGTTCTTCTCACGGAAAATTGCTGGCGGGGGCGTATTCATCGATGGCGGCGCACACCTCATCGATCTCCTGCTGTGGTGGCTTGGCGATGTCAGGAGTGCAGACTATGCTGACGATGCCATGGGAGGTGTCGAGGCAAACTGCGAACTGAAACTCACGATGGAGAGCGGTGTCACCGGGAGAATCCGGATGAGCCGCGAACACCCGCTTGAGAACCGGTACATCGTCCATTGCGAGAGAGGGGACCTTATCTATGCATGTGATGTCATTGACAGAATCTGGGTCAGAAACAGAGAGACCGGATTGGAGCAGGAATATAATCTCCGTCACGTCAGGAACCTGGGCGGGGTTCAGTTCCCGTTTACTCAGGAAAATTTCCCGGAGGGTTCAATAGACTGCTTCATTGAACAACTGGTAGCTTTCTGTTCTGGTATGGATACTCCTGAAAAATTCCTGCCGGAAACCAACCGGGCGATGAACGGGATCCGCCTGATCGAAACATGCTACAGCAACAGAAAATTCATCGGAATGCCCTGGCTGCCGGATAACGAGAGGGAAGCAGCTCTCCGATTATCACAAACCGCATCTGTGCGGAATCTTCCTCATGTTCATGAACAACAGCCCGTTATCGGCGTCATCGGTGCTGGTGGTTTCATCGGGTACCGCATCTGTGAATGGCTGATACTCAACAACCGAGCAAAGGTAACTCCCATCATCCACTCATCGAAAAACTTCGCGCTGCTCGGCAGGTTCGATATCCGCCCGGAATTTGCCGACCTGCTGGACCAGAAATCACTCGAAGCAGCATTTGCGGGAAAAGACATCATTGTTCATGCCGCGGTCGGGGATGACGAGACCATCGTTCAGGGAATACAAAATACCCTGAATGCCGCAAAGAAGGCCGGTGTCAAACGGATTGTGTACCTGAGCACCATCTGTGTGTACGGGAATGCGCCGCCGCAGGGAACCGATGAGTCCAGTCCGCTTCTGGAAAACCAGAGATTTGCTTATAACTGTTCGAAAGTCAGGGCCGAACAGGCAATTTGCGAGTTGCGGGACAGGTTATCCATCGATGTTGTGATTCTCCGGCCGCTGATCGTCTGGGGGCCCCGCTCCACACTCTGGGTGCTGAACCTCGCAGAAACGATGAGGCAGGGAACTGCATATCTTGTGAAAGGGGGAGCAGGGATCTGTAACTGCACCTATATCGATAACCTCGTTGAAGCAGTCTGGCTGGCAGCCACGACAGAGTCTGTCCGGAACCAGGATTTCATTATCATGGATAACGAGACAGTCACCTGGAAACAGTATTACGATGCCCTTGCCGATGCATGCGGCATTGAGAACAAAAAATGGCGTTACCTTTCGGATGATAACCTCGATAGGGAGTTACAAAAGGCCAGGATGATGGAACGGAAATTATTTGTCAGAAGGATTGTTTTCGGAACGGGAGGGAAATTATTGCCCATGTTCCTCCAGCGTACGATCGTGCAGTCATTTCCCGGCATAACAAAAAAAGGCCGTCCTGAAATTGATGAAAACCTCGTCTCCCTTCAGACTACGGAATACAAGTTATCCGGAAGGAAAGCAAGAGAACGTATAGGTTACACCGCAGGAGTCATGTTTTCTGAAGGGATGGCTGCGACAGGACGATGGCTTGATTTTGTCCACGGAAAGATATTATGATATCAAGGAAGAAATCGGGGGTGCTGCACTCCCGGCCGTCGGATATGTTCATTGAATTGGTATCCGGACCGGATTTCCCTTAGGAAATTACTTTCTGCCGGTTCACATTTCCGTTCATTGCGGTGTTTTTGAGAAAATTTTTATCTTTACTGCTCACCATTAAGCATTATTCTCCTTGAGCATTCTCAGGCGGGCTTTGGATCATTGTCAATGGATTCCCAAATACCTGCGCCAAATACCCTTTGTGATATTCCACCGTACATCGGAACACCACCTGTCGTTGCTCAAACGAGTTGAAACGGGAAACCAGACTGGTTTTCAGGAGAATGAGGGGTATACAAAGGATCCTGAACAGAATTTTTACCATACCATTTTTGGTGGACATACTTCTCGCATTCATCACAGCATCGGATCGTCCCTGCCAGTAATACCGGTTATAAAAAAAATCTTTCGTACTCCTCTCTGCCGGAACATGGTGCCGCACAATCATTTTTGGGTTATAATATATCCCCAGATCGTGCTGCCGCATTCTCCGGAAAACATCGGCCTCCTCGTTTGAGAGAAGCGTCCCCTTACTCCGCCCCAGGTTCGGCTTGAATTCACCGATCTTTTCAAACGTCTGCTTCCTGAATGCCATGTTCAGGCCATAAGGGAATTGATGCGGGGTAGTCATGAAAAAGGCTGAATCCCCATAATCTATCCCGCTCAGGATCATGCGCATCCTCTCATTTACCCATACGGGAGGTTCTGTTTCCCATACCAGGAAGGATTTCCCCCCGCATGCACAGACACTCTTCTCCCGGGGGGAATAAAAACACTGATAAATTTCCTCAATCCAGTTGGGATCCGCTTCTGCATCATCATCGATAAATGCGAGAATCGTACCGGTAGCCTGATGAATCCCGATGTTTCTGGATTCAGAAAGGCCGGTTTGTGGTGCTGGGATATGACGTAAAGATAATGATCCGGAATATTTTTTCAGAACTGCCAAGGTCTCGTTCTTCAGTCCGGCATCGATGACGAGAACCTCAAATTTTTTATTATCATACGACTGGTTTTTCAGGCTTGCAAGAGCCATATCAAGATAAAAGAACCGATCGAATGTACTGATAATAACCGAGATCGCAGGAACCATGTATTTTTCCTATTTATACGTGTGTATTATTAGGTTTTTACCCGGAGTCGTCAGGAATTATTTGCAATGAACCAGTATAAATGACCCGATAAGGTCCGGATATCACGGGCCGGCAAGTTCCTGGTAAATTTTCCCAAGCGGCTTCCGGTACAATTCCCAGTCATACTTCTCTTCAACCAGTTTCCGGGCCTCCCTGCCCAGTTCCCGACAGCGTTTCGGGTCGTCAATAAGAGTTTTGATGACATTTGGGTATTTTTCAATGGAATCCTCGATGATAATATTCAGTCCATGCCGGCACTCAATTCCCTCCGCTCCCTTTGATGTTGCGATGACTGGTTTTTCCATAGCCATGTATTCAAGTATTTTCAGTCGTGTGCCACTGCCGGATTGCAGGGGGGCAATGCAGATATCAGCATCTGCGATAACCGGTACGATATCAGGAATATAATCCGTAAATCGGACATTTCTGGGAAACCTGACTGTCGGAGGGTTCCTGCCGGCGATTATGAATTGAACAGAGGGATCGCTCTTTGGTGCGATAATCTGGCATATGAGGTGAACTGCTTCAATATTCGGGGGGTACGATAATGTACCAACAAACAGAATACGGTATACTCGCTGATCTGCAGTCGAGCGGGGAAGACCGGGGCGGTATTTCCTTAGATCTACGCAATTCGGTATCACGGAAATTTTATCCGTTACCTCCTGTACCTCCCTGCAAAAGATATCCCGTTCGCGCTGGGAGCAGCAAAGAACATGGGATGCAGCTCTCAATGCATCCATTTCATTCTTCTTGTCCCTTCTGAATGCGAGACACTGATAGACGTGGTTTTTTATTCCCCGATCAAATGATGCCACCTCCCAGTTGATATTTTGTTCATCAAGAATAAACCGGGAAATCCCTTTTTTTTTAAGGAGGGGTAACAGGAAAGGGCTATCAATCTGGAAAACCACATTTTCCGGGTTGAGAAACGCCCTTTTCACAAACGGGACATGAAGCTCGCGTGCAAATAGTGCATGGGGATAAAAAAACAATTTTTCTGCAAGGGTAAGTGATTTTCTCTCCTGGATAATATGCAGACTGTCAATATCACCTTCATATGCAAGGTTTTTATCCACGGAATATATTGTTGTGCCAGTAAAAAAATCACGGGCTATGCGGGCTATATTCAGTGTCCTGAGCGCCCCCCCGGAAATATCCGGATAAACGGGTCCCGGGTGAAGGATCCGGAGTTCGTTCAATATTTTTTCCACGGGACCACGTTCCAAGTTATGTAAAAAAAATTGTGATGCAGATATCCAGTATAATACAATCCGCACAGACATATTTACATTTTTTTGTAAACAACCCAGCGGTAATGTCCCGGAAATTTTGAAAACATAAAAACACATTAAACGTGACGAATACGAAGGTACTAGGAGATACTGATTCCTCCTCGCTGCTGAGGCGATTTGCCTGTTCGAATGTAACCTGATGAGTTACTCATCATTGTCGCGCAGAATGGATCATGGTAAACCGAGATTTTTCGTGAGAAAGGGGCCGAACACTCTGGATTCTGCGGCTGACGTTTTTTACATCAAATAGACACTGCCTGAAGTATCTGATAAGTATAACCCCGGTAATAGCAGAGAACACATTTGCAGTATTCGGTCAACTGCCCAATCCGGAGAAACAGGAATGAATAGGGGAAACTAAAAAAACGCATAAAAAAACCGGAAAAATTTCTTTCTTTCATATGGATAATTGCTTCAGAACATCCCTGCCAGTAATAACGGTTGTAAAAGAAATCTTTCGTTATCCTTTCTCTGACCACATGATGCCAGGCATGGATTTCTGGGGAATACACGATGCGTAAATTATGAATCCGCATACGATTAAAGAATTCAACTTCATCGCCAGACAATAAACACCCTCCGATTCTCCCCAGATTCGTGTCGAAAAAACCGATTTTTTCAAAGACACGTTTATCGAATGCCATATTCAGGCCGATAAGTCCGTTAACATACTGCTTTGTATCACCGCGATCAAACTTACCAAGATACACAAGCATTTTTTCATTCAGCCATGCAGGTCGTTCCTCTTCCCAGATCAGATCCACTTTTCCCCCGC
>Ga0302253_1001771_pt1 | contig 12047 bp, 14 predicted proteins | sample AAG_RA_Trp_MG_FD_193537 | JGI IMG/M metagenome (GOLD analysis project Ga0302253, IMG submission 193537) | Enriched activated sludge microbial communities from anaerobic digester in WTTP, New Holstein, Wisconsin, United States - AAG_RA_Trp | ecosystem: Engineered > Bioreactor > Anaerobic >... | reverse complement strand
ACGATGCGACGGTTGCGACGATGGTCTTCTCGGCACGCAAAACGAATGTCCCACGGATTGGGGGACGCGTTCGCCTGCTTGGTCAAGCCGGTCGGCCTCATGGCCGTGCAAGCGCCGGTGCCATTGCCACCCGGCCTTGCCGAACGCGCGCATCAGGTTGCCTACGGGATGGCGTTTCAAATCCAACAAAGTGAAGATGCCGAGGCGGTTCAAACGGCGGCGGATGCGCTTGCCGATGCCCCATGCGTCTTCCAGTTCCAACCCGGCCAGCGTCTCGTCCAAATTGCGTTCGTTCAAAACCACCAAACCGTTGGGTTTTTCCAGGTCGGACGCGAGCTTGGCCAAGAATTTGTTGGGCGCGATACCCACCGAACACCCCAACCACTCGCCCACCTCGCGCCGGATGCGCAATTTGGCGCGCGCCAGCGCCCACGCGGCCTCGGCCTCGTCGCGGTACCAGCCGGTCAAATCCAAAAACGCCTCGTCGATGGAATAATGTTCCACTTTGTCAGTCAGTTCGTGCAGGATGGAAAACACGCGCGAAGTCACGGCGCGGTATTTGGGCGGGTCGTTTTGCACGAACGCCATCTCCGGACATTTTGCGCGCGCCTCGCCCATGCTCATGCCCACTTTGACGCCCAACTTCTTGGCCTCGATGGACGCCGCGATGACGCACCCGTTCTTGTGCAGGTACGCGCAAACCCCCAGCGGGCGCCCGCGCAAATGCGGGTTGGCCTGCTGTTCCACGGAGGCGAAATAACTGTTCATGTCAATGTGGACGAGCATATTTCATGTAACATGTAGCATGTATCATGTAGCAGGCTACGGATCGCGATGTGCTACAGACATGGCGAGCTATGTGTCTTTGATTCCGTCGATGGTGGACCAAAGCATGGCTCCAATCTCGGAAGCCAAGACCGTCGCCCGATTGCATTCTTCAACGCCAATCCAATTCTCGTCTAAAGAAAATTTTAACAAATATTGGGATTCCTTCAGCGAACCATAAGATATCCGCAAAAAGTTCTTCATTACCCTGTCCCTTTGGCGCGCAAATCCTTCGATGTAATTCAACACCACCGATAACGCGGCCCGACGCAACTGCGAGCTGGCACCATAAAGTTCTTCTTTTGGAAATTTACGCGTCAATCCGTAAACCAAATGGGCATACGCATCCATTTTTTGCCGCAAAACGTCATGAAAAGACATACTAATTCAATGCGATCCCAATGCAGCCGCACCTGCTACATGATACATGCTACATGTTACAAGACGGCCATCTCCTCCAAATCCCACTTGAGCGTCTCGGTCGAAAACTTGAGCCGGAAGGCATTGGCCTTGTCCGACACGGAAAAGATGTAGACCTTTTCGCGCCCGCGGCGTTCGCTATGCACCAAGTTGACGCGGCTCACTTTATAATGCCTGCCGCCCCACTTAAAAACCACGGGCTCGACTTTTTTGTCGGCCCTGAAAGCCACCATGACATCGATGGGCTCGTGGATTTCGTGGTACATAAAAAATTATTTTTCCCCTTACCTCTCTTGAGGCGAGAGAGGATGCCGGGCAACGGACCTTGGCCAATCACTCCGTATCCAATGGATTCTTGTGCGGATAACAACATTTGACCGTATCCGGATATTCGATGCCACAGAAATAATCGCAGATTGACGTACTGCGCACAGCGCAGCGGTGCTTATCGGTGTTTTCCGCTGCGTTCCACGGACATTTTTCTTGCTTCCAAGAGATTTGGTCGGGCGGCGTGGCCAAATCTATGTCCATATTGGCGCCGAAATATTTTTTAATCAGCCCTTCTGTGGTGGTCATATCAAAATCTCCTAATTACAGCCCTCACCACTCCCTGGATAATCGGGTCGTAACAATATATTGGTTTCATGGTCGAGTTGGCCGGCTGCAGGCGGATCCTGTCGCGTTCGCGGTAGAAGCGCTTGAGCGTGGCGTAGGCGTTGTCGAGCAGGGCTACGACCACGTCGCCGTTTTTTGGCGATGGGTTGCGTTCCACCACCACGTAGTCGCCGTCGAAGATGCCGTCTTCGATCATGGACTGGCCTTTGACCCGCAACACGAACGAGTTGGCCGAATCCGGCGCCAGATCGACCGGTACGGCCATGGTCTCGCGCTCCTCGATGGCTTCAATGGGCTTGCCGGCCGTAATCAAGCCAGCGAGCGGCAGAAGCACGCTTTTGCCCCAGCGCACGGCCTTGTCCGTGGGTTCGAGTTCGCGCGCCGAACCTCCGGCGCGGATGAACCCGCGCGAACGCAGCGCTTGGATGTGCACGTGCACGGTCGAAGGCGAGGCCAGCTTGAGCCCGTCGGCTATCTCGCGGAACGACGGCGCGTATCCGCGGTCGTTCAGGAACTGGATGATGAAATCCAGGACCTCTTTTTGCTTCGGACTGAGTGGCGATGTCATATAGAACAAAAATAGAACGATTGCTGACTGTGGTCAAGATATGGCAACGAAGCGGAAAAAGAAGGATATCAACATAGGGCGACCCTTGTCCCCCTCCTTCGCCAACCCGACAACGTGCAAGACCAGGCTTCGGCGGACAGGCCAACCCCTTTCTCCCATCGGATAGTTAAGCTACGAAAACTCCATCCACACCATTGACGAATCGTCCAATATATGGAACCGGGTATATAGGCGCGTCCTGCGAACTCCATAAATTTTTACACACGCCACATCTTGTATGCGAGACGCCATTTCAATCGCACACAGACGGGAACTACGCAAAAACATGAACGTATCCGAGAGGATGCTTTGGAATGAATTGCGCAAATTGCGTCTCGAAGGCATCAAATTCCGTCGGCAACATCCGTTTGCCCACTACATTTTGAATTTCTATTGCCCAAAACTGAAACTGGCCATAGAAACCGACGATCCGGCCCGGGATCCAAAGGAACGCAAAAATCACGACCGCTTTCGCGACAATTTCTTGGAAGCGCAAGGCGTAAAGACCTTGCGCGTCAAAAACGAACGCATTGTGCAGGATGTGAATTCCGTAATTTCCGACATTGTGTCATTCTCTCACGGCCGGATCGCCCCTTCTTGTCATCCGATGGGACAAAGGGTCGGGAACGAGGCCTTTCCGGGCCAAGCGACGCCGAACCGATTCACCGGCCAAAATCCAAACGCCCACATGCTAGACCTCCTCAAAAAACATTTCGGCTACGACGCCTTCCGGCCGCTACAGGCTGAAATCGTGGAACATTGCCTGGCCGGCAAGGACGCGTTGGTGCTCATGCCCACGGGCGGCGGCAAATCCTTGTGTTTCCAATTGCCGGCCCTTAAATTCCCGGGCATCACCGTCGTGGTCTCGCCGCTCATCGCGCTCATGAAAGACCAAGTGGACGCGCTGCGCGCCAACGGCATCCCGGCCGCGTTCGTCAACAGCAGCCTGACGCCGTACGAGATCGCGGACGTGGAAAAACAAGCCGAACGCGGAGAAATCAAGCTCCTCTACCTCGCGCCCGAACGTTTGGCCATGCCCCAGACCATGCGTTTCATGCAAACCCTTAACATCAGCCTGTTCGCGGTTGACGAGGCGCATTGCATTTCCGAATGGGGCCACGACTTCCGTCCGGATTACCGCAACCTCGATTCGTTGCGCCGGCATTTTCCGCGCGTGCCCATGCTCGCGCTCACGGCCACGGCCAACGCGCGCGTGCGCGACGACATCGTGGCTCAACTCCGGCTGGGCAACGGCCGCGTTTTCCAATCCAGCTTCAACCGCGCCAACCTGACCTACCGCGTGGTGCCCAAAAAACGCGCCTTCGACAAGTTGCTGGCCGAGCTCAAATCGCGTCCGGGCCAAGCGGCCATCGTGTATTGCTTTTCGCGCAAAAGCACGGAAAAAGTCGCGGCCGACCTGAGGGCCAACGGCGTCAAAGCCGCGGCCTACCACGCGGGCATGTCGCCGGACCAACGCACGCGCGCGCAGGAGCGCTTCATCCGAGACCAGACTCCCGTGATTTGCGCGACCATCGCGTTCGGCATGGGCATCGACAAACCGGACGTGAGGCTGGTGGCGCACATGGACATGCCCAAATCGGTGGAAGGCTATTATCAAGAGACGGGCCGTGCGGGCCGCGACGGCTTGCCCAGCGATTGCCTGATGTTCTTTTCGCGCGGCGACCGCGTCAAGCACGAATATTTCATCCGCGGCATGGACGACTACGAAGAACAGCTCCGCGCCCGACGCCAATTGGACGACATCGTGCGCTACTGCGAATTGGCCACCTGCCGCCGCGCTTATCTTTTGGGCTATTTCGGCGAACTCTTCGGCCGCGAGAATTGCGGCGCGTGCGACGTGTGCGCGCCGGCCAAACCAGCGGCCCCTTTGTCACCGGAGGACGGAGAACCGGAGCGGATCGAGTTCGACCCGGAATTGTTCGAGCGCCTGCGAGCCTTGCGCACGGCCCTGGCCGACGAACGCGGCGTGCCGCCCTATGTCATTTTCGGAGACCGGACGCTGCAGGACATGAGCCGTTACTTCCCGCAAAGCGCTGATAGCTTAGGCATGGTATTCGGCGTAGGCAAAGACAAGCTCGAACACTACGGCGACAGATTCTTGGACGCCATCCGCCGCTACGCCGGGCCGCGCGACATCGCCGAACGCGAAATCCCCAACGCGTCCCGGCCCGTCAGGAAAGCGCCAAGCCTGCGCGCGCCGACGGACACGGTGATGGAATCCGTCGAACTGTTCCGCAGCGGAGCGGATTTGGGCCAAATCGCGCAAACTCGCGGTTTGGCTTTGGGCACCGTCCTCCAGCACCTGGAAAAAGCCGCGGACCAAGGCATGGAACTGGACCTCGAACGTCTCAATACCCTGCCTCCGGAAAGGTTCGAGCGCATCGCCGACGCCTTCAGGCAAGCCCGCACCACCATGCTCACGCCGATTTACGAACGTCTGGACGGAACCTGCGGCTACGACGAAATCCGGTTGGTGAAACTCATACTCAAGACGCGAAACGCGCAGGCCTGACTTCCGGAACGACTGGCGCGGTTTCGTGATTTTCGTTTACAATACCCGCAATATGAAAAAATCCGTCATCGCCATCGTCGCCTTGGCCGCTTTCGTGCTGATCGCCGGAGCGGTTTATTTTTTAATGCCGCGCGGAGCCAAACCCGCGCCCTCGTCCGCGGCCAAACCTAATTTGGACAGCAACCTGATGGCCGTGGCCGAACGCCCCATCATGCAGGCGCTCGAAGGGCAAGCCGGCCAGGCGGACGTGACGCTCGGACAGGCGGACAAAGATGGCGTCTCCGTAGCCATACCCAAAAACAGTTTCGCGAGTACCACCAAAATCAACCTGGTCACGCCAGAAAAGATTCCGACGCCGGATGCCGCGGTCGGCGAACTCATCGGCGCGCCCGTCCAAATCGACGCCGGCGGACCCGTGCGTTTGGACGACCAGGCCACGCTCACCTTCAAACTTCCGGCCGACAAGATACCGACCACGACCGAGGCGTACCGCTTGCGCGTGGCGTATTACAACGGCCAAGAATGGGACTACATCAAGCCGGACAAGGTGGATTTGGCCGCGGGCACCGTCACCTTCAACACTTTCCATTTCAGCACCTATGCCCCGGCCAACGCCAAAGACGACAAGGTGGCCAACGATTGGGTCAAAACCAAGGTGTTGCAGGACGCGCTCAACAAAGACTTGGTCAAGCCGCACGACGTGTACAGCGCGCAAGCCGTGGATTTGAGCATGGAAAAACTCGGCATCAGCGACCCGGAAGCCAAAGACAAGGTTTTGAAATCCATGCTTAACGATCCGGAATACAAGGAGATGCAAGGTTACTACAAAACCAACGACCAGATGTTCGACGACAAGCTCAAGCTTCTGATCGGCAAAAAAATCGCCGGGCAAGTTCCCATGCCCCTTCTGAAAAAGGCGCTCATGGCCTCCAAGGCGACCGGCGGTACGGCCGCGGTCAGCAAAGCCCTGGGCAATGCCGTGGAAGGCAACTACACTGACGCGGCCAAGGAAATCGGCGATTTCATCACCAACCAATTCGTGCTGGGCGTGGCCGCCAAAGCCGCGGTGGCCATCACCAACTACGAAATCAAAACCTGGAAGAATTCGGAAATCGAAGCCGCGTTCAAAGCCTACCGCGACGGTTCGAACGGCTATTTCTACGGCTACAACAACGACCCCAAGGATTTCGACGCGGTCTGGGACCAGATGCGCGGCATCGGTCGGCAAATCGAGCTTGAAGCCATCCGCCAGGCCAACGCGGTACGCAAGGAATCTGGCATGGAACCACTGTCCGAGTCGCAAGAGCAGTCGTTGCGCAACCAACTCAAGGAACAGTACCGTTCGCAATTCGCCACGCGCCTGGAACGCGAAAACGAATTGGCCGAACAGGAAAAGAAACTCATGAAAATCATGGACGGACTAAGGGCCGCCGGCATCTTCGATTCCACCACCGGACCCGCGGGCTTGGACAAAGGTTTCGATTTCGAGAACAAACTGGACGTGGTCGGTCACTTCGTCGACAAGATGATGAAGGACATCAACCGCTTCGACATCACGGACAAAACCGGCCTCATCGCGGACAAAGCCGTCTCGGTCGACGATTTGGTGCAGGGCGTGCGCATCTATTTTTCCGGGCCTGACGGCAAAAAGGATTACGCCAAATTCCTCAAGGACCGCTTTGGCATCGTGCTCTACCCCACGCTTAAGGAACTCGAAGGCGATTGGAGCGGCACCATGACCATCACGGACGTCATCCTCTCCGAGGAGGCCAAAAAAATGGTCGAGGAGGCCAAAAGCGGCAAAAAATCCGATGACGGCTGCGATTTCAACATGGATTTCAGCCAACTCAAAGGCAAGCAACAACCCATGAAGTTCAAACTCAAGGCCGGCAGCGAAACCAGCGGCACGCTCATCATGGACAACGGCAAAAAAACCACCGAAGTGCCCATCACCTACGACCAAGGCGCCATCGGCGGCTCGTTCACGCAAGACCAAGCCGTGGCCACGTTCAACTGGAGCGCCACCAAGAGCGACGACGGCAAATCGTTCGGCATCGACGGCGGAATGAACATGGATTACAAGGGCTTGCTGCAGATCAAAGCCGGCATCACGGCCAAAAAATGACATTCATAGCCCGCTGACCACAGTCTTTCCTGCGTCATCCTGAACTCGCCTGCCCGCCGCAGCTTTAGCGAAGGAGGGTTACAGGATCTTGACTGTCAACTTAGATGCCGAACTGAATTCGGCATGACGAACGATGAGTTTCACCGGTTCCCCGACGTTCACAATTCCATTACTGGCGGTAGACATCAGTTTCTACCGCCTATTTTTGATTCTCGCCTTATGCGTCACGGTTGCGGCGGCAATCTGGTCGGTCAAAAAATCTGGCTTGGACTTTAAGCGCGCAAGTTGGACGCTCGCGGCCGCGGCATTAACGTTTTTCGTGGGCGCACGGCTGTTCAACATAATCATCCGTCCCGAACTTTACCTGGAACAACCGTGGCGCCTGTGGTCTTTGGACGCGTCCGGCTTTTCGCTTTACGGCGGTATCCTGCTCGCGGCCGTCTCCGTCATCCTCTTGTCATCGCGAGGCAGCAAGCCAAAACCGAAGCAATCTATTGATTGTCACGCCCAGACGGTCGACGGCGTGATTCGCGACGACAACTTCATTTGGAAATTCGGCGACGCGGTGGCCCCGGCCTTTGGTTTGGGTTTGGCCGTCATGCGCGTCGGTTGTTTTTTGAACGGCTGTTGCTTCGGCCGGCCCACCAATTTGCCTTGGGGCATCGAATATCCGCTGTTCAGCGACGCGCATTTTTGGCAACTCTCACGCGGCCTGACCGACGCGTTCACCGTCCTGCCGGTCCACCCCACGCAACTTTACGAATTGGCGTATTCATTTGCCGGCGCGGTATTGGCGTATTGGCTATGGCGCAAAAAACTCACGCCCGGAACCGCGATCCTCTCGTTCGCCCTGTGGCTGACCGTCTTCCGTTTGCTCAACCATTTTCTGCGTGCCTTCCCGTACGCGACGTCGGTCACCGACTGCCTTTATCCGGCGTTTTACCTGGCCCTCATCGCGGCCTGCGGCTGGCTGCTTTACCGCAAACTCGCCAAGTGACATCGGTCGGCCGCTGGATTATGATGGTCTGGATATGGAACTGGAAAAATTAACGGAAAAAATCGAAACCGTTTCCAGCCGCTACGCAAGCCAAGTGGGCATCGCGCGCGACCGCGACTGGTTCGTGTTCAAATTGCAGGAGGAGCTGGGCGAAATGACGCAAAAATATCTGATGTTAACCGGCCGCGGGCGCAAGAAAGGCATGACTGACGATGAAATACGCACCGGTTTGGAGGACGAAGTGGCCGATGTTTTTGGGCAATTGCTGCTATTGGCCAAGCATTTCGACATCGATTTGGAAAAGGCTCTGGACAGGAAATGGTTCGCTTATCTGAACAAATGATATGGACAACGCCCTCCGCGCCAATCTCGAACGCATTCTGACGGCGCTCAAAAAAAATCCCAACATCCTTTCCGTGGCGCTCATGGGTTCCCAAGCCCAAAAGGACGCGGACTCCTGGTCCGACGTCGATCTTTTTGCGGTCATCGAAAAAGACCGGGGCCTCGCACGGACAAAAACCGTGGCCGCGGGCCGAACTTTCGAAATCATCTTCAACACGCTGGAAGAAGCGAGGGGCTATTTGAACTACGAAAAATGCACGACCCACAGAAACACCGCTCACATGATCGTCAACAGCCGATTATTATGGGAAAGGAAGCCCGTTTGGGCAAAATTGCAACGCTTCGCCAATGATAAAGTGCTGGCTTCCAAGAACCGTCGCGAAATAAAGGGCGTTTTGATGCACAAATATAGCGTTGACGATTATTTGGCCAAAGCGGCCCGCGCCAGCGCCCACGACGACGCGATAGGCTTTGCCCTGGCTAGCCGTTTCGTAATCGACAACTGTTTGGAATTGCTGCTGACGTTCAACGATAAGTATTGGCTTCCGATAAAACACATGGACAACCTCATCATGTCGCTGGACCGAACTTTTTATCGGCTGCTGCGGTCTTTTTATGCGGAGAAAAACCAGCGCCAAGCCCAAGCGTTCCTGAATAAACTCGCCGCGCGCGCCATCAAGATAGCCAGCGGACCTTTGCCGAACGACTGGTCGATCAAACGCTAAAAACCTATGGACGGCACCATTCGCGCCAACATCAAACCGGGACTGGTCGTGGTCATCGTCAAAAAAGAGGACCAGAAAACCGGCAAGATGACCCAAGGCATCGTGCGCGACATTTTGACCAACGCGTCCATGCATCCGCGCGGCATCAAAGTCCGTTTGGACACAGGCGAAGTGGGCCGGGTGCAAGCGATTCAACAATGAACTATGAAAACTAGAATCTTTGACCTGCCTGCCATAAAAAATCCGTTATTGGCCATAGGGGTTGCGCTTTGCGGATTCGTTTTGGTGAATCTGGCTTTCGTTTTGGATGCGCTTTACCAAAACGCGCTCGACGCCGCGCTTGGTTTTTTTACGCGCGCGAATTTGCATGAAATTTGGCGCGGGTATTCGAGTTTCAAACATCTGTCTTTCTTGGCCATCGTCTTGTTCACCTCCTGGCTCATTTTCCGCTCCAAACTCAAAACATTCTACAAAGCATCTTTCATGTTCGTCCCTTTGTCCGGCATTTACGCCGTTATCGGCATGACGTATTGGCGCTGGTACGGCGCGGACTACTTTTTGGGCGCCTTGTTCGGCTTGGGCGCGCTCGCCTACCTCTACTTCACCAAAAAACCCTGGCTGTATTATTTTTCGTTGGCGCTCGTCAGCCTGGCCATGTTCCTGATAACGTACACGGGTACGGACATCTGAAAATTTCCATATGCCAAACCCCAATCCCCAACCCGACAAAAGCGAAAAATTGATCCGCGGCGTAGGTTCGGCGGTCGCGTATTTCCGCTTGGCCAAAGCCGCCATGTTCTCCGCGGTCTGGACGTTCGTGGCCGTCGTCTTTTGGCTGCAAGGCGTGCCGTATTATTACGTCTTGCCCGCGTTGGCCGTTCCGGTCTTGGTCATGGCCTTGGAAATCGTGGCTTTAAGGCGCCTTAATCGGGTGGACCTCTCGGCGCCCCAATCCACGCAACGCGCGCAGGCCGACCCGCATGAAAAACTTTTGGGCACCGTGGCCGGCGTCATGCCCATCGAGGCGCGCGGCGGCTACGCCACGTTGGGCACGGGTTCAATCAAGGCCACGGAAAACGCACTCGTGGTCACGGACAAAAAAATCTACGCCGTGACCGTGCCCGTGGCCGGGGCCGGCAAAATCGTGGCCGGACAAGACGTTTCCATGTGGCAGTGGATGTTGGGCGGCGGCCAAATCCGCACCAAACTCGACGCCATCGCCCAAGGCAAAACCCTGCAACAACTGTTGGACGCGGTCACCGTCAACCACGCCCACCGCAAAACCCAAGTCGAATTCCAGGACGACCGCCGGACCTTGGCCATCGACCCGTTGGCGCACGCTTCGGCCCGATATTCCATCCTCTCGCCCACCGAATACCAAAAAGCCAAAAATCTCTTCGATCTAAAATCCTAACGAACCAAACCTATGGGCGTAGTCAACGTCGCGAGCTCCAACGTCATAGAAAAGGACGGGAAATTCCTGTTCGTGCGCGAAGCCAAAGCCATCGCCCAAGGCAAGTACAGTTTACCCGCCGGCAAAGTGGAGTTTGGCGAATCGCTCATTGAATGCGCCGTGCGCGAAGCCAAAGAAGAAACCGGTTTGGACGTCAAGCCGATCAAACTCGTAGGCGTCTACCAGCGCCCGATCTCGGTCGAAGATACGAATACCACGGTCTTCTGTTTTTTATCCGAGGTCGTGGGCGGCGAAATCACGCCCAGCGAAAAACATCCGGAGGTGGTTTTCCTTGAAGTGTCGGCGATCGAAAAACTGGCCGATGAGAAGCGCCTACGCGCCCGGTACCAATTTCCGGCCATCAAGGATTATTTGCAGGGCAAGGCCATCGGTCTTGAGATAATTACGGTAATACCTTGATCGAAGCAGCCTAAACTGCCGCAACCGACCAATGCATCCTGTCGCGGTCAAATATTCCATCCTCTAGCCCGCCGAATGCCAAGCGGCCAAGAAATTGTTTGGTGCCTAGTGCTGAGTGCGTAGCGTTAGGATTCCGATGCTTGGTCATGGGCCTGTTACAGGCTACATGATACATGCTCCATGACTGACCTCCCATGTTTGACAAAAACCCCAAAATAGTGTATAGTTAAGCGATTAATGAAATCGCGAGCCAACGCGACTAAGGCCTTAGGGCACAAGTATGCCGAATTACAATGATTGGGAAAAGCGCGCCGACCATGGCGCAGGGTTCAAAAAGAAGCGTTTTGGCGGCGATTTTGACCGCCGCGGCGGTTTTGGCGGCGGTCGCGACCGCTTTGATAAGCCAAAATTTCAAGCCACATGCGTGGAATGCGGCGAACGTTGCGAAGTGCCGTTCAAGCCCGTGCAGGGCAAACCGGTATATTGCGACAACTGTTTCCGCCAAAGCGACCGTCCGCGCCACGAAAACCGTTTTGAGCGCAACGACCGCGCCCCGCGCTTCGATGCGCCGCGTGGCGGAGACGCCAACCGCACCGAATTCGAACAGTTGAACCGCAAGTTGGACGCCATCATGGAATTGCTGAAGAACGTCAAAGCCCAAAACACCACGGTCCACGTGGTCAAAAAGGAAGACGCCGAACCGGCCCAAGACAAAGCCGTCGTCGTCGAAGGCAAGAAACCGGCCAAGAAGAAGGCCGTCAAAGCCGAAACCGAAAAGGCGGAAAAGAAACCGGCCAAGAAGGCCAAAAAGTAATCGACGATTCAAAAAGGGCCGCAAGGCCCTTTTTCGGTTTCCGTTTTGGCTTCATTTCCCTCTTTTATCCGTCGACAGTTTGTACGAATACGCCACCGGCACGATTACGGTCAACGCGATGGCGCCGAAAAACACATATGGCACGGCCATCCAAACCAAAGACTCGATGAC
>Ga0302253_1001767_pt1 | contig 12075 bp, 9 predicted proteins | sample AAG_RA_Trp_MG_FD_193537 | JGI IMG/M metagenome (GOLD analysis project Ga0302253, IMG submission 193537) | Enriched activated sludge microbial communities from anaerobic digester in WTTP, New Holstein, Wisconsin, United States - AAG_RA_Trp | ecosystem: Engineered > Bioreactor > Anaerobic >... | reverse complement strand
ATGATCTTGATAAACCATTTCAAACGAAGCCATTTTTTTCGGTCCATGCGCTGGAAATCAAATAGAGCCAGGGGGGAATTCCCGTTCTCATCTTCTGGGCCGACCAGGACATGGGTGGCGTTGAAGTCGCGATGATTGAATCCGGCGTCATGCATCTGCCTCGCCAAACGGGCAATCGCTTTTATCAGCATCGCTTTGCGCCGTGCCCCCTCTGTTCCCTGCAGCGTTTCTGGATATTTATAAATGATCTCTTCGAAGGAGATATATGGCTCGAAACTTTCCGTCAGCAGGAATGATTCGTAGCGACCGCAACCTGTTTTCCGTTCACCTGCTGCAATCGGAACCACGGTGGGAATGCCTTTTCCTCTGAAATCACATATGTTTTCAAATTCGGACCTGCCAGGCGAGAGGCTTTTGCCATAGCATAAGCTACCGATCATGTCACAGAGACCGGGCCGGGCGGCAACATGACGCTTGAGAAAGAAAATCCTGTTTTCATCGCCTGAGCGGATTTCCATGCGGAGGACGTCCCGATCCTGGATTTGTTTGACCGCGGTACCGTCCTGAAAGTGGTATAGACAATCGAAATCAAGGAGGCCACAGTTTTTAAGGACGGATAGATAATCCCGATTCACGACCATATGAGGGCAATGTGCAATATCAATTCTGTCGGCGCTGATGATCATTTCCTTTTTGCCTCAAAAACCATTTTGTAAAGGTCCATGAGCTGGCGCATGTGCGTGTCCATCGTAAAGGTGGCAGCCTTTTCCGCTGCCCGGTTTATGAAGGCGGTTTTGTCGGAATGGCCTGAAAAATCGAGAATGCGGGCCGCAAGTTCCTGTGGGTTTCGGGAGAGCAAAACATATCCGTCATAACCGTTTTTGATAATTTCACTTATGCCGTTCATTTGCGTGGTGATCACGGGTGTACCGCAGGCCATAGCCTCCAGACAAACATTCGCAAAGGGATCGTATTGTGTGGGCAAAACAAAAAGATCGGCGGCGCCGTAGAATGGTACCAGATCCTTCTGATAACCGAGAAATATTGCCGCGCTACCGAGACCATTGCGTTCGCTCCATCTACGGTATGGATCGGCGGGATCGCTGCCGGCGACCATCAGTCTGATTTGTGGGTTGTTCAACCCGACCAACGCTTCTAAGACGATGGGAAGTCCCTTCAGTTGAAATCCATTGCCCGCGAAAAAGATCAGTGTATCCTGTTCACCAATCCCATATCGATTTCTTATATCTTTTCGAAGCTGTTTTTTTGCCGAAATATTAAACCGTTGCCTGTTGACACTGTTGTAGATGACGCGGATGTTTTCGCCGGATACAGCGTAATGATGACGAATCTGGTCCTTGACCAGTTGTGAGTTGGTCATGATGAAACGGGCGCCGTTTCGGCAAAAGATCCTCTTCTCCAGATAGGTTAAGGCCTGTCTCCTGGGTGTGATGGCCTTGAATCCCCTGACAAAGGGATGAGGATAGCGCTGTTCCATCTGGACCGGGTTGATGCCGTCCGAGGCCCGGAAGATATCCTGATCCCAGAGCCGCTCCATACTTTGGACCACATCCATTTGAAATTCGGCGATCCGTTTCGCGGCCATATAAGCAAAAGACAGGTTTTTCCCCGGTGAGGTCAGGGGGAAAAGAGGTACATGATGGAGGTGGATACCGGGGACTCTTTCCCCGGAATGGGCAAACACATGGACTTCGTGGCCTTGCCTGACGAGTTCCGTGCTGATGGACATGGTGTACTTTTCGAGGCCGCCTTTGGTTGAAAGAAAATGCCGGCATGCCAGCCCGATTTTCATCTAAAGTGCTCCCAGACTATCTTAATTATGAAAATTCTTGTCGAAAATGATTCCTGCTATCAGAGAAAAGGGGGTTATGTACAGAGGAAAATCAAAAATCCTTTATATATGTCCGAAGAATGATTTATCCGGAGCGATGTGCAAAAGATCCTTTTTTTCTTAATCTTCCCACACAGCCTGAAGATCGGCAATGAGTTTTCGGGCATCCTCACAGCTCAGGTCGAACCCGGTTTTGCCGCCGCCGGGATGAGGCAAATCGAGGTGAATGCCTTGGTCAGTTTTTTTGATCTCCCAGGATTGATCAGCCGAAGGTCTGAGATCTTCATGCAACCAGTCGTTCGGATGGAATTCAGCGATCTGAATCAGTACACCGAAAGCATCTCGGGGATGGATGAAGAGTTCTTTCCAAAGGACGCCCGTATATTCATTGTAACCGAAATAGGGGATCCGGTGATGCTCAAGCAAGGCTTTTGTTTCCTCGATATTTCTTGTTTGGAGTGTGATGTGGTGAACCCCGCCTTCCCGCTCGGAAAGAAAGTTGTCCAGAAAGCTTCCCCGGGAAGTCGGCTTCAGGATCTCGATCCGGCTGAGATCGCCCAGGGAGAAAATTTGCCAGAAGTACTTCATAACCGGGTCTTGGGCGGAGGCGCCCGGTATCGCTCCCAGTATCTTTTGGAAAAAATGTTCCGCCTTCGTGTAATCCCGAACGGCAATCGACACGTGATCAATACGCGAGATAAGAGGATTCATCGTACACCTCCTGCTTTGATTACTCCTGTTGACTATCCGACATAACGAACAGGCTGGAGAGTTTGAAGAGTTCCCAGTTGAGAACGGCACCCAAAATGGCGATTCGGTTTGTGTCATGGAGCATCACGTATACACCGGTCGACGCCGCCGGTGTCTTGTCTCCGACAAGTATTTCATAGGTTTTCTGAGTCAGGTCCGTTAAGGTTATACGTGCGGTTGGTTCATAAAGACCATACTGGTCGAGCACCTTTTCATTTTTATCCGCTTGAAAGGAGTCGATTTCCGTCAGGGTTGTGATGGCCTCCAGAAAATCGTTAATCTTTTCGGCTGCGTTGACCTTCCTCTCGCCGCTAATAATATTCCATGATCCGTCCGTGTCTTTCATGCACCGGAGTGTCAGACCTTCCCGGGTAACAATTCTAAGTCCCTGTATATCTGACGCTTTCAGGGGGAGAAACCGTTCCCCTTGGGGGAGCTCCTTTGGATCCGGCCTATCCTCTTCGAAAACGAGATAGAAGAGAAACAGCACGGCAAACAAAATTGCGGCGATGCAAATTGGTTTTTTCAACGTTTCTGTTTTCTCCTCCAGGCGACCACAACACCGATGGCCATGATGAGGGCCGGTTGCAGGATGACGACGGCAATAAAGACCATTCGGGCTTGCACCGGCGGCAGGATCAGGGGGGCTTTATCCCCGGCAGTCAGGTTCTTCTTAACGATGATCAGCGGCTGGTCTTCCGTGAGGTAGCGGACGGTATTCATAAACAAGTTCCGATTTCCCGCCAGGTCAAGGTACTGGTTCGAGATGAATTCGGATGAACCGAAGACAACGAGACGTCCCTTGAAAGGTGCTGTCTTGAGTTTATTTTGCTCGGTTTCCGCGGTGCCTTCCACGACGACCGCCACCGGTATGGGGCCTTTCTGATCCCGCCCGGTATCGTAACGAACATCTCCTTGTTCGGCAAGGGCCCTGTCGGTCTCAGACCAGCTCCGGTCACTGCTCAGCGCCAGAGAGGTCACGCTGATGCCGGGAAGGACGGCATCTCCTTTTAACACAGAACGGGTCATCGGGAATATGGTCGGGATGGTAAATTTTTCCGTAATCGTGTGATCGAGATAGGATTGGATGATCGGGACCAGGGGGCCTTTGGCCATGAGATAATTCACGGGATCGACGAGAATGTCGTTGCCCAGCTTCAGGTCATAAGACCCGAGCAGCGCCGCCAAGCCGTAATCCGATCCGGGGTCGACGGCCAGGATGACTTTGCCCCCCTTTTCCAAATACCCTTGGAGGGCTGCGACTTCATCGGGGGTGAAGTTCTCTTTTGGACCGTTGGCGACAACCAGGGCTGCATCCGGGGGAACTTGCCGGCTCGAAAGCAGAAGCAGGGTTTTTATGAGATAGTTTTCCGTTTCCAGGGTTGTTTTCAACAGCTCGGAACTGCTGCCGTCCATATTATTTGGTTCCTTCAAGGTCCGTTCGCCATGACCGGTCAGGAAATAAATGATTTTCTGCTGAGGGTTGTTCAGGGAGAGGATGGCGTTGATGATGCTTTCCTCTCCGGCGGCGGGAAGCACTTTGTACTTGCCGTTCATTTCGATGACGACCGTTCCGTAGTTACTCACGCCGAAACGTTTCGCCAAGGCGGGATTGCGGTCAGGATCGTAGAGATGATAGGTGAAATGCCTGCCGGCCAGGGCAAATGGATCGAGGACATTCATCAATTCCCGCTTCTGATTGCGCTGGAAGAAAGCCGTGACCCGGATGGGGGCCGAGATGCTTTCCATGATCTTTTCCGACGCGGCGGACAGACTCATGTCCTTGCGCGGAGTCAGGTCGAATCGGACATTGTGTCGATTGGCGATGGCCTGGATCAGGATCACAATGCCCAGCAGAACAATAATAAACAGGATAAGGCTCAGCCATTGCCGGGTACCGTATTCAAAGAGAAAATGTCGGACCTCTGTGTAATTAAGGACCGCGTATGCCAGGACGCCGAGAAAGCCGCTCAGGAGGCAGCCAAATCCCCAGATACGCCAATCACCGCCGAAAGCGATCAGCGCCAGGCCCGACAGGCTGAGGGAAATGCTAAACCATAGCAGATAAGAAAGAAGATTTTTTTTCATTGGACGCCCCTCCATTTCCTGGCGGAAAGGGCGAGCATCGCGAGGACGACAAAAACCAGGTGAAAGTTGACAAAAAAGATGATGTCCTTCAGATCGATGGCGCCTCGGGTAAAGTTATAAAGCCGATCGAAGAGGGAAAAATTCAGCAAAATATTGATCACATCGGGATTGGCCACAGCTTCATTCCAGGTCAAAAACCAGAACATCAGCAAAACCAGGTAAGTGCCCAAAGCGGCAACAATCTGGTTTTCCGTCAGGATCGAAATCATGACCCCGCAAATGATGAAGGCCGAACCCATAAGGAAAAGACCCAGGTATCCCGCAAAGAGAGGACGCAGGTCGATATGAAAGAGGAGGGTTGTGATCGCCGGGTAAGTCAAAGTCAGGCCCAGCATAATGACCAGCATGAGCAGCGCGGAGAGGTATTTACCCGCAAACAATTCCCAGTCGCGCAATGGATATGTCCAGAGCAGTTCGATGGTGCCGAGTTTTTTTTCCTCGGCAAACAGACGCATCGTGATCAGCGGCATGATGATGGTCATCATGTAACGGATGTCATTGAAGTAGAGTTCCCAAATCTTTTCGAAATCCACTTTTTTTAGGGTCCACATAACGTACATGATAAGGTCGGTGTAGAAAAAATAGCCGGCCAGGAGGAGAAAGGCAGAAATGATGACGTAAGCGATGAACGATTGGAAGTAGGACTGTATCTCCCGTCGAAAGATGTACCACATGCCCATCTATGCTGCCTCCTCCTTTGTGACCAGTTCCAGAAAGACGTCTTCCAGGGTCAGGTTCTGTTTTTTCATCTCCAGAATGGGACCGCCTTCGGTATGGATCAGCCCGGACAACTCTCTCAAAATCGCTTCGTCCTTTTGGACCTGAATGGTGAAGGCCCGGGCACCGGAGAAGGTCGCTTCCGATACTTCCACCGCGACGACACCGGAAATGCCGGCGATATGCTTTTCCAGGTGTGGATTGTTGCCGTAGTACTGGATATAAATATGGCCGTACATTTGAATCTTTTCCTGGAGATTTTGGGGTGTATCCAGGGCGATCAGACGTCCCTTGTGGATGATGATGACCCGGTTACACGTTTCGCTGACTTCGGGAAGAATATGGGTACACAGGATGATGGTCCGCTCCCGGCCAAGATTCTTGATCAGAGAACGGAAATCCGAGACCTGTCGGGGATCGAGGCCGATCGTCGGTTCGTCCAGAATGAGAATTTCCGGATTATTCAAAAGCGCCTGAGCAAGGCATACTCGCTGGCGGTAGCCCTTGGACAAGGCACCGATCAACCGGTTGGCCATGTCGTCGATGCCGCAGGTGGCCATCACTTCGTCGATATGACCTGTTCTTTTGGCTGGCGCGACCCTTTTGACGGAAGCGGCGAAGCGAAGATATTCCCGGATATCCATGTCGGGGTACAGGGGAACCCGCTCAGGGAGATAACCAACGTGGCGCTGAACCTGCAGGGGTTCTTTGACTACATCGTAGCCGTAAACCAGCGCCCGGCCACGTGTCGGCGGGAAAAAACAGGTGAGAATCCGCATGCTGGTCGTTTTCCCGGATCCGTTCGGGCCCAGGAGACCGACGACATCTCCTTTATCAATGCGAAAGGTAACATCCTCGATCCCGCGTATGGGGCCGTAGTATTTTGTCAGGTGCTCTACCTCAATCATGACTTTCCCTTTGGTCCTTAAGTGATATGCCTGCCCAAAAACGTCTTATGTCGGAATAAACAGAACGCCGACGAGTCTCCTTGATACCTTTTCAATGACCGGCTCCATGCAGCCTCTGAATTTTGCCGGTAGTGTCTGTTTATTCATACATTCGCCAATCCTATAGATGATGGCTGGAATGCCTGTCAAGGGAAAAGCGGGAAGGGGCTTTCATCAAATCCTGCTTGACGAAAGAATAAAAAAAGGGTAGTCGAATCGGCATTATATTTGATGGAGTCCCTGTTTTATGGAAGAAAGTGAGCTTTTAAAAAGACGACTGGAGAAGATCGAATCCCTGAAAAACGATGGGATTGCCCTTTACCCCAATACGTTCCACTATAAGGATACGGCTGCGGGCATGCTGATTAGGTTTGACGACAAAGATAACGATGTTTTATCGGAAGTCACCGAAACCTTCACCATCGCCGGGCGCCTGATGGCGGTCCGGGATTTCGGAAAGGCCGCATTCATTAAAGTTCAGGACCGTACGGGATCTCTGCAGGGCTATGTGAATCATGTGATACTGGGAGATGACGATTTCGGTCTCTATCGGCGTCTGGATGTCGGGGATATAGTTGCAATGACCGGTCGAATTTTCCGGACCCGGACGGAGGAACTGACCATCGAGGTCTCAGAACTCCAACTCCTTTCCAAAGCGATTCGTCCCCTGCCGGAGAAGTGGCACGGCCTGACGGATGTGGAAACGCGCTATCGGCAACGCCACCTGGACCTGATTACCAACGCCAAATCGCGGGAAGTATTTCTGCGTCGCAGCCGGATTATCCAGTTTATTCGCCATTTTATGGAGAAGCGGGATTTCATGGAGGTCGAAACGCCCATGATGCAGCCCAAAGCGGGAGGCGCCATGGCAAAACCTTTTAAAACCTACCACAATGCTTTAGGGATGGATTTCTACCTGCGCATTGCACCGGAACTGTACCTGAAAAGACTGATCACAGGCGGTATGGAGCGGGTCTTTGAGATCAACCGGAGTTTTCGGAATGAGGGGATATCGACGTCCCACAATCCGGAATTCACCATGATGGAGTTTTATCAGGCCTATGCGACCTACGAAGATCTCATGACCATGACGGAGGAAATGTTTACCGCTCTGGCCGAACGGATTTTCGGCAGTGATAAATTTGTTTACCAGGGGACGGAAATAGACTTGGGGCGTCCCTGGAAAAGGATGACCGTTAAAGAAGCCATCATGGAGCATTGCGGCATCGCGGCGGATGTCCTGGAAGATGCCGAAAAAACGACAGCTTATGCCCGCAAACACGGTATCGATGTGCCGGATAATACTCCCCTGGGCAAAGTGATGATGGAGATATTTGATGAAAAGGTGGAAGACCGAATCATCCAGCCGACTTTCGTAACCCAGTATCCCATCGAGGTCTCTCCCTTGGCTCGGAAAAATGAACAGGATCCGGCTTTCACGGACCGGTTTGAGTTAATTATTCACGGCAAAGAAATTGCGAATGCCTTTTCGGAATTGAACGATCCTGTGGATCAGCGGGATCGATTTCTCAACCAGTTGAAACAGCGCGAGGGTGGGGATGAAGAGGCCCACGAAATGGATGAGGATTATATCTCCGTCCTTGAATACGGGATGCCTCCTACCGCCGGTGAGGGAATCGGTATTGACCGACTGGTCATGCTTTTTACGGATTCAGCGTCTATTCGAGACGTGATCCTGTTTCCGCATATGAGAACCAAAGAAGGATGAACCGCAGGATGGACCATTGATGGGTTCCTATGAACTGTTCATCAGCCTGAGATACCTCCGGGCCAGGAGGAAGCAGGTTTTCGTTTCGATTATAACCTTTATTTCCATCGCCGGAATCTTGCTTGGCGTCGCGGCGCTCATTATTGTTCTAGCTGTCATGAACGGCTTTGAGACGGACCTGCGGAACAAGATTCTCGGTGTCAATGCCCATCTGGTCCTCATGGAATACAGCGGTACCATGCGGGATTTTTCAAAGGTACAAAATACGGTGAGTGCGATCGAGGGGGTTGCGGGCGCGACCCCTTTTGTTTATGGTCAGGCCATGGTTAAAAGCGGGCCCAATGTCAGCGGTGTGGTTATCCGGGGGATCGACATGGTAAGCGCCTCACGGGTGCTGCAGATCAACCGGATGTCCGCGGGAACGATGACAGATCTGTCTGATCGCGACCGGAAAACCCTTCCTGTTGAACCGGCGCGCCAAAAACTTCCCGGTGTGGTGGTGGGGAAGGAACTGGCGAAGAACCTGGGTTTTGGCCTCTATGACACGGTCAGCATCATTTCGCCCATGGGTGTTTCTACACCGATGGGATTGATTCCTCGGCTCAAAAGATTTCTGGTCGTGGGGATCTTCGATTCGGGGTTTTACGAGTACGATTCCACCCTGGTTTTTCTGTCTCTTCCGGATGCGCAGGCGTTTCTTAACATGGACGATCTGGTCACGGGGATCGAAATTCGCCTGACGGACATCTATGAGGCCGACCGGGTGGCTAACGCCGTTAAGACGAAGCTGGGTTACCCCTATTGGGTCAGGACCTGGATGGAAATGAACAAGAATTTGTTTTCGGCCCTGAAACTGGAAAAGCGGGTTATGGCGATCATTCTGAGCCTGATTGTGCTGGTCGCGGCATTCAACATCATTACAACCCTGATCATGGTGGTGATGGAAAAGCACCGTGACATTGCTATTCTTAAATCTATGGGCGCCAGTTCCCGGAGCATTATGAAAATATTTATTTTTCAGGGACTTACCATCGGTTTTATCGGCACATCCCTGGGGTGCGCGCTGGGGGTGACGGTTGCGCTCCATCTCTCGCAGATATCGCTTTTTATCGAACGGCTCTTCGGATTTAAGATTCTTCCCGGCGATGTCTATTATTTGAGCGAACTGCCTTCCCGGGTCAATTACGGCGATGTTGTTTTTATTGCTCTGGGGACGTTGCTGATTAGTTTTCTATCCACCATTTATCCGTCGTGGCGGGCATCGAAATTGGACCCGGCGGAAACGCTGAGATACGAATGAGCAGGACTGAGATCATCAACAAAAGGATTGGACTGTGATCCGCCTGGAACAGATGACGAAAATCTTTGTCAAAGACGGCAACCGCATTGAGGTCCTGCGGGGCATCGATCTGGAGATCGCCAAAGGAGATTCTCTGGCTGTGCTCGGGGTTTCGGGCGCGGGGAAAAGTACGCTGATACATATTTTGGGGACCTTGGATCATCCGACCTCCGGGTCTCTTTTTATCGATGGGTTGAATGTATTCCGCTGGAATGAAAGGGAATTGGCGGAGTTCCGTAACCGGAAAATCGGGTTTGTCTTTCAATTTCACCACCTCCTGCCGGAATTTACCAGTTGGGAGAATGCCATGATGCCGGCACTCATTCATGGCTTATCAAAGGAAGAGGCCCGAAGCAGGGCTCGGGATATTTTGGTGGAATTGGGTCTTGAACATCGCTTAACCCACAAGCCGGGCGAACTTTCGGGGGGGGAACAGCAGCGGGTGGCTCTGGCCCGGGCAATGGTTATGGAGCCGGAAATTCTGCTGGCCGATGAGCCCACAGGAAACCTTGACACGGAGACGGGAAAGAAGGTAGAAGACCTTCTATTGAATTTCAACCAAAACAAAAACGTAACGCTGGTCGTGGTGACGCATAACAAGTCGCTTGCCGACCGGATGTCCCGGAGTATCGGTTTAAGGGACGGAAGGGTGTATGCCGGTGAATAAGAAGAAAATCTTTCAAGTGATTCTGTTTTCTCTGTTCGTCGTGTTTATTCTGTTATCGGGGCAAATGGCGCATGCCCAGGAGGTCAAAGAGGTTAAGAAGGTCACCCTCCTGCCGTTTTCCGTACATGCGCCCTCTGATCCGCAGGCTCTGCAGGACAAGGTATTCGGTGGCCTGATCAGAGAGCTGAAAAAAAGCCGGCTGATTGAGGTAATCGACAACAGCCAAACTCCCGGCGACGAATCCGCGGAACCCTTCAACGAAGCCATGGCCATGTCAATCGGGAAATCCCTGGGAACCGATTATGTCGTCGGGGGCAGTATCTCGCAATTCGGCAATATCATCAGCGTTGATGTACGTCTCTATGACATCGGTCAGGAAAAGACGATACCCGGTTTTTCCATCCAGGGGCGGGGCACGGAAAACCTTTCGACCGTCATCCAGCAGGTGAAAACGACCATTCTGGCCAAAATCGATGTTGTGCAACGTATCAGCCGGATCGAATTCAAGGGTAACCGAAAAATCGGGGCGGGCGCCATCGAACAGAAAATCAAGAGCGAACGGGGAGGGATTTTCTTTGAGGAAACGCTCGCGGAAGATATCCGTGCTATCTATAAAATGGGCTACTTCGAGGATGTGAAGGCCGATGTGGAGGATAGTCCGGAAGGCAAAATCATCGTTTTTATTCTCCAGGAAAAATCCCTGATTTCGGAGATTGTGATCAAGGGAAACAAGAAGGTCAGCACCAGCGACATCGAGGGCATCATCACCCTTAAGGTTCGCCAAACACTGAACAATGAGAAACTTCGGGAAGATGTGGATAAAATCCGATCCCTTTATGACAGCAAGGGATATTATGATGCCGAAGTGCAGGACATCATTGAAAAGGATGGGGAAAAGGACGTCCGCATCGTTTTCCAGATTAAGGAAAATGATCGGTTGTACATCAAAAAAATCAGTTTCGAAGGCAATCAGGCTTTTACCGCCAAAGAACTGAAGAAAAACATGACGACACAGGAAAAGGGTTTTTTCTACTTCTTTAATGATTCCGGCCTGCTTAAAAGAGAAATGTTAAAGCAGGACGTTGCAAAAATCACCGTATTTTATTTAAATAACGGTTATCTTAACGCGCAACTGGGTGAACCGGATATTACACACGACAAAAAAGGCATTTATATCAAGATCCCGGTTAGTGAGGGGAAACAGTTCCGTATCGGTAAGGTTGATATTATCGGAGATACGTTGAAGGTTTCCAAGGAAGATCTCTTAAAAGGCCTAGCGATGAAGGAAAAAGAGATATTCGACCGGAGCGCCATCATCAAGGACATCGATGCCCTCACCCAGAAGTGTAATGACGAAGGCTACGCCTATGCGGAAGTGGTCCCCTTGACAAACATTCACGACAAAGAACAACTGGTTGATGTGACGTTCCGTGTGACAAGAAACCAGTTGGTTTACTTTAACCGGATCAATATCCTCGGCAATGATCGGACACGGGACAAGGTGATCCGCCGCCAGCTCTCCATTGTCGAAGGGGATCTCTACAACAAAACGGACCTCAAGAACAGTTATACCCGCATCAACCGCCTGAACTATTTCGAAGAAGTGGATATCCAGACGGAGAAGGGCCCGGATGATTCGCTGACGGATGTCAATATCCGGGTCAAGGAAAAGCCGACGGGCATGTTCAGCATCGGCGCCGGATACAGCGCCGTGGACGCCGCTGTTTTCACGGCGAGTGTCTCGCAGCAGAATCTTTTTGGCCGGGGACAGTCCTTGAACCTGAAAGCCAGCCTGGGTACAAGGGTGACCAATTTCGATCTTTCCTTCGTCGAACCCTGGCTTTTTGATATTCCATTGTGGTTCAAGGTAGACGCCTGGAACTTTATCCGCGAATACGACGAGTATGACCTGGACTCCAAGGGTTT
>Ga0302253_1001765_pt1 | contig 12087 bp, 13 predicted proteins | sample AAG_RA_Trp_MG_FD_193537 | JGI IMG/M metagenome (GOLD analysis project Ga0302253, IMG submission 193537) | Enriched activated sludge microbial communities from anaerobic digester in WTTP, New Holstein, Wisconsin, United States - AAG_RA_Trp | ecosystem: Engineered > Bioreactor > Anaerobic >... | reverse complement strand
CCTGATCGTACCGAACTCCCCCAAAAAATCCAGGAACCTTCCTGTCAGCGGCTCGTCAAGGAGATATTCTTTCATGAACGAACCGTCCACGCAGACCTTTGACTGGAGGGACTTAACAATTCGCATCTGCCGCCACCTCCCGGATTGCTGCCGCGGCCGTTTCGATCTGTTCGCGGGTATTGAGACAGGAAAAACTTGCACGGATGCAGCCCCTGCCGCCATCGATCTTATCATGGACAAGCGGTGCACAGTGGAGTCCGGTGCGGGTGATGATATGGTATGCCCGGGCAAGGATGAAGCCGGCCTCATCATTGTCCAGGTTCCTGATATTGAAGGAGACAACGGGAAGATCGGGGGTCTCATGATAGATGACGATATGGGGATCCCTGCCCAGTTTCCCGATGAAATCCGATGTCAGGCTCCGTAATTTGTTCGTAATGGCGTCCTGTCCTTCCCGTTCGATGTACCGGGTGCCGGCAAGGAGCGAGGCAATGCCGGGATAGTTCTGGGTCCCGGCCTCGAATTTATACGGCATATCCTGCGGGTGGGATACCAACCGCGAATCCGAACCGGTGCCGCCCTGCCGGGTTGAAGCGACCGCTTCCGGCTCCTGGATATAAAAACCGCCGATGCCGGGAATACCGAAAAGTGCCTTGTGCCCGGTGAAGACGAATGCCCCGGCAGGTATCTCCGACAGGCTGACGGGGATCTGTCCGGCAGTCTGGGCCCCGTCGATAACAAGGAAGATGTCGTTGGATGCGCAGTATTCCGCAACGGGCCGCACATCCTGAAGGGTGCCAAGGACGTTGCTGCCGTGGGTCATGACAACCAGGCGGGTGTCGGTCCGGATGGCTTTTTTTATCTCGTGGAGGGAAACCCGGCCATCATCAAAAGGCAGGATAGAGAGGCTCAGCCGCCCCTCCCCTTCGAGAGTGCGCAGGGGACGGAGCACGGAGTTGTGATCGAGTTCCGTGGTGATGGCGTGGAACGGTGTGCCGGCCTTTTTTGTAAATCCATGGATCAGCAGGTTCAGTGCATCGGTGGCATTCTGGGTAAATACGAAATGTTCCGGTTTTTCTGCCCGGAAAAATGCAGTGAGGGCATCGCGCGCAGCAGACGGGTAATCAGTGGATCCGCTGCCGGTCGTCCGCCCGGCCTCGTGCACCGGGTTCCGGAGGCAGGATGCAACCTCATCAAGAACTTCCACAGGTTTGGGCCAGGTTGTGGCGGCATTGTTGAGGTAGATGGGGGGAATATCAGGATGCGATGTGGATGTCATGGCAGTACCTGCAATGGAGTATGTGAATCTCCGTTTCAGATGCAATAAGTGCATCGGGCCGGGTTCAGGAACCCGGCATCCTTCAGGGATCATGACTGCAGAATCCCTGATCCGCGAACCGGACCGGAACCGGGACCTGAAAAATTCATAATCTTCAAACGGGAAGAAGGCACAGGATATTTGGAGCCAGTCATGGAGCGACCAGCAAAGTGCCCGTTCTGCAAACCGTTTGCCGATGATATCGTTGCAAAGAACGAGCTCTGCTATGCACGATGGGACCGGTACCCGGTCAGCAAGGGCCACCTGCTCCTTTTGCCCTTCCGGCATACGCCGGACTTATTCTCGCTGACGCAGGATGAGAGGCTGGCCATGCTTGAGCTGCTCGATGAATGCATCGGGATCCTTGTTGAAAATTTCAGGCCTGACGGGTACAACATCGGCATGAATATCGGCGCTGCAGCAGGACAGACCATCCTCCATTGCCACTGCCATGTCATCCCCCGGTACACTGGAGACGTGCAGCGCCCAAGGGGCGGGATCCGGGGCATCGTGCCGGGAAAGAGAGGTTACTAGAGGATCGAACTGCATCCGGGGAATAGTGCAGGAACTGCGGTTTTTCCTTCATACCGGCCCTGCAGGCCATCTGCGATCCCGATCGGCTTCCCAGGGCCCAGATAACCATGGTTATCGTTTTTTCAATTAGCGTCGTAAATATCCATGGAAACGCCCTTTTCCGGATCCTGAGTTTCATGGTTTTTTAAGAGACTGACATGGATCGGCCTCCGGAAAGTGAAAACGGAGCCCGTAGAGGGCTCCGTTTCGCACATCCCGGTACACGGCCGGTGACAGGGTAGATGAGCGGAGGAACCTCACGATCCATCTCCGGAAACCAGCGGAACAGACCGTTCCGCGAAATTATCCGCCCTCGCCCCGTTTTCAGCAACCCCCGTTCCGGTACGCCCGATAAAAAAAAATACCGACACGTATACTCATGAATACAGGCAATACCGGTACTATTCTGCTGCTGGCGCGGAGCGGGGAACATAAAAAACGGTACCAGGATGATCGCATGGTGAAACGTTATCTGAAGGTGATATCACTAAAAGAAGCACTCGCGCTTCTCGCCCGGGAATTCTCCTGCAAACCCTCGACGGTACAGGTGCCGCTGGAGAAGGCTGCCGGGCGGGTCACCGCGGCACCGATTTTCGCACGCTATTCGGTACCGGAGATCCACCTTTCGGCCATGGATGGGATCGCTGTCGTCAGCGCCGAAACGCGGGGTGCTTCCGAACAGCACCCGGTCACCCTGCCGCGGGCTGCCCGGCTGAATACCGGCAACATCGTCCCTCCGGAATATGATGCAGTTATCATGATTGAGGATGTCTGGGAGGATGGCGGGAGCTATACAATACGAAAGGCTGCCGCACCCTGGCAGCATGTCCGCCCGGCAGGCGAGGATCTTGCCGAATCGGAGATGGTCATGCCATCCTTCCACCGGATACGGCCTCACGAGATCGGGGCACTTGCCACCTATGGTATTACGAATCCGGAGGTCATTACGGTCCGCGCGGGTCTCGTCCCCACGGGAAGCGAGCTCGTCCCTGCAGGGACCCGCCCGAAGCCCGGACAGGTCGTAGAGAGCAACACGATCATGGCACAGGCGATGCTCGAGGGCGTGTGTGCAGACTGTACCCGATACCCCTTTGTCGAGGATAACCCGGAGAAGATCCGCGGGGCTGTTGCACGGGCCGTAAAGGAGAATGACATCGTCATCATCTCTGCCGGGTCTTCCGCGGGAACAAAGGATTATACCGCGGATGTCATCGCAGAACTTGGCGAGGTCCTTGTCCACGGGATCGCCATCAAGCCCGGTAAACCCGTTATCATCGGTAGGATCGAAGGCAGGCCGGTCTTCGGCCTCCCGGGCTATCCCCTCTCTGCCCTCACCGTCCTCCGCGAGATCATCCTCCCGTTCCTTCGAAACTACGGTCTTGCTGTGCCGGAATCACAGGTTGTACGAGCCTGTATCACGTCCGCGTATCCCAAGGAGATCGGATCGGACGAGTTCGTCCTCTGTACGCTCGGAAGGGTGGGAGATCGCTGGATCGTCTCCCCCCAGTCCCGCGGTGCCGGTGTCCAGATGAGTGCCGTGCGGGCGAACGCTTTCCTGAGGGTTCCCCTTGTCTCGGAGGGATTCAATGCCGGCGACACTGTCGATGCCCGGCTTATGGTGCCGGAAGAAGAGGCAACAAACGCTCTCCTCGTAACCGGCAGCCATGACCCGGTTCTGGATTATCTTGCCAACCTCATCAGGCCCTCCGGGGTTTCCCTCATCTCCACCCACGTGGGGAGCATGGGAGGTATCATTGCTCTGAAAAAAGACGAGTGCCACGCCGCTCCCACGCACCTCCTTGCCGATGACGGGACATATAATACCTCATACCTGCAAAAGTTCCTGCCGGGCAGGTCAGTGTCCCTGCTCTGTATTGCCGGAAGGCAGCAGGGAGTGGTATCGCGGGACGGTATCGGTTTTTCCGGTATTCCGGGCCGGTCATTCATCAACCGCCAGAAAGGATCCGGTACCCGTATGCTCCTCGATTACGAGCTGAAAAAAGCCGGGATCGCGCCATCGTCACTTCCCGGGTATGACCGGGAGGTCACCACCCATATCGCAGTGGCGCTTGCAGTCAAAAGCAAGGAGGCGGATGCCGGCCTGTGTGTGTACAGTGCTGCGAAAGCACTCGGCCTCCCCTTCGTGCCGGTAGCGGAGGAGCGGTACGAGCTCGCGTTCCGGAAAGAGCATGAAAACGATCCGCGGCTGGTCGCTTTGATCGAAGCAGTCCGTTCACCGGAATTTAAAAAGATCCTGACCGGGCTCGGAGGGTATGATACCAGAGAGACAGGGATTATCCGCCCGGGAGATCCCTGATTTCCGGGATCGGATCCCGCAGCAGCCGCGGACAAAAACGCTGCCCATCAGGGTATTCATGAACCCGGAAAATGCGGTGAATTTTTTCTTGGTTTTAAAAGTAGTTAACATTTTCATTACTCTTATGCATCCGTAAACTGGCAAATCCACAATTTCTTCTGGAAATTCACGTAAAAAAGGGATGGTTTTACGAGATAAGTTAATCGAAGTATAATAGTGATTTTTTTTGTTAACCTGATTTAATGAAAGTACCTATTTGCAGATTTAGAAACATTTAACTTTCATGCAGTACTACCATAGCATTACGACGACAAGTGTGTGATACGCATGGCGTTTTCTGTACATGTAAACATTGAGCGATGCACCGGTTGCGGCAACTGCGTCATCGCATGCCCGGTGGATGCGCTTGAGCTCTTCACCGTGGACCCTGTGACCAAGGAAAAGATCTATGCAGTAAAGAACGGAAAATCCATCCATCTTGATGTCAAAGCCGAACTCTGCGCCGGCTGCGGCGTCTGTGTCAAGGCCTGCCCGTACGATGTGATCCGGCTCTCCGGCAAAGGAGCCGAAGTCATGACCGAGGCCTGAAGGGAGGGAGACAATGGCAGAATCAATCACCGTTAACCTTATCTCCGGCAGGACCATCCAGCAGGGTGTTGCAATCGAGAGCGGCAAGGAGAAGCCGTCGTACCGTACCGCATGCGGTATTATCGAGATGGATATCTCCGACTTAAAGAAACTCGGTGCCTGGAAGAACACCAACGTGAAGGTCACCAGCGACTACGGCAGCGTCGTCGTCAAAGCTGTCGAAGCCACGCAGGGACCCCACCCGGGAGTTGCTTTCATCCCGATGGGGCCGTGGGCAAACTCCGTTGTCAGCGACAACACCTACTCCACCGGCATGCCGACCTTCAAGGGCACGCCGGTGAAGATTGAGATCGCAATCAACGAACCGGTCCTTCTTGGTGTAGAGCTGGTGCAGAGACAGTGCGGGGTGAAAGTAGGATGACCAAGACCATTACCGATGTAATATGCCCGTTCTGCGGGACCCTCTGCGATGATATCGAAGTTACCGTCTCTGACGACGGGAAAAAACTCCTCGAAGTTGCGAATGCCTGTGTGATCGGGACCGAGAAGTTCCTCCACTCCCAGTCAGCCGACCGGGTAACGAAACCCCGGCTCCGCCAGGAGGACGGCAGCTGGAAGACCATCAGTTACGAAGAAGCAGCGGACTATACGGCACAGGCGCTTGCCAGGGCAAAGAAGCCCCTGATGTACGGATGGTCCTCCACCAACTGCGAGGCCCAGAGCGTAGGAAACGAGATCGCCGAGATTGCGAAGGCCTGCTGTGACAACACCGCTGCAGTCTGCCACGGAACGACCCTTATTGCCGTGCAGGATATCGGTCTCCCGAGCTGCACGCTGGGTGAGATCAAGAACCGTGCCGACCGCATCATCTTCTGGGGCTGCAACCCGGCCCACGCCCACCCCCGGCACATGTCCCGGTACTCCATCTTCCCCCGCGGCTTCTTCACCGGCAAGGGACAGATGAGCCGCAAGATGATCGTTGTCGACCCCCGCTGCACCGACACCGCCAAAATGGCCGATGTCCACCTGCAGGTCGAGCAGGGAAGGGACTACGAGCTCCTGAACGCGCTCCGTGTCGCATTCAAGGGAGAATGGCTTCCGGACGTTGTCGCCGGCATCCCGGCCGAGAAGATCCGCGAAGCCGCGGACATGATGAAGAGCGGCCGTTTCGGGATCATCTTCTTCGGCATGGGCGTTACCCAGACCCTCTCCAAGAACCACAACATCGATGAGGCAATCGCGGTGACCAAGGACCTGAACGAGTACACAAAATTCTCGATCATGCCGATGCGGGGCCACTACAACGTTACCGGCTCCGGAGAAGTCTTTGCCTGGCAGTTCGGCTTCCCGTACTCCGTCGACCTCACCCGCGGCTTTGCCCGCTACAATCCCGGTGACTCAAGCTCAATCGACCTCCTCAAGCGGGGCGAGGTGGACATGATGTTCACCATCGGCAGCGATCCTGGTGCACACTTCCCGATCAGGGCCGTCAGGGCCATCGCGAAGCTCGACTCGGTCTGTATCGACCCGCACATCACACCGACCTCCGGGGTCTCCAAGCTCCACGTACCGGTCGCGTTCAACGGCGTCGAATGCGGCGGCAACTGCTACCGCATGGACAATGTGCCGATTGACTGCCGCAAGGTTGTCGAACCGCCCGAGGGCATGATGACAGACCTGGACTTCCTTACCATGGTCTGTACCAGGCTGAAGAAACTCAAGGGGGCAGCGTAACATGTCAGAATTCATCATCAAAAACGGCCATGTCTTTGACCCGGTCCAGGGCATCAAGGGCGACAAGAAGGACGTCTGCATCAGGGACGGGAAGATAGTTGACAAGGTCAGCGGATCCGCCAAGGTGATCGATGCAAAGGACAAGACCGTCATGGCAGGCGCCGTGGAGATCCACGCTCATGTAGCCGGGCCCAAGGTCAACCTTGGCCGTATCTACCGGCCCGAGGACAAGCTCTTCAGCTGCACGCCTACGAAGGGCATCGAGCGGATGGGCGGCGGCGCCTCGATCCCGACCACTTTCAAGACCGGGTACGAGTACGCCAAGATGGGATTTGGCGTTGCCATGGAAGCAGCAATGCCCCCGCTCTTCTCCCGCCACGTGCACGAGGAGATCCGTGACACCCCCATCATCGACGAGGGCGCATTCCCGGTCTTCGGTAACAACTGGTTCGTGCTCGAATACCTCAAGAACCAGGAGATCGAGAACACTGCAGCCTACTGCGCCTGGCTCCTCAAGGTCACCAAGGGATACGCGCTCAAGGTCGTGAACCCGGGCGGAACCGAGGCATGGGGCTGGGGACTGAACTGTCTTACCGTGAATGACCCCGTCCCGTACTTCGATATCACCCCGGCCGAGATCGTCAGGGGCCTGATGGAGGCAAACGAGTATCTCGGTCTGCCGCACTCGGTGCACATCCACCCCAATAACCTCGGCAACCCCGGCTGTTACGAGACAACCCTCGACACGCTGAAACTGACCGAAGGCCTTAAGGCGAAGAACAAGTTCGGCCGCGAGCAGGTGCTTCACCTCACCCACACCCAGTTCCACTCCTACGGCGGCACCAACTGGGGCGACTTCGAGTCCAAGGCCAAGGAAGTCACGGACTACATCAACAAGAACAAGACCCTCACCATCGACACCGGTAACGTCACCCTTGACGAAACCACCACGATGACGGCCGACGGTCCGTTCGAGCACCACCTCACCGGCCTCAACCACCTCAAGTGGGCAAACGTTGACGTGGAACTCGAGACCGCAGCCGGTGTCGTTCCCTATATCTACAGCCCGTCCATCTCGGTCTGTGCCATCCAGTGGGCGATCGGTCTTGAGATCGCGCTCATGATGAAAGACCCGATGCGCTGCTACATCACCACCGATCACCCGAACGCCGGCCCGTTCACCCGGTACCCCCGCGTGTACAAGTGGCTGATGTCCGAGAAGGCACGGAAGGTGCAGATCGAAGCATTCAAGCACAAGGACAAGGTCCTCTCCCAGACTGCCATCGGTACGCTCGACCGCGAGATCTCGCTCTACGAGCTTGCCCAGATGACCCGCGCCGGCCCGGCCAAGTCCCTCGGCCTCGCTGCCATGTGTGGCGGCCTGAAGCCCGGCATGGACGCCGATGTTGCCATCTACAACATCAACCCCGACAAACCGGTGGCAAACCCGGACGACATCGAGAAGGCGTTTTCCCGCTGCGCCGCGTTCTTCAAGAGCGGCGTGCAGGTCGTTTCCAACGGCGAGATCGTCAGCAACGGCAACAAGCGCACCCTCTGGGTCAATGTCAAGGCGAAGGAGAACGCCCAGGTCATGCGCGACATCAACGAGAAGTTCGTCAAGTACTACAGCATGACGCAGGCAAACTACGAGGCGCTCGGCCACCATTTTGTTCCGAACCCGTACGCAATCGAGGTTGATGCAACCAACTGAGGTGGAGAAAATGGAAACCGTTACCATTACCATGAAGAACGCGCCTGCACTGTATCTCGAAGCAGACACCATCTCTCCCGATGCATTCGCCGGCAAGAGCGCTGCACAGATCGCCGAACTCCCCGTTTTCGAGGGAAACAATCCCTCGACCCTTGGCACGTACTTTGAAATAAACGGCAATGCAGGTGCTACCGCAGCCGACACGAAGATCGTTGTCAAAGGCGACGTGAAGCAGGTCAAGTACATCGGATTCAGGATGACTGCCGGTGAGATCGTCATCGAAGGATCCGCGGACCAGTATGTCGGCGGCTGGATGAAGGGCGGCAAAATCACGGTCAAGGGCAACGTCGATGCGTTCGCTGCAACCGCCATGAAGGGCGGCGAGATGGTCATCGAGGGGAATGCCGGGAACTACCTCGGCGCCGCATACCGCGGTGACTGGAGGGGCATGTCCGGCGGGAAGATCCTGGTGAAGGGCAATGCCGGATCCGACACGGGCATGTATATGCTTGGCGGCGAGATCGTCATCAACGGCAACTGCGACGTCCACGTCATGACCCATGCCGAGGGCGGCAGGGTCGTCATAAAGGGTAATGCTGCAAGCAAACTCGGAGGCCAGATGGTCGAGGGCGATATCTATGTCTTCGGCAGCATCGACGTCATGATGCCCGGTTTCAGGCCCGTTGACGAGGTCGAACTCACCGTTGACGGCACAAAGGCAACATTCGCCCACTTCATCGGGGATACGGGCGAGCGCCACAAGAAGAAGAAGGGTGTCGTCGTCTACGGCAACCTGTACAAGAAGATCTGAACTTTTCCTTTTTTTCTCAGGTTTCCGGAATCCCTTTTCCGGCACGTGCCATTTCACCCGTGCGGGGAATATATCCGTTTTTTTCGTTGCGGGAAACGGGATTCGGGAGGAGAGAATAAACGTTACACGTCAGGCACGGGCTTTCCGCCTTCATCCGGAACCGGCTTTGCCTCCGGCACCTTCGTGAGGATCTCCTCCCGGAACTTATCGAAGTGGATATCGTCCAGCTGCTCTGAGAGGAGCCTGCCGCTCCATGCCCGGCGGTATACCCAGTCCACGATCTTTTCGATGACAAAGAGTGCCTGTTCCTCCGTCTCGACGGTCAGCAGGTTGCGCCCGATCTTCGGGTGCCGCCCCCGCCGGCCGCCGACCGTGATGAGGTAATGGCGGTGTTCGGGTTTGATCAGGTCATAGTGGCACGACTGGACGCAGGTGCCGCACTGGACACATTTCCCCTCGTCGAGCACCGAGATGCCGTTCCGGATCCTAATCGCGTTCTCCTTGCAGTAATAAACGCAGTTCCCGCAACCGGTGCACATCCGCTCCTTTGTGCGGACCGGCTTCACCCTGCCGATCACCCCGATCTCGTTCAGCATCGGGCTCGTGCAGGCGTTCGGGCAGCCTGCGATGGCGATCCGGATCTTGACCGGCATCTCTTTCCCGAAGAGCTTTGAATCGGCCTTCCTGGCAAGGCTGATGGTATCGATATTGGCGTACTTGCACCGGTTCGTGCCCGGGCATGCGATAATATTGACGATCTCATCCTTCTCGGAACCGATCGGCGTCCCGTTCTTTTCCAGCTGTGTTGCCAGCTTCTTCAGATCCCCGGTTCTGACATGCGGGATCTCGAGCGTCTGGCGGGTGGTTCCGTGAACTTCCCCGTTCCCGTACCGCTTTGCCAGTGCTGCAATCCCCCGGATCTGGTCGACTGCAAAGATCCCGGCAGGCGCCCGGAGCCGCACTGTGCAGAAGTCAGAATCCCGCTCGGTGATGACGCCGCCTTTCATGTGAATGCCGATATCGCGCTGCATCGATCAGGAGTGTGATTGGCAGGATAATAATTGCTGGGATGATGCAGGGAACGTGCAGGGGAAGGACTGGTTACAAAAAGGTTCTCCGCTGACCGTCCCGTCCCTGTCGTGCGGGACCTGCCGGGTTGTCTGCGGCGTCACGCCAAACGGGAAGATAACAACTTCCGGATACCGCACCCGGATACCTCCCCTCACCGGTAGATCATCTTCAGGTCTTCCTTTGCCTTCTCGTGCTCCTGTTTCCTCTTTTTCCCCACGTAAATGAACGAGGGGACGGCGCCGGTCATGAGGAAGATGACACTGTCCTTCATCTGCCCGGCCAGTTCAAGGGTATCGATATTGTTCATGGTCTTCTCGTAAATCTCCATATGGCTCTTTGCATAGTGCGCAGCAGCGAGCGTGTGCCCTCCCGCCTGGGCCTTCTCGCGAAGCTGACTGAAATGTTCGATCTCACGCTGCTGGTCGGCCACGATCTCTTCCATCCGTTCCATAAACTCGTTATAATCCACTTCGGTTGTATTGAGAAGGTAATTGGTGCTGGTGTTTCTTTCAACCTCAAGTTTCGTGAACATCCACTTCCTCCTGAGGTGAAGATAGTCGGATCGGTGATTAATGGTTTTCCCCGTCAGGGCCGGAGCAATTCTGCCCGCGGCAGGGGTATCTTCGTACAGACAGGTTCTGGTTTTTGGCGTCCCGCTGTCACTGCTGAATGAGAGGATCACCTGACTTTCCCGGGACGCGTGCATGGTCATACCCGATCCGGCGTACATTCCTCAAATCGAGTCAATAAATTTATCAGCACGGCCACGGAACAGTCAATGAGATATGCTATGGCGGATCTGCTCACTGATCTTCTGATTTACATTGGTATCGGGATCATCATGTTCACCATCGGGATGATCGCCGGATACCAGCTCCTCATCATGTACTATACGAAACGATTCATGGTGATCGCAAAGGAGTGCTCCGATTCCGATTCTGCAATACCGATTGTCGACGAACTTGCGAGGGAGACGTGAGGGATCCGCCATGGTTGACGTTGTCAGTTATACCCTGATTGCCATCACCTGCCTCTGCTTCGGGCTTATTGTCAGTTTCCAGATTGCCCATATCCACTACTGCAGGAAGCTCACCACGCTCGTGCGGCGATCCATATCTACAAAAACCATCGCCCCGATCCTGGCGGAGTACGAAGCGATCAAACCGAAGAAATAACCTCTGATCCGTATACGATTTTTTTTGGTATTCCGGTTTTCCCGGCTGTATCAAACCCGTACATCCATCCCTCAAAACAGTACCGATACCGCCGTCAGGAGGCAGACGCTCTAATACGTTGATGACGAATAGTAGGGTGATGCGCTGTACGATGCTTGCCAGCGGGAGCAGGGGCAACTGCGTGGTGATCGAGGGACAGACCGGTTCCCTCCTTATCGATGCCGGGCTGAGCGCAAAGGAATGCCTCCTCCGGATGGAACGGGCCGGCATCGATGCCGGGAATATCGAAGCAGTGCTCGTCACCCATGAGCATACCGATCACATCCGGGGCGTTGATGTCCTTGCCCGGAAACTGGATATCGCCGTATATGCAACGCAGGGGACCCTTGCGGATTTCCTGCACTATCGCAGGACCTCGGCAAAGCCCCTTGTGCACCATACCTGCCGCTACCACGAGACCTTTGCCATCGGCGACTTTTCCATCGAGCCGTTTGGTACCTCCCATGATGCAAGGGAGCCCTGCGGGTTCATCATCACGGAAGGGGACCTCCGCGTGGGGTACTGTACCGACACGGGTATCGTCACGCCAGCCATTCATGAGCTGCTCCGTCACTGCGACGGGATCATCCTTGAGAGCAACCACTGCCCGGACATGCTGGCAACCGGCCCTTACCCCGAGTCGCTCAAGCGCAGGATCCGTTCAAAGCACGGGCACCTCTCGAATCCCGCGGCAGCAGCATGTCTCCGCGACTTCGGCAAGGACGTGCCGCAGGTGATCCTCGCCCACCT
>Ga0302253_1001764_pt1 | contig 12091 bp, 14 predicted proteins | sample AAG_RA_Trp_MG_FD_193537 | JGI IMG/M metagenome (GOLD analysis project Ga0302253, IMG submission 193537) | Enriched activated sludge microbial communities from anaerobic digester in WTTP, New Holstein, Wisconsin, United States - AAG_RA_Trp | ecosystem: Engineered > Bioreactor > Anaerobic >... | reverse complement strand
CCCGGGCGAGACAGAAGATCAAAAACTGGATCAATACGGAGGAACGGATCAAGAGCATCGCCCTCGGCAAGGATCTGCTCGAGAAAGAATTCCGCAAGCGGAGCCTGAAGTTTGGTCAGTTCGTCAAATCAGAGGAGATCAAAAAGATCTTTGAAGATTATTCTCTGAGTTCCTTAGATGACCTCCTGGCTATGGTCGGGTATTTTAAACTGTCGCCGAAAAAGGTTGTCAACTATATGCTGCCGGAGCCGGAGGAGGAAGAGGGGACGACAGAAAAGGTTGAGCAGCCGGTCCGTAGAAAGGATCGGCCCAAGTCGTCTGCCGGCATTTCGCTCACCGGCATTGAGGATATCATGGTCCGTTTCGGCAAGTGCTGCGATCCCATACCCGGTGATGACGTGATCGGATTTGTTTCCCGGGGGCGGGGCATTACGGTGCATAAAGCGGATTGTCCAAATGTGCAGGGTGCGGAGCCGGATCGCCTGGTGGAATTGGAATGGAACATCAAGGAGCGCCACACCTACCCGGTACATATGCGGGTGGTTTGCAAGGACAAGAAGGGTGCTTTGGCGGAAATCAGTGCGGTCATCGCTTCTTCCGATGTCAATATCAGTCAGGCGCACGTCGATACAGGGGATTTGAGCGCCGTCTTCAATTTCCGGGTCGATGTGAGCGACTTGAACCAGTTTAATAAGGTTGTTTCAGCCATTCGGCGCATCAAAAATGTACAGTCCGTCGAGCGGATCAAGCTCGTTTGAACGAATTGGCTGTTGACAGGGCACGTTTTTTTACTGTAAGAGGCTCATTCATTAATTAAGGGTACACGGTAGCATCTTATGAAATCCATCCTCTTAAAATCCGGCGTTTTTTGTATGTTACTCCTGCTGGCCGTTTTCCCGGTGATTTTTGCACAGCCGGCCGCCCAAGACAGCTATCGGGTTCTGATCGATCCGGCCCATGGCGGATCGGATCCGGGAGTCAGTCTGTCCGGTAAGCCTGTCGAAAAGGACATCACTCTCGCGTTGGCCCTGTCCTTGAAAAAGTATCTTGAAGGGGGCGATCGGCGAATCAACGTGCAGTTGACCCGGTCAGGTGATAAAACCCTTTCCATTGCCGACCGCCGTAACATGATCAAAAAGTTCAAGGCCGATTTGATGGTCAGTCTCCACGTGAATGCCGGTTTCGGTCCGGACGCCTCAGGTTATGAGATCAGTCTACCCGGGCTCAAACATCTTGGTGCCGCCGATGGTGAAGACATCGTCAAGAATATGGAAAAAACGAAATACGCCAACGACAGCATTCGTCTTGCCCAAATGATCCGGAAGAATCTGGAAATCATTTTCCCCCGCAAGGGTCGCGGCATGCGGGAAATTCCCGTGCCCATTCTGGAGGGCTTGACGGTGCCGTCCGTTTGCGTGGAAATAGGTTTCCTGACGAATAAAGAAGATAAGACCATGCTCCAGGATAAAGACGTTCGGAAGGATATTGTCCGAGCCGTCGGCCGGGGTATTTGTGATTATTTCAATTTATAGGACGGATCAGCATGGAAAGAAACGGCGGTCGTGCCTGGAACGAAATACGGAGCTTGAAAATCACCAATCGGTTTCTTGAGTTTTCCGAAGGATCCGTGCTCATTGAAATGGGACATACAAAAGTCCTCTGTACGGCGAAGCTGGAGGAACGTGTGCCGCCTTTCCTCAAGGGAACGGGGAAAGGTTGGTTGACAGCGGAGTATTCCATGTTGCCCGGTTCGACGCCGGAGAGGACCGCCCGGGAAAATTCCCGGGGTGGTGTCGGCGGCAGAACTCATGAGATTCAGCGTCTCATCGGCCGGTCTCTCAGGGCGGTGACCAATCTGGATTTGCTGGGAGAAAGACAGATCTATATCGATTGCGACGTGCTTCAGGCGGATGGTGGAACGCGCACGGCTTCGATCACCGGGGCCTTTATCGCCCTTGTTGAGTTGTGCCGGTCTCTGATGCAAAAAAAGGTTATTGCCGAAATGCCTGTGGTGGACTTCGTTTCGGCGGTCAGTGTGGGCGTTGTTGATGGGGCCGTGCTCCTGGATCTGGAATATGTGGAAGATTCGCGGGCGGAAGTAGACATGAATGTCGTCATGACTGGCGCGGGACGCTTTATCGAGGTGCAGGGAACGGCGGAAGGGGAGCCTTTTGAAAGGTCGGTCATGGATCGGCTCGTTGATCTGGCTTCGGAAGGCATCCGTAACCTAACAAACAGACAGAAACAAATTCTGGGGGAAAAGATCTGAAACGTTTGGTTATTGCATCCAAGAACCAGGGTAAAGTTGAGGAAATCCGGCATGTTCTCGATATGCCGAACATAGAAATCCGGTCCTTGGCAGATTACCAACAGGCGCCTGATGTTGTTGAAGACGGAAACACTTATTTGGAAAACGCCCTGAAAAAGGCGAAGGCTTATTCAGGCTTTACCGGGGAGGCTGTCCTGGCGGATGATTCAGGGCTGGAGGTTGATTTCCTTAATGGAGAGCCGGGCATTCATTCAGCCCGTTATGCCGGTCCCGATGCCACGGATGAGGAGAATTACCGGAAACTGCTGCAAAGCATCACAGGGGTTGCTCCGGATAAACGGGGCGCCCGATTCCGCTGTGTTTTGGTCTTGTATCATCCGGACGGTCATTATGAGTCCTTTGAAGGTGTCTGGCAGGGTGTGATTCATACGAATCCGATCGGGGACCGGGGTTTCGGTTACGATCCAGTTTTCTATCTTCCGGACCGGGGCGTGACGGTCGCTCAACTGGCGCCGGAAACCAAAAACGCCCTCAGCCATCGGGCGCAAGCACTTTTTCTTTTCAAGGACTGGCTTCAGAGCCATTGAACATTTTATCGTCGGGGCGTAGCGCAGCCTGGTAGCGCGCCTGCTTTGGGAGCAGGATGTCACAAGTTCAAATCTTGTCGCCCCGACCATAACTAAACCATAATGCCTGCTATTCTTGGTTTTTGGATTCGTCCTATAATCTGCTACGGGGATGTCATCAAATCCTTATTTATAGAGGCAAATCTATTGAATGATATGGTTTACAGGTCCGGATATTCTTTGACAGATATGATTCTCTGGTCTTATATAAAATTTTTCAAATACATTTCTAATTCCAAACTTTTTTGTGCGGTGGTCTGAACCATATCGGTATTGATTTTCAGATAAGGTATTGAACGTGTTCCTTAAAACGGAGGGGGGAGCGATTGCCCGTGACAAGGCGGGAGCTTCGGGCCCAAAGGATTCGCTGTACTGAAAATCCATGCCGGATTTGTCATCCGTATTATCTATTAAAAACGTGGTTGCTTCGATTATGTCTCAGGTTTACAGATCATTATTGTGCACCATAAAAATGATCATCCATCCGGTGTTGGCGCTAAAGGATTACCCTGTCCTTTTCCGTGCGGGACATTACATCATCGTTACGACCGGTGTCATTAATTCCCTGGCCGCAGTCCTATCATATGTATGCGCTTTATCCCTATATCAATACATTTTCCCCAATGCGGATCTGGGAAAAGATTTTGCGTGGAAGTTGGCCATGGTTTCTGTTTTTTCTCTGGTTTTCAGCAAGCTCTTCCATTATTTCGCACTGGGTAAATTGTTTTTCATGAATCCCAAGAGGTATTTAGCTGAGACGGCTTTCTACAATCAGGGTGGTCAGTTCGGTGTGCTCTTTGGGACGATTTGGTTTGCCTGGGTCACAGATATCAGTTTTTTCGCTTGCATGGACATCAATTTGACGGCCGGTTGTCTGGCGCTTTCACTAGGCAGGGTGGGATGTTACAGTTACGGTTGTTGCCATGGACGACCGACCAACAGTCGATTCGGGATTGCCTACGATCATCCGGAGACCAAGGTATTGCGGTTATTTCCAGAATTGAAAGGGGTTCCACTTGTTCCGACACAACTCATTTCGGCACTGTTTACACTTGCTCTTTTTAGCGGAGCCATAATATCTTTTTCTTATTTCTCACCCAGAGCCGGGATGGTTTCCACATTTCTTATTTTTGCTTACAGCGGCTTCAGAATTCTCATTGAACGACACCGTTTAGATGTGGTGGATGTTCAATCGAAGGAGAACCGTAACGAATTTTATATTCGAGTGGCGAGGTTCATTATGGGAATAGGCGTGACCTATGCCTTGGTTCTTTTATGGATGCGCACGCCGCATATTTTTCTTTCTGCATCATCATGGCCGGTCTCTTTCCCGGGTCTTTTTCTGATGACGCCGGGGTATGCCGAAGGGAGCCTGACCCTTTTTTTGATTTATTTGCTTGTGTGGGGCATTCACTACAAGAATCTGGGACAGCATTTTCAATGGAAAAGGTTCTGAGGATCGAGATTAAGTCGCTGTCCTGGCATTTGGTTTGGATCACGGCGGTTTGTGAGACTGTGACCGTTGGCCTGCTTCCGATGTTTTGCGATATCCGTGACTATGGGAGGGTGCCAAAGTCGCCGCTTCTCGGGCTTGGCTTGGGCTATATCGGGACGCTGACAGTGATGCTTCTGGTAACGGTGTTTATTAGATATCTTATGTCGGGCCGCATATCTGACGCTGTTTTTCGTTTTGAAAAGCCTTTCTTTATCGCGGCTTGGGGCGGCATTTACCTGGCCCTCATCTTTGCCCTGCAGGCTGTCTTTCTGTTTTTGCCTTATCATACTTCAACGGTTATGCTGCGGGCAGCCGGATCTTTGGCGGCCGCTACGGCAATTCTCCTGGCCTGTTACCGTTTGACGGCTGCGCGTTGGCGTTGGATTTCCATGGCGCTGGCATATGATAGTCAATTTTACCGTGTTTTGAGCGTGTCCATCCTGCCCGCCGCCTTTTTTCTGGCGATTTACGAAGCCCTTGCGCTTCCCCTGATTGAATTAATCTCGAGCTTTGCGGACAGGTGGTATGCCGGACTGCTTCTGGGCGCTTTGGCGGGAGGGGTGGGTGCGATGGGGGTTGTTCTTTTGTACGCCGGGTTATCCCGATTTACACCGAAGCTGAGGCTGCGTGTTTGTCTGCAGAAAAATAACCCGCCTTAGGGAAAGCAAATTAAAAAGTTAAGCATGAACTGGGTGCCAAGATTTAATGCATGACGTGATCATACGGCACCGCTCTTTTTGTTCTTTTCAAGACGCCAAGCTTCTCCCGGCTGTCGAATGATGACGCGATCCTTTATCCCCTTTTTTGCAATGATTTGATCGAGACGGGCTAAGGGTTCATGAAGGGGTTCCAGGGCCAGTCTGAATGTTCCCCAGTGGATCGGCATCAGGTAATCCGCACCGGTTTCTTCAAAGGCCTTGACAGCTTCTTCTGGCTGTAAGTGATTCCACCGCATAATCAATGAAGGCCGATATGAACCGATCGGCAGAATGGCGACATCCAGGTTGAATCGATTACCGATTTCATTGAAGAATTCCGAATAGGCCGTGTCTCCTGCAAAATAAACAGCGTATTGATTATACTCGAGAACATAACCGGCAGAAATGCGAAACAGCCCATCGATGATATAGCGGCCATTAAAGTGTTTTGCCGGTACCGCGGTGATTTTCAAAGTGTTATTTTGCCATGTTTGCCAATGATCCAATTCGACGACATGTCTTTTTTTTAGACTGCGATTAAAACAGGTTGTTCTTTGAGGAAAAATAACCGGTTGTCCCGCGTCAATTTGTTTCAGGGTCGGGTAATCGAAATGGTCATAATGGGCATGCGAAATGATCACGGCATCCAGGGGAGGCAGTTGGTCAATGGTCATACCGGGGCGTTGATGACGCTTATTGATGATTGCAATCCGGTTGCTGAATACCGGGTCCGTCAGCACCTTAACGCCTCCCATATCAATCAGAACCGTGGAATGTCCGATAAATGTAATGGCCAGCGTCGTTGTGTTCATGATCTTTCTTAATCTTATTGCTGTGACCAAAGATTCATGCCGCACTTCCCGTTCGGGAGATTACCCGGCAGTCCTGACCGGCGAGACATGATCCTGTTTTTTGGTGTAAGGCGAGAATATTGACAATTGATCTCATATCTACATCTATGGTAGAAAACATTGGCGAATTAAATATCTATTATTAAAGAATATTGTTCTCATTATCCCCTCTAGCGGCGGTATATCGGTCATCATGGATAAAATCGGGACTGCAGAAAAAGCCGTTTATACCCTTGCGATGCTATGTTACGGGCGTTTTCGTGTCAATCGATATGTAACATACATAAACAACTGGAAAAACGCCAATGAGAAAGCGCGGCAGGTCATGCAGGACCACCAGTTTTTGAAGGTACTCCGCCATGCATATTACCATGTTCCCTTCTACAGAAATTTATATCGTCATGCCGGGGTCGATATAAACGCCGTTAGCGGTATCCGCGACATTGTAAAACTACCTATTGTTCATAAGGAACAGCTCCGCAACGCATCTGTGAAAGAAAAACGTCCGCCGGTTTGGAGAAAACCGCTGTCGGTCAGGGTATCGACGAGTGGCAGTTCAGGTGAGCCGTTTACCTTTTATCGGTCCCAGGAAACCCTTTTCATCAACGGTGCTCAACTTTTGACTTACCTGGACCACTGGGGTTTGAGCGGGAAAAGAAAGATATATTTCCTGCTCCATTTCGCCGATCCGACCTTTTGTGTGAATCTGCCGCAAAAAAGTATATACAGCATATTCAATAAACGACACGCAATCAATCCCGATCTGTCTATAGAAAAGATCGTTCAAATCATGGACGCGGACAAACCCGATTGTTTGATTGCCCATCCCAGTAAGATTGAGGATTTAGCCGATTATCTGATGGAAATGCATGCAACCATCGATCACGACATCGTATTGGCCACCGGTGGCGAAACGTTGACCCAAAGGCTAAAAAACAAGCTGAATCAAGCCTTTTCCCGTCATGCGATTTATGATTTTTATAATACCATGGAGATGGGCATGATCGCCTACGAAAGCCCGGACCACAGCGGCCTGCATATAAACGATTATGCTGTGGTCGTTGAGAAAGGCGAAAAAGTCGATGATCCGGGTGGTGAAAGTTATTTCCGTCCGGTCATGACGAACTTATGGAATTTCTCGACACCGCTGATTCGCTACGACGGTATTGACGACCTGCTTACGTTTTCCGAGGATCAATCGTCATTTAGTTATGGAAAGGAAAGGATCACGCGTCTACATGGCCGCATATCCGAGAAAATCACGGATAAAAAACGCAATGAGATTTCCGCCTGTGTGCTCATGAGTGCATTATCGGATTTGAAAGATGTAAAAAAATTTCAATTCATTCAGAGTACACCGGGAGAAATTGGATTCAGATATATACCTGCTCAGGTTTGCCATCATGATCAAGTTCGGGAAATGGTAACAGGCGTAATGAAACACTATTTTCATGATTCTATGAAGATATTCTTTGATAGGGTTGATGATATTGAGAAAATCGGTGTTTCCAGGAAACATCCCGTCCTGGTCAGGAAATAACCTTGGATGGAAAATAACAAAAAGCCTGCACAATGGTCATGTTGCACCTCATGTGGCGAAATTGATCTCTTAGACAGATCTATATCATCAATTATCGTTTGGTTAAGGACCAATCAATACAACAACACCTTGTTTGAGTTGGACTAACCGTTGATCCCTCGGGTTAAACACAGGGCTGCTTCCCGGCGGCCCCGTTTATCCAGTCTGTATTTCATTTTAAAAATGAGTTTGCACCACGCCGGGGTGATTGCCGTTGATCCTGGTGATACGTCTTAAAGGTCGACACCACCGGCATGGTTGGGGGTCTCTTTTTCTCTTTAAAATCATTTCTGCCTTCAAAAATTTTATCTATGAGACAACCAAATCATGCATTGTTCTCTAAGACAAACATGATGAAAAGTCATGAAGCGTTTGTCCGTAATTTAATGATTATGAAATATGATCCGCTTCATGACGTGCGATTGTGTCCCCAAAGATCAGATATTATTTTTGCTGAAAAAAACTCTTGACATATTAGAATTGCCGTAATATTTAAGGCGACACTAAATTTATTACGGTGACTAAAATGACATCATCCATGACATTAACAGCCAGTTTGGAAGACTATCTTGAAGCTATCTTTCATATTATTGAAGAAAAGCAGGTCGCCCGGCCTAAAGACATCGCCAAAAAATTGAAAGTCAGTTACGCCTCAGTCACGGGGGCGCTGCGCGCTCTTGCTGATAAGAAAATGATCAATTACAGCCCCTACGATGTCATTACGTTGACAGCCAACGGACAAACAGCAGCAAAGGACGTGATCCGCCGTCATGAGGTGCTGCGTGACTTTTTCGTGAAGGTGCTTGTGGTGGATGACAAAGAAGCGGATGAAGCGGCTTGCCTTATGGAGCATTCCATTCCCATGGGGATCTTGGAACGCTTCATCCAATTCGTCGAATTTGTTGAAGTATGTCCCCGTGGCGGATCTAAGTGGATCGCGGGTTTCGGGTACCACTGTGATCAAGGGGCAACACAAGAGAACTGTGATAACTGTATAACCACGGCCTTAGAAGCATTTAGACGCCGTGCGGAGCAAGGAGGAAAAAAAGTGAAGACTTCCGTCAAGATGAAGGATCTGAAGCCGGGTCAAAAAGGTAAAGTATTGAAAATCAGTGCACAGGGCGCAACGAATAAGCGGCTTGTCGAAATGGGCGTAACGGTCGGTTCTGTGGTTGAGGTGGAACGTGTGGCGCCACTGGGCGATCCCGTTGATATCAAGGTGAAGGGCTATCACCTTTCGTTAAGAAAAAACGAAGCCGAAGGTATCGAAATCGAGCTGTTGTAAATCATCATGTAATCAAGTTGAGAGGGGCATCGGCTATGCCGTTAACAATCATCCAAGTCGGTAGAATCGTGAAAATTGTGTCTGTGGAAGCAGGTGGCGGACTCCAGGGCAGACTGGCCGCGATGGGATTGGTTCCGGGTGAGGAGATAGAGGTTCTCCGGAATACCCCGCACGGACCTTTTCTGATCGGGGTCAAGGGCAGCCGCATCATGCTGGGGCGCGGGATGGCTCAGAAGATCATGGTCATGTAATTTTTTTTCACTATAAAGTTAGTGACAACTAAATATATAAGCATCGACTAATATGCTAATTTGTCAGATTAGAGGAGGCAAGAAAAGAAAATGAAGTCCAGGATCATTGTCGCCCTTGCGGGCAATCCGAATTCCGGGAAAACCACCCTGTTCAATGCCTTAACCGGCGCCCGTCAGCATGTCGGTAATTATCCCGGTGTGACGGTGGAACGCAAGGAAGGCTCCCTGAGTCACGGTGATTTCGACATGCAAATCATTGACCTTCCCGGTACATACAGTTTGACCGCCTACTCGGATGAGGAAAAGATCGCGCGTAATTTCATTATCGACGAGAAGCCGGATGTTGTCGTTGATGTCCTGGATGCCTCGAATCTCGAGAGAAATCTGTACCTTGCCGTCCAGCTGATGGAGCTGGGTGTTCCCCTGGTTCTGGCTTTCAACATGAGCGATATGGCGCGGGCGAGGGGTTATGAATTCGATCTTGAAAAACTGTCCCGGTTTTTCGGGGCGCGTATCGTTCAGACCGTCGGAAATAAAGGGCAGGGGATCAAGGAACTGCTCGATGCCGTTACGGCGACCGCGACGGAAGACGGCGGAAAGGTATTCAGAAGCACCGACAATGCATCGGCTGATTATATTGAAGACCAGCCGGCTGCGGATGTGTTTCAGGGTCATATGCCTTCCATAAATTATGGAAGCGAAATCGAAGAAGAAATCAGGAAGGTCCGGACTCTTATCATTAAAGACGATGTGGCCGTTGGAAAATACGATGCCCGGTGGCTGGCGGTCAAACTTCTCGAAAACGATAAAGAATTACGGGCTTTTGTCGGTTCCCCCGCGGTTAACGGCCAGGTTGAACAAAGCATCGCACATATCGAGAAGGTGATCGGAGAACATCCGGAAACGGCCATTGCCGGCCGCCGGTATGGATTCATTTCCGGCGCTTGCCAGGAGTCGGTCCGTTCCACCATCGAGATTCGCCATACGACATCCGATAAAATTGATTCGGTCGTCACGAATCGGGCACTGGGCCTTCCGATCTTTCTGGGACTCATGTATCTCGTCTTTCATCTGACCTTTACACTGGGCGAGCCGCCCATGGGCTGGATCGAAGCATGCTTCGGATGGTTGGGCGGAATCGTCGAGGGCTGGTGGCCGGAAGGCTCGGAAAGCCTCCTGAAATCCCTGCTGCTGGACGGCATCATCGGCGGTGTCGGCGGTGTCCTGGTCTTCTTGCCGAACATTCTGCTCTTGTTTCTGGCCATCGCCATTCTTGAAGATTCCGGCTACATGGCGCGGGCGGCATTCATCATGGATCGTCTGATGCATAAGATCGGTCTGCACGGCAAGAGTTTCATTCCGATGCTCATCGGATTCGGCTGCTCCGTTCCGGCCATCATGGCCACCCGGACACTGGAAAACCGCAGAGACCGGCTTACGACGATGCTCGTTGTCCCGCTGATGAGCTGCGGGGCGCGTCTCCCGATTTACGCCCTGATCATTCCCGCATTCTTTCCGCAGGTCTGGCACGGCCCCATGCTCTGGATCATCTACGTTATCGGTATTGTCCTGGCCGTTGCTAGCGCCAAATTTCTTCGGAGTACGGTCCTGAGAGGAGAATCCGTACCGTTTGTCATGGAATTGCCGCCTTACCGGATGCCGACCGTAAAAGGCGTCCTCATTCACATGTGGGAACGTGGCTGGCTTTATCTAAAAAAAGCCGGGACCGTTATTCTCGGCATATCCATTCTGCTGTGGGCCATGACCACCTTTCCGGGATTGCCCGGCGACCGGGCGGCGCAGTTCGAGGCGGCGCGCCAGGAAATCACGGGCGGGACAATGCCGGAAGCGGAAAAAACGGAGCGACTTAAAGCCATCGAGAATAATGAGGCGGAAGCGGCACTGCAAAGCAGTCTTGCCGGGCGTATCGGTCATGCCATGGAACCGCTGCTTCAGCCCATGGGATTTGACTGGAAAATAGGGACCGCTCTGATCGGCGCCTTTGCCGCCAAGGAAGTCTTTGTCGCGCAGATGGGGATTATCCATTCGGTTGGGGAAGCGGATGAAGAATCAGAAACCCTGCGGGAGAAACTGAAGAAAAATTATTCACCTTTGGTGGGGTTTTGCATCATGCTCTTTTGTCTCATCAGCGCCCCCTGCATGGTAACCATAGCCGTAACAAGGCGTGAGAGTAATTCATGGGGCTGGGCGTTGTTTCAACTCGGGGGGCTCACCCTCCTGGCGTATGTGATTACGGTCATGGTCTACCAGGCGGGGCGTTTTCTCGGTATCGGAATTGTGTGAAAGGAGTTGGCTATGATTGAAACGATTATTATTGTCGGGATTGTCGTTGTGGTCGCCGCTATGACGTTTAGGAAATTCTATCGGACGGTAACCGGTAAAGAAAAGGGACATTGCTGCGGTTGTGCGAACTGCACATGCGGACAGGCAGGAAAAGAGACTTCTCAGATGAAAGCGGGCGTTTCCACATGACGGTCGGATTTATGGAGCAGTATCCTTGCGCTGTTAAAAAAATTTGAAAAAATCGGCAAAGAAAACTTGGGGAGGATATCATGTGCGTGGCATTAATCGGCGGCATGGACCGGCTGGAATCGGATTATCGGAGTGAGGCCGTCCGACAGGGCGTCAAGCTCAAAGTGTTCACTAAAGCCAGGATTGGCTTGACCGCGTCCGTTAAAGGTGTTGACGCGGTGGTGGTTTTTACCGGGAAGACCTCTCACCGCATCAAAAATGAAGCCGTGAAAGCGGCCAAATCGGGTTGTATTCCCGTTGTCATGTGCCATTCTTGCGGTGTGTCTAGTCTCCGCGAATGTCTGGGACAACTGGTATCCCAACCGGCCGGGCCATGGCCGTCAAATTGCGAAGGGGTGTGGATAGGACATCAAATGCCGGACCAAAGCATTTCGATGGACGCAAAGGGCTTTCGCCGGAGATGATGGAATCGGCTTGAAGACTAAATAACTAACGATAAATTATACTTACAACAGTTGAAAGGAGACATTTCCGTGAAGAGAGA
>Ga0302253_1001762_pt1 | contig 12106 bp, 6 predicted proteins | sample AAG_RA_Trp_MG_FD_193537 | JGI IMG/M metagenome (GOLD analysis project Ga0302253, IMG submission 193537) | Enriched activated sludge microbial communities from anaerobic digester in WTTP, New Holstein, Wisconsin, United States - AAG_RA_Trp | ecosystem: Engineered > Bioreactor > Anaerobic >... | reverse complement strand
TTGACGCGGTCCCCGAGATCCACATTCACGGCCGTCACGACCCCTTCGATGACCGGTGAGACATGCAGCTCCGCATTGCCGTTGAGCTGGATTTCTCCTGCCACTTCCAGAAGAGTGGGGATGTCGGTGCGAGCGGCGTTCTCCAGGTCGACTGGTCCGCCATTCGCCTTCAGCAGATCGGAGGTCACCCGGACCAGGCCCAACTCGTACCGGCATTCATCGCAGGTATGGGTCGGTATTGCGTGTTCGCATTCCAGTCTGAACAGTTCGTCGACAGACAGATTTTCGGGCGCGGCATGCGCGGAGTGATCATGGTCCGCATCGCCGTGCTCGTCCGCGTGCTCGTCATCCACGCCGGACGCCAGGAACACCCAGCCGGCGGAAAGAGACAGAATCAACACTGCCACAATGATCAGAACTTTATTCATAAGAGGTTTCCTTCCTGTTGAATCCCATGGTGCCAAGCCGACCGCCGCATATCCGATCGAGTTCGGCCAGCCGTTTTCGATATTCAGCCGATGCGTTCATCCGCCGGTTTCCGGAATCGATCAGTGCACGGCGGGCTTCGAGACTATCCAGGTAGCCGAATTTGCCTTGCCGGAATCCTTCCAGAACCGCTTCATGAACCCGTGCAGCAGCGGGAGCGGTGATGTCGCGCAGTTCCGAAATCTCAGCGAACAATCCGCGCAATTCCGCACACAGCCGGCGCACTTCCGTTTCCAGTTCCGCCCGTGCGGTCTGTTTGTCGGCGAGACTGGCATCCCGTGTCAGCGCTGCGGCGCGAACCGCACTGCGGCTGCGTGAGAAGAAGGGCAGCGAGATGGTCACGCCTGCTTCGTATGCAGAGTCTCCGGTCGCATTCTGACGGCGCACGCTCCCGCCCAGTTCGATCGCCGGATATGTCAGGCTCGATGCCGCGAGCACGGCGGCATTGTGCCGATCCAGTTCCGCATCCCATCGTTTCAGATCCGGATTCGATTCGATGTGAGAGATGACTACGGAGTCGTTCGATGGAGGGGATACCGGCAGATCCGCATCGTCGATCAGGGCGGGGATGTCTGCACCCGAACCGTTCCACAGGCTGGCCAGACTGTCCCGTGCGGCGGTCCGGTTGCGTTCCGCGCGACGGCGTTCCATGGCGATCAGCGAATACTCGGCTGCCGCCCGATCCGCTTCCATCGGTGAAACTCTGCCCGCCTCGGCCCTCTTCCCGGCGCTATCGGAAACTTCTTTCGCCAGTTCTTCAGCCTGGATGGCGAGGTCGAGCAGGTCGTCTGCAAGCCTCGCGTCGACGAATCGCCGGACGGTTTCCGTGATCAGGTCCAGCCGGGCGGTTTCGAGGTCGCAGGCCGCGGCAGACGATAACGCTGTCGCTTCCCGGATCCGCGCGCGGCGAGCTCCGAATGGCTCTATGGATGCCGTGATCCCATACACCATCTCGGCGGAATCCCATGCATCGTCCGATCCCTCCTCCGCGACATTCTCCGCGGCGATCTCGATGCCGGGTTCCGGCCAGGCCTTCGCGTGTCGGGTTGTTTCTTCCGCTGCGAGTGCCTGGAATCGGGCGGATGTCAGATGCGCATTCATCGACAGAACACGGTCGAGGCACTGGTCGAAGGTCAGCGGACCGTCGAATCGGATCGGATCGCCGGAGCCGGTCGCCCGATCGGATCCGGAAAACAGGGTAACGTACAACAAGACAGTAAAAACGAACTTCATCGTGATCTCCTGATGTTGAGGTGTGATGTCGAGGGGGCCCTGTGCCTCAGCCGTCAACTCCGGCAGACAGAGGTGTCCGTCGAGGCGGGCGTGATGCGATGGAAACGCGCGATCAGGCAGTGGGAGGGCGGAAAATATCCGAACCGAACAACGGCGAGGGTTCCTGACGGTCGGCAGTGACGATGCGATCGGAACGATCCGCGAACGGATCGCGATCCGCGCCGTCATGATTCAGGATGATCGAATGGCACATGCAGGAGCAATCGTCCTGATGGTCATCCTGGTGCAGGGGGGTACACGACGCGCTGTCCGCCACATGCAGCAGCAACGTGGACAGACTGAACAACGCAATCAACAGGATGGTCAGGCCTCGCGCGGAAGTCATACGGTGGATAAATACTGAGAGCACCCTGCAATGTCAAGCGAGACGGGCTTCCCGTTCATTCGTTCTCGAATCCGTGACTTTCAAACTTCAATGTCCGGCTGTTCTCCGTGACCGTTCGAACGACGTGGTCCGGCGCGCCGTCCGGAATCGTCGCATCGATCTCAAGCGTCCCCGTCATGTTCGATCCGACCCCGAACGGATGCATTGGGCTGAAGGTCTTCGAGCTTCATATTGTGTCCGATTTCCTCCGATGCGTCGTTCTGTCAGTCGACAGATCATTAAAAGACAGGATCTGTTAAATGCGAAGGATACCATTTTCAGCGAAACCTACCAACCTGTGAATGGCCAATCAAACTCCCCATCACGGAGCAGTTGAGACGAAAAGGTTGCGTTGATAGGTTATTGGCAGTCAGCGTTCCGTCTTACAATTTCCTGCACCAGATCAACTCCACCTCGTCCGGCAGTTCCGCATAGGCATATCGATTGATTGCGCCCAGATAAAACCCATGCTTTGCATAGAAAAGGCACGCGGGCACGTTGATGTTTTGTGTTTCCACTATGAGCATCCGGCAATTCCGGCACCGGGCCCAATCAACGGCAGCCTCGACAAGGAGACCACCGATACCATCTCCACGATGTTTCGGTGTGACCCGGATATCCCATAGCACGGCGATATCCGTTCGCCACCTCGAATGAGATCGGAATCCGGCCATATTCCGTCAAGACATCAACCGATTCTTCGGCAAGTATTGGTTTGAAGTCCATCGTCTTCATCTGGAGAACGTCACGCATCACCTGCTCGCCATAGCGTCAGAATCCTGTAGCGGAATTTTTCCTGTGCGCGAAGGCGGATCAGTGTTCATGCGATTGTTGAACGACTCCTGAAACTCATTCTCCCTTCTGGATGACTGGAATCTCATTCGCTCCAACTGACATTCCACCAGTCGATTACCCCGTAAAGTTTACTCAGGTCCGGTTTCGTGAACAGCCCGTAAAAATACAGGCCTGAACCGGAACCAGCGCCTTCAGGCCAGGTAAATGGATCTACAATGGGCATTTCCTGAAAACCGGTTGTGACATTGACCCATTCAAACTGGATCTCCTCGGTCCAGGCGGGATAGAACCAGAATTGACCAGTGTATTCCATGAGTATGAACATGGGTAGTTCACCGAGATCGTCCGGGGTGTGATTGAATACAGAGGCATTGAGGGAACAGGTGTTCCCGGGACGGAAATGATGTGCCGGCATGGATAAATCCACGCCGATATGCGGCTGGTTTTCCCACCACGCCAGACCACCTCGGCCATTTCCAGCGATCACATCCAGTCTGCCGTCATTGTTGATATCTGCCGTGCGATGAGAACATGTTTGATTGAAGAACGGTTCAATAATGCGCAGGGTGAAATGCTCTTCTCCGTCGTTTTCCCACCAGACAAAATCATGTTCTTCGGAATAATAGGCGTTGATGATATCAATGTCGCCATCGGCGTCAAGATCAACCGCAGACGGTCGTTTGGGATATTCATATCCGGAACAGATCAGATTACTGGTGAAATTTTGGTTTCCGTCATTTTCCAGAAACAACAGTTCCTCTGGATCCTCAGTCGTTAACAGAATGTCAAGAGAACTGTTCTGATTCAGATCGATAAGGGAGCAGAATTTGATATTATCTTGATCTATATCGATTGGTTGTAGCGTAAAATTTTGATTGCCATCGTTCTCGAACCAACAGAATCTATATGCACTCACATCCCCCCAGAGAATATCATAATCACCATCACCGTCAACGTCACCGACATCCAAATCGCTCGCGCCCTGCAGATATGAATCAAAGACATGTTTCGTAAAGTGAAGGTTTCCGGTGTTCTCGTACCAGCTTGTATCGCACCATACAAGTCCAAATTGATAAACTCCCGTAACGACAATATCCTGGTCGCCGTCTCGGTCAAGATCCACAATCGATACCGCTTGCGCGCCAATGTAGTACGGATCGATCACCTCATGAGTGAAATTCCCCGTACCATCATTTATTAGAATGCTTACTTGGCCGACAGTGATACCCGGGTCACCCATTTCCGTGAATACAATATCCAGATCCCGGTCATTTTCCAAATCCGCTGCAGACATTCGTGTTCCTGCCACAAGACCAGCAACCAATTCGACATGAGCCGGGAAGTATCCATCCACATTCACCCACAACTCGATGTCTTCATACACGATACTGACGATATCCGGTCTTGAATCACCGTTGAAATCCTCTGCAACCAGATCCGCCACAGTGCTTGTGAAAATATGCCCATCCTCTTTAAATTGTTCCTTCACAAAGCATATCGTTTCCACCTGAGCGCTGGTGAGGGAATTGATCATGAAGATCAGTGAACCGATTAATTTCACTTTCTTTCGAATCATGCCGTATCCTCTGTAGCCAGTTTGACAGGCGCTTCATCTGAAGCGCCTGTCTTTATTATAACCTGTTCGCTATTGTGCGGTAAAATTACCTGCACAATCGTTGATAAACACAACCTCATAACCGGTGTTGTCCGTCACGATCAGATCTATGCAACCGTCATGGTTCACGTCTTCCGTCTTTAAGGATTCTGTGCCCCAAGTTTGGATCGCCTGGCCCGAGTCCACATACTGACCGGTTTCATTCTTTTTCCAGATCACGGTTTCTCCTGTCTCCGAGGCAGTGATCAAATCCTTTTTGCCGTCGCCATCCAGGTCCGTTGCAACCACGACTTTCGTATCCCCGGAATCCAGTTGCTGGATCTCCTGAGTCTGACCGGATGCGTCGTTTGACTTTACCAGGGTACCGGAACTGTTTCCCACCACCACATCGGACGCCCCTTTGTTATCCAAGTCGTCCGAAGTAATGACCTTGTTCTGCCCCGGAGGGAACAGCGACTCTGTGATGGACATTGATCCGCTGCCGTCATTGAAATACGTCAGCACCTCACCGGACTTTGCCAGAGCAATATCCACTGATCCGTCTTTGTTGAAATCGAACACGGTGTAATCTTTAACAGGTGACGGAAAACTTTGGCTGGGCAATGACCACGATCCGTCTGCCTGCCCGAGGTAGATTTTGAGCGTTTGATCCGCTGAAATCAGAATCAGATCGTCAATGCCATCGTTGTTTACATCGAGCAGTGTCAGATTCCTTGCAAGGACTTCATTCACCGGCCATTGGCGGCCCCTGACCGACACGGACAGGCAACCTGCAAGATCGAGATCTTCCACCCTTGTTGAAACGCAGGATCTGACTGCAAAGTATTTTACTATGCCGTGGAATTCGGGCTGAAATGCTGAATTGACAGTGCAGAAGCATATCAGAGAGGGATTCCTCATGTCCGAATACAAACTCTCAAAAACGCCATAGATACCAGTAGAGGTTTCATCCCAGACAATGATGAAATCCTTTTTGACTGAATTTACGGTGATTCTTACGTTCTGAGGGATCGGCTGCTGTGAGGGTTTTCCCTGGACAGATGCTGACTGCAAAGACTTCCCGCACAGATCAAATGCTGTCACCCGGATGTTGTGCCTGTGGCAGTCAGTGAGTCCTGTGATGACATAACTGAGTTGATTGTAGGGTATCTCACCGGAAACCCCGGTCAAGGAATTTTCCAGATCGGTCCAACCCACTTTGAAATGATCGATCTCGATTGCGTTGGTCTGGGTCCATGTGACGCGGCAGCTGCCGTCTAACGATGTTATTCCGGTTATTACTGGTGCAACTTCATTGGCAGAATGTTTATCAATAATAGGCCAATTATCACTTTTTACGCCATTTGTATTGACAACCTGCATTCGTAACAAGGCATCCGAAAGAGAAGGCGTTTCAGCGAATGTCCACTGCTGATAGAACCAATAAAAACCCTCATGCAGCGTGCCCGGACCATCCAAGTGAACAATCTGAGTGCCATACCTGTCAAAAACATCAATCCTGTCGATCTCATTTTCATATTGATCCGCTGTGACCATTGCGCCGATTTGAAGGATGCCCGGTTCACCCACGACAAGGTCGGTGTTGAAGTAACCCGCTGCCCAGATGATGGGTTTTTCGCCGGGTCCTGCTCCCTGGTTTTGGAGGATATTGATGGATGTTTGGATTATACTCAGGGTATCCGGATTGGGTACAGCATCGGGAATGTGGACAAGACTGTCGCGGAATGCTGCACTGTCGCCCGGATTGTTCGATCCGTTGTTCCGGATCGGTAGATAAGGCCAGTGATGCGTGTAATTCGATCCGCCGTCTGTGGCAGCCATGCCGTAAATCAAATCGCCGGGCGGTTCATGTATCGGCGCAGTGAATGCGTCCGAGAAGGAATAATAGCTTTCAGCACCTTGGACTGGAGAGAATCCGAGGATAATATTGGGTTGCGCCCACGGATCGGTAGGCAATTCGGTCAGGCCGGCCTGCGCAATGCTATGATTGAATTTCTCGACATACATGAACGCGTTGGTGCGCACGCAGATTTCATCTGGATGCGTGACGACATAAGAGTCAAGGTAACCGCCAAAGAATATTTGGGGCTTTGGAACAGTGGTGGGTGTGGCGGTCGGAACTGGCGTAAAGGTTGGAATGGTGGTGGGTGTCGGGGTTGGGTAGAGCGAGTCGTCAAAGGTGACATTCAAAGTCTGCCAGTTAAAGGCGTAACTCGAACCACCATTGGGCAGAATGTATTTACAGTCATAATTCATATCCATATTAAAGCGAAGCAAACCATCTGGATGACCTGGAGACTGACCCCAACTGTTCAATATGATCCAGTATCTGTCATCGGGATTTTCATCGTCATATCCCACGCACAACATTGCATGGCCAAATCCTCCATAACTAGGGATCGATTGTCCGCAAGTACTATCCTGGTTCCAGAGGGCATTCTCAGGTCCACCATTAAAAAATGTTTCAAAATCACTTTTAAGTTCATTGGAATTCCAAGTTACTGAAAACCATATGGCTTTATTCTGTTCCAACACGTTCTTGATATTTTCTATCGCTTGTTCCGATCCTACATCGTGAGTCAGTATGGTTTCTCCGGATATGCTTGATATGGGATAATTGGGATTTGTGCCGATCATGAAACATTCAAGGTTACATTCTTCAAATTGGTCCTGCCAGTTGGCGTTGAGGTTTGACGATGGAATCGCTTGACCGGTGTTCGTGTAAAATGTACAGAAGCGTTCCAATGTCCCGCCGGCACAGCATTCATCATCTCGGCAGGAATTTATGTACTGTACCGAGAGGTCATCCAGGATACCAGTTTCAACATGCAGGGCGATTCCCAAACAACTATTCCCCGCAAATGCCCAACAAACACCACAATTTCCTTGCCTGTGTGGATATATAGCCAGATGTTCCAGCAGGTCGAAATGACCCGTTTGCGGAAGAAAACCCGGATCTAGATATGCCAAAGGCGCATTATTGATTTCATTTTGCCATTCAAGCATTTCTTCCTGACTGAACCACATTGAAGTGTAAGTTGTCTGAGCTGATACCAAGCTCGAAACAAAGATCATAACCGTCACACATAAAAATGTATTCTTCATAACACCTTCTCTCCTTTCCGTAATTTGAAGCTACTACCAGATCTTTCCTCTCATGAACAGATCATTTCCGTTTTTCTCTGTTTCAATTTGCGGTTCTCGATGCTCGTTCCATCAAATGCAATACCATTTCGATGCAATGCAAAGAAATCTCTCTTTTCTCAAGCCTCTTTCTAAGATCTATCGAAAAGATGCAATTCTTGCAATTACCTTGGCGTTTCGGATCGATCCAGTAGTTCTGAAAAATCATAACTCACACTCGTCACACCGTAATCCGGTTCGCGATGAAAGGGCTGCCGGATGTAATGCACATGATGCCGATCATGATCCAGGAATTCGACGATCGCCAGAATGAAATCATCCGGTTTGTTCAAACTGGTCAGAATCTTGTACTTGGTCACCGTGATCGTCGCTGCACCGGACACCCTCCCCTTTACCTCGATGAATCGCAATCGACCCGTTCCCGGTATCCGACTCTCGACATCGTACCCGAGTTTCTCGAATTCCCGATCCACGGGTTCGAAACCAAGCTGCCGTTCAACCTCCATCACAATCGCGCGTGCCTTGGCAGCGGATGCCTGGGTATCGATCGGAACGGACACCCCGTGCCCTTCACCGGTCATCTCGGAAAACAACCCGAAGGGCACAACGATCAATCCCCCGAGCGCAACGGGGGACAGCGCCGAGATCTGTGCTTCGCGATCCAGATCGATCAGTCGTTTCTCGAGCCGCCCTTGCATCTCGTCCGCTCGCTGTCGTGCCTCTTGCGAGTTCACACGCGCATTCGTATTCCCCGCCTGCTCCTGAAGCTTCAACTCCTCCGCACGGTGATCCCAGTGCGCAATTGCCTTGGTGAGTCGATCCTTCACCGCCGGGCGCGTTTTCGTAATCCAGTTGAACCGGCGTGTCTGCACCTCACCCAGATGCTCCGGCACGATATGAGCAATCGCATGAGACAACGCCCGTTTCTCGAGATCGCGAGCGATCCATCCACTTTCCAGTCGCGCGAGCAATGCATCGATGTCGGGTTCATGTGCTCCAAGTGGTCGATAATCGAGATACGGCGCGGAATGGAAATGGCGTGCTGTGCCATCTGCATCCAGTTCGACATACAGCATCCATCTGGACACATCGCGCCGATCGCCCGAACGGGTCAGGGTGGCATCCTGTATCGTATGTTCGAGATAGAAAATCACACGTGGAACCACTCCCGAGTCGCGTTCGTCCACGAGAACCGTACCGCGACGCAACAGCTCCCGGTGCCGCTCCAGAGTCAGATCCAGCACCGCATCGAGCAACGGGTGGCCGGGACAGATGAAAGCGGCGAGCGGTTGACCGGACGGTGAGATCAGGTCTTTCTCGAAGGCAATTCGCTCGTAACGCGGCAACACGAGTTCCCCGGTTCCGATCAACCGATCCCGATTGCGCACAGGCGCCGGGACATGGGTGATCTCATAGCGTCTCGGCTCGCGTCGACGAACTGCGCCTCCGAGTTGTTTGAACGCTTCAAGGAAAAATGCCTCGATGTAATGAGGCTGTAGACGCCGCGCCTCGGCGCGTTCCATCTCCTCGCGCACACGAGCCACACGGCTGACATCCATCACATCGTTCGACAGCGAGCGCTCCTCGATCAAGTCCTGGAGATGCGACTGATCCACGGCGTCGGCGATGCTTCGTGTCAGACGGGCACGGACCTCGGGCCGATCACCGAACCGGATGGCTTCGATCAGGAGATCGCGCAACGGTTTCCCATCAAACAGCAGTTTGCCCAGCACATCGAACACCTGGCCTCCGAGAGCCGTCCGTGCTTCTTCCAGTTTTTCCAGCAACGTGCGGTACACATCGCCTTCCCGGGTTTCCTCGGCCACCAGGTTCCAGAGATGGCACACTTCGGTTTGATTGATTCGATGAATGCGCCCGAAACGTTGTTCCAGACGATTGGGATTCCAGGGCAGATCGTAATTGATCATCAGGTGTGCACGTTGAAGGTTGATCCCCTCACCCGCGGCGTCCGTTGCAAGCAGCACCTGCACATCGGGATTATGAAGGAAACTTTCCTGTGCTTTGCGACGTTCCTCGCGGCCCATGCCGCCATGGATCATCGACACGGCGTCCCGTCGTCCCAGAAGCGTCGTAATCCGGTGTTCCAGGTAGTTCAATGTATCGCGATGCTCGGTGAATATGACGAGTTTTTGGTGCGGCGATGATTTCGGGGGTGGAATGGTACCCGTACTGCTGGAAACGATGTGATTCGTGATCGGACCTGTATCGGCAGTCCGGGCGAACAGCACGGTCAAAAGATTGGAGAGTTCCTGCCATTTCGTGTCGCAACTCCGACGGCGGACTTCGGCAGCGAGCGATTCGAGATGCGTCAGGATAACGATCTCGGCTTTCAGTTCATGGATCGTGCGCGCGGCCGTCGCCTGATCGAGAATCTCCTCCTCGACCGCCATGACCTCCGACTCGGGTGCGTCATCGAGGTCTTCCACATCGTCGTCATCCAGCGTCCTGCCCGTTGCGGCAATCGGTTCGGCGGCGCTGCGCTGAAGTAATTCGAGTTCCCGCAGGCGCTTCTCGAGCCGCTCCTTTCGCCTTCGCAATGATTGATAGATCGCCTCGGAAGAGGAGGCGAGGCGACGTTGCAGGATCGTCAGAGCGAATCCGACCGTTCCTGCACGTTTATCATTCTGCAGCGCTTCCGCACGATTGAACTCCTCCCGGACATAGTCCGTGACGTCCCGATACAACCGAGCTTCATCGTCCGAGAGCCGGAATGGGACCGTGTAGGCGACACGTTCCGGAAACAGCGGACAGCCATCGAACTTGAGCAGTTTCTCCTTGACCATGCGTCGCATCAGATCGGATACATCCACCTGATGCACACCATCCCGGTACTGACCTTCGAATCGATCCCCATCGAGCAACGCCAGGAAGAGCTGGAAATCCTGTTCCTTTCCGTTATGCGGTGTCGCCGTCATCAGAAGAAAATGGTGCGTGATCCGTGAGAGCAGTTCTCCGAGGTGATATCGTTTGGTGTATTTGATTTCCCCACCGAAGAAGGTTGCGGACAGCTTGTGGACTTCATCGCAGACAATCAAATCGAACCGGCAATCCGGGGCGTTCAGTTTTGCCTGGACATCCTCGTTCCGGGCAAGCTTGTCCAGGCGGGCGATCACGAGATCGTTTTCGATGAACCAGTTGCCGGTGCGCGCTGCCTCCAGTTTATCGTTCGTCATGATTTCGAACGGGAGATGAAATCGTCGATCCAGTTCATCCTGCCATTGTTCCGCGAGACTGCCCGGGCAGACGATCAAGCAGCGTTTCAGGTCGCCTCGAACGATGAGTTCTTTGATCAGGAGTCCCGCCATGATTGTTTTACCGGAGCCGGGGTCATCCGCCAGAAGGAATCGGAGCGGCTGTCGCGGGAGCATCGCTTCATAGACCGCGGTGATCTGATGCGGAAGGGGGTCGACGAGAGATGTATGGACGGCAAGAACCGGATCGAAGAGATGAGCGAGTCGTATGCGATGTGCTTCAGATACCAAGCGGAACAGCGCGCCGTCTCCATCGAAACTCCATGGACGACCGGTCTGAATGATCTGCAACCGGGATTCATCATGACGGTAGAGCAGCAGGTCCGCGACCTGACCGGTGGAATCACGATGGATCAGTGTGAGTGCATCGGAGCCATGCCATTCGACATTGACGACGGAAACGAGGGCATCGGGCAGGATACCGCGAACGGACGCATTGGGCAGCAGGTCTTCGAGCTTCATCATGGACCGGATCTCTCATCTGTTTTCTCTGTTACAACCCTGGTTGCCGGATGGATTCTATCACTCGACCGAACGTGCATCATCGTCACCGGACCCCGACAACGAATCGGTTGAAATCCTTCCGGGATCGTTTATGATGACCGCATGAACACGCTCAGATCATGGCACTTAAAACCAATCACACACCTCACATGGGTTGTTCCGCTGGTGCTCGTCGCCTCGGCCCTTCTGCTGGCTGTCGGATGCTCACGTTCAGACACCGGGAATCCCGATCGAGTCGTACACCTGATTCAACCCGGTTTTTACGACTTGATGCGGTCGGTTCCCGATCGCAAGCACGAAGATCCGAAGATACTGGATCCCACACGCGCGTCGATCGTGCGGGGTGAGATCAGAAATGTATCGTGTCCGTCGGTCATTCTGTTCGATGGTGTGCGGCACCGGTTCGACTGCACGCTCGTTGATCCGACCGGTCTCCACTTCCGCTTCTGCCCGTTTTGGCTGGATTCATCCGACAGCCCGGACGTTCGTACACTGACGGCCCGTATCGTGAAAGGCGACTCGATCGTCTCGACATGGACGATCGAAGCCCGGATGGATGCACGCGACAAGGCGGACTGGCAGACCGTCACCTATCCGTTGAGGGGATTGAAACCCGGTGACTACGGGGTCGAA
>Ga0302253_1001761_pt1 | contig 12118 bp, 5 predicted proteins | sample AAG_RA_Trp_MG_FD_193537 | JGI IMG/M metagenome (GOLD analysis project Ga0302253, IMG submission 193537) | Enriched activated sludge microbial communities from anaerobic digester in WTTP, New Holstein, Wisconsin, United States - AAG_RA_Trp | ecosystem: Engineered > Bioreactor > Anaerobic >... | reverse complement strand
GGAGCGGCTCATGCTGGTGATAGACGAGTTCAACTACTGGGTCGAGGAGGACCCCAATGTCTTCTCGATGCTGCAGCGCCTCTGGGACGAGCACCTCGCCGGGAGCAAAATCATGCTTATCCTCTCAGGCTCCGCCTTCTCCACAATGGCGCGGTCGCTCTCACAAGGGAACCCGCTGTACGGGCGGAGGACGGGCAAGGTGGCGCTCGGGCCACTTCCCCCCTGGTGCATAAGGGACTTCCTGCCATCCTACTCCCGGGAGGATGCCGTGAGGGTCTTCGCAGCGCTCGGCTCGACGCCGTACCACTTATCGCAACTCGAAGGCGGGGCGGGATTCGAGGCGAACATAGACGCCGCCGTCCTCAGCAAGAGGGGGCTGCTATACGAGGACGCGGAGGTCACCCTGACGTACGAGTTCCGCGAGCCGTCGTCGTACCTGAACATACTCCGGGCGATAGCCTGCGGGGCGACGGGGTTCTCCGAGGTCTCGAGCAAGTCCGGGGTTGACATCACGAACCTCGCGAAGTACCTGCGCACCCTCGAGGGGATGGGGATCGTCAGGAGGGAGACCACCGTGCTCGGGAAGGAGCGGCCCCTCTACGTGATAGCCGACCAGTACTTCAAATTCTGGGCGCGGTACGTCTACCCGAACAGGGACTTCATCGAGCTGGGCAACTTCTCCTTCGGCGACGTGAGGGATGACTTCGAGAGGTCGTTCCTGCCGAGGGCGTTCGAGGAGCTCGCCCGGCAGTCCGTCCCCCGGCTGCAGAGGGGGGGAGCGCTGCCTGCCGGCAGGTCGGGGAGGTGGTGGCAGAAGGGGAGCGAGATCGACATAGTTGTGGCGTCATCGCCGCCGGTGCTCCTCGAGGTGAGGTGGAGGGACATGAGCAGGCAGGAGGCGCTCGATGTAGCCGCCTCGGCGAGGGCAAAGTGGCAGGGCGAGAGCCGGTGCGGGGTCGTGGCCCGTAGCCTGGAGGACAAGGCGTCGCTGCGCGAGCGCTTCTGCGCCTTCGACCTGGAGGACCTGCTGCCGTGAAGCTGCGGCATCGTTGCTTTACCGTTGGCACCCTCATTGCCGGCGTGCCCGCAGGCGCAAGGGGCACCTGATGCGGCTATGCGCCGGGGCCCGAGTCTGGCCACTGCTGCAAAAAGCGCCGGATTCGCCTCCAGTCTTGGCACCAAATGCATTTCAAACACGAGTGCCGGCCATCTGGGTTTGTTCACGCATTGACAATGTGGGGGGCAAAGCCCCTATCCCGATCCTTCATGGCGCTCAATTGTAGCACCACATCGCGTTGTAAAGGGATGATCTGCTCTCTTTCCTCTCCCAGCTTTGGCAATCCCCCTTTTCCTAATCATTCCTTTGAGGATGTGGGCTCTGGCGCCAGAAGCTTGGCGCCGCTGGGATTTGATTCCCAGTGTGCTTATAAACAGCTTGGGAATGCATTCCCAACGCATTTATAAACACTCTCTTTCCACTCAATCGAACGACCCACATATCTTCAGGTAGCCGCAATAGCCGCAGTTCTTGCTCGCAGTCTTCCGGGGGACCTTGTCGGAGAGAATGATTCTCTTTATGCGCTCGATGTCCATCAGGAGCATGCTCTTGTCGCCGGGAGAGACCTTGACTGTATCCTGCTTGTTCTGCATCGGGTAGTATATTATGCCCCTGCACGTGTTCTTATCGTAATTGCGGTCAATGAGCAGCGCGTATCCTATGATCTGCTTGACCCTGCCGGGTTGCAGGTGCGGGAAGGCGGTGTACTTTATGTCGACCGGGATCATCTCGCCGTCGTTCAGTGTCAGCAGGACATCCATTATCCCGCAGAAGTCGATGTCCAACGACTCGAGGTATTTGTTCTGCTCTATCTTTGCGACATCCTCCCTGCTAATTCCGAAGACGTCGTTCCTCTCCGAAACCCGCTTGACTTCCCTCTCCTGCTCATCCCTCCCCATTTGCATCTTCCTCTTCTCGGATGGAAGCCGGAGCTTCTTCATGAAATACACTTCGCGCGGGCAGTAAAAATACTCATAGAGATCGTTGCTGGAAACCATTGCACACACTGTGCTCGCCACTACTCTTCTATCAATTGCCATTATTTAATCTATTAAATATTTTAAATTGATTATCTATAAATATGACTCATTATCATACTGTTGCATATGCTAATTTATGAGCTCTTTTTGAAGAACAAGGATGTCGAGGATGAGGTGATGGGCGATGCTATACCCTGCAAAAAGGTATATGCCAAGCGTGTCAATGACGGCTTCTTTGTAGAGCTCGATCAGATGAGTATTGATGAATATGGAAAAAAGGTGCTTCCTGAAGCCGAAAAGCTTCAGGTTTTACTGAACCTGCCCCTAATGAATCAGATGACTGTTGGGCTTCCTAATCATGCGACCGGATCAAATTCAAAGCCCCCTTATATCTCTCTTTATGGTATACTGAAAGGCAAAAAACTTGAGATCTCGATAAAAGGGAGGCAACCGGACGCCTCAAAAGGCACCATGTCTATCTCCTTCGATTTAACTAGCGCAGAGGTCACAGCAAATGTTGCACCCGCCTTGACCCTGCGGATAGACGATAGTAAGTACTTTATTGGAGACACGCCTCTTTTCAACGAATACGTCAGCTCTGGAATAATTGACGGCGAGGGGGGTTTTAGCGGCAAGCTATTCGAGAGCGTTGGCAAATCGATCATAGACTATTGCAAGGCACGTCATCTAAGTGACGAATTCAAAGATAATAAACAAACTATCTCGTTCCGGCTAGTCATGCTTCCATATTCGCTAAAGGACCATAACGCCGCCATTGTCTACAAAAGTGAAAGTGAAAATCAAACTGGACATGGAATTATTGACGCCGAAAAAAGCAGACGCGACGCATTTGATTTTCCAATGGACGCTTATGCAAACACTCCCGTTATTGACAAGTATTCTAAATTTATCTCATATGACGATCAGGCCTTCACAATCAACTGCAATCAGGCCGAGTCATTCTATGAAACTTTAGGGGTCGGCAAAAAAACGCTCGAAAAGATAAAGATGCCAACCGACTATCCCATCTCCGGCCTCTTTTGGTACTTTATTCCACTGTTTGATACAATGGACTTCCAGAAAATAAGTGGCGGCATATATGCGCAGCTCAAGCAGATATACGCCGAATTGACTATGGGAAAGAAATCTGTATACGATCGGGCAGAGCTGAAAATCATCTGTAGTAAAAAGACGCAAGCAAAAATTGAAATCCTTCTCGATGAGAACCTGACCGTCAACCAGCTTGCTGAAAATTTCAAATTGGGCTCAGAATTCTCTGCGAGCAGTCCTTTGATGGCGTTTGAGGATGCGCTCTTGCTCAAAAATAGTCGCGGCGAGGTAGTGGACTGGGTGCCCTATATCTCTGCAATACGGTCCTGCATATCCGGCGTGGGTTTCGAGAAAGAGCGCCTTCTTGCTCTATTTACTAGGCAGGTCCGCGGCAAGTTATTCGAATGGATTGGTGCTATGCCGAACTGCTATGAAGCATCTGCTTTCTTCAAAAAGGCTGACTTCTGCATGAATCTTCTGATAACAAAAAATAATGGAGGAAAAATCATGGATTCAAATGAGGAATATGCCTACCGCATAGGCAAAATTGCAGGCGAATACTTGAATTATAAACGCACTACTAGAGAAACCTCTAATTCGCTATATGACATAATGACCTACACCAAATACGACAGGGAGCGCCTGAGATTCGTATACCAGAAGATATCTATCGGCATTTTCCTGTCTAAGAAGCTCGATACGCAAGGGCAAGGTCTTGTGCAGGCAATCGCCGATCTTATGCCAAAGGATGAGATCGACGATGCGAAATCGGACACTGACTTTTCCTACTTCTTCTACAAAGGTCTTTTTGAGAAACTGAGAGGTGTCTAAAATGGTACAAGATTTGAGCAAAATGAAGAAAGAGTTTGTATTTTACTATGAGTCTAGGCAGAACCCCAACGGGGACCCTGGCTTTGAAAACCAGCCGAGGCTAATGCCAGACGGCACGATACTTGTGACCGATGTCCGCATAAAGCGCACGATTAGAGACTATGCCAAGCAGAAGTTGGGGAAGACCCTCTTCGTGGATTATGATAAAGATGGCAACGCATGCACCGCTGACGAACGCGCAAGCGCAATACTCGGCGATATGAGCGGCGATGTAATCGAAGGATTGATCAACAAGACCTACGACACGCCTCTCTTCGGCGCGTTGGTAACCCTTCGCAAAGGCGAGAAAGGCGAAGGAAGCTCAAACAAGCTTACTGGGCCAGTCCAGTTTGGCATAGGAAGGAGCGTCAACAAGGTTAAGATAATCAACCCCATGATCACTGGTCGCTTTGTTGGAAAAAAGAAGGACCACTCTGAAGAACAGTTCAGCACATTCGGCAAGTTCTACTCCGTAGAATATGCCCTGATCAAGATCCAAGGCGTCGTCAACCCAACAAACCTCGATAAATATCTAGCAAACCCTGACTCTGTCAAGAAATTCATCGATGCTGAGGGTATGATGTTCGAGTGCCTGTGGAACGGTACCAACAGCCTGATATCGCGATCAAAATTCCCACAGCGCAGCGTCTTCTATATGGAAGTGGAATACAACTCGGCAGTTTACAATGACCTGCCCCTCCTGATCAACGAAAGCGAATGCCTGCATGGGCAGGCAACGCAGCTATGCGAGAAACCCTTGTCTTTTGATAAGGCTATTGCCGCATTAATTGCTAGGAAACCCCGAATAGCTGCAGTGCGCATTGCATCATGTCGCGACCTGCTCGCAGATTCCGAAGCATTGGTCAAAAAACTATGCGACAACGGCATACCTGCAAGCTTAATCCCTACGGAGGAGCCAAAATGGTAAATGCGGTCTCCTTCAATCTCGAAGGGGACTATGCCGCATTCAGAGATCCAAGTGTTACTACAAACCAGACCGTATACGTGATCCCTTCTAAGAGCGCAATCATTGGTCTGCTAGGCGGCATGCTCGGCTTTAGGCGACCTAACACTTTAGGTCCTTACGGTCCTGGCATAATCTATACTGACGAATATCTCTCGCTGCTGAAAGCGACAAAAATTGGCATTCAAGTGAATGGCGGCACAAGAAAAATAGCTTTCTTTACCAACCACCGGTCATTGAAAGAAAGCAAGACAAAACCCTTCAAAACTGAACTCCTCCTGTCTCCAAGCTACACCATATATGTAAAAACCGACGCATCTACCCATTCAAAACTTGCAGCACGGCTAAAAGAGAACAACTTTGAATTCACCCCCACTTTGGGGCATTCCTACTGCATTGGAAGAGTTAGCAATTCGCTTGAGCATGACCTTCAGCCTATAGCACCAGAATCTACTGTGACCAGCACTGTCATAATCGATGAAATAGCCGAAACCAATAGCCGTGCGCAATCTGTCAACTTTTCATACGCAAAAAAGGGGTTGAAGGTTATCGTTGAGCGTCATCTCCACCATTATTTCGATGGCACACATTTTGAAAGAAAAGTCTTACGGCACTGGATACCTATTCCTGATCGCGGCTTGCCCACTGCCCTCGCCATTGAGTCATATATGCATGCCCTCAACCTTGCAGAGTTCTATCGTTTAGACTCGGAGCAGGCGATTTGCCTTTATTAGGTGAGGTTTACTGACTACTGAACATTATCTATCAAGGCCAGATGACCCTGAGTATGCTGGTCATTCAGGGCTTCTGGAGCACAGCATCAGGGTCGCTGAAAGAGCAAAAGACCTCATCTCCCAAACTAATTTTGATTTGCAACAGGCGGCATATCTTACAGGTCTTCTTCATGACCTTGGGAAGCTAAACCCACTATATCAGCAGACATTCAAGGCTCCCGCAAATATGCGAAAGCCTCTGAGAGACTCGCTAAAAAAACAATATTTTAACAAACACTCCCTGTTGAGTGCGGTAGTATCATATCGTCTTTTGCAACAGACGCCATATGTTAATCTAAGTCCAATAATCATCCCCTCAATATTGTCGCATCACTCGTCATTAAAACACTTGTCCGATTCAATAATCCGCGGTGACGATGCTGAATATCCTTTATATCTAAAAAGCCGAAGTGAAATGGTCGCAGGGCTAAGTGAAGTTCTGCCCGCTGTATTAGCAAAATTCAATGCTGTTTATCCTATATCCGTCGATTTGAACCTTCTTTTCCAAAAGCTTGAGCATCACCCTAATCCAACAAGATATGTTTCAGGGCCAGACCCGATAAGTGAATATTTGGATTTCTGTATATTGTATTCTGCACTTCTCCAGGGTGACCGAGGTAGCTTCTCGGATATATCCGCTCCCTTGTTCAATTATTACTTCAATACAGCGCCTATGCTTCGGAGGGGAAATCTAGCCGATCTCAGAACGGCATTTGCAATAGAACTTTTCAAACACAATGATTTTCAATCAAAGGTAATGCTACTCAATGCTCCAACAGGTATCGGAAAGACCAAGATTTTTCTTGATATCATCAATTCCGTTGAGCATCAACGCCAATTTGAACGTATCTTTTATTTTTCACCACTATTAGCTCTCACTGACGACTTCGAAACAAAAATGTTTAAAACTAATACAATGACCGGGCAAATCCCAATTGCTGGTGACATTGACCCTGATGATATACTGATTTATAACTATACTTTCCATGGCACATTGAAGGATCATAACGCTTCCGAGGGCAACCTGAACGATGATGTTGATGAAGACCTCGATTTCGACTATTCGTACAAAACACCCGACCGATTTGAAATTGAGTCATTCAATAAGAAATTAATCGTAACAACAACCCAGCGCCTGATTATGATGCTATATTCCAACAAAGCAAGTGACAAAATGAAGCTCCTCTCATTAAAGAATTCATTTCTAATAATTGACGAAGTGCAGACTATCCCAAAATTTATACTTGACAATTTCTTGAGACTATTGATTATTTTAGCAAACAAGCTAAATTGCACGATTTTATTCGTTAGTGCTACGATCCCATCTGCATTCAGAGAGATCGATGAGATTGCCTGCATCAATACACCTGAAAACATTAAAAATGACTACTTGAATGCAACAGTAAAATATGTCAGGTATCGGAAGCTGGATCCGGATGATGTTTCTTTCGAAGTTTCTTCCTTTATAGACGGTCCAAACTTAATCATGGCAAACACACGTAAAAAAGCTATGCGTTTTTTCAAGTCGTTACCATCAGATAAACATGATTTGCTATACCTTTCTTCAGGAGTGCGCAAAATCGACCGGAAAAAAAGGATCAAACAAATTAAGGCGCCTAAAGACGGAATTGCAACCACTGTTATTTCTACACAGGTGATTGAGGCCGGGATCGACATTAGCTTTAAAAGAATGTACCGGGAGCTTGCTCCGCTCGACAACATCGTTCAGGCCATGGGCAGACTGAACAGAGAGTGCGAATCCGCGTCTCCGCCTGTTTTAAATGTTTTTGAATACGATGGGCTTTCTGTGCCCTACATTGATCTTGAAATTAATGAAACGAGGGCGATTCTGAAAAAAATTAACAACTCAATTGACCTATATGCTTTATTACCTTCATATTACTCGACATTGCAACAAAAAAACAAAACCTCGCAAAACCTATCCGCTCAACTCGTTCGGCTTTTTAAAACAATGGATCATATTCGAATATGGGAATTTATAAACAATAACGTCTTCAAAGAGTCTTCAAAAGGAGTCGTGTATCTGCCGGAACCAAATGATTTAGATGATTTTGTTGCCGACATATTAAACAATCCACGAAATCGGATCCGTATTCTAAATAGAAAAATCGATTATACTGCTGAACTACCCGTCCCCGTCAATTCGATTAGGCAACACATGAATCCTGAACTGTTCGACCTTGGCATTTTCGTTCCAAAAAAATCTAGTTATGATGTTTTATACGACAAAAAGCTTGGGCTCGATGTTCTGTTGGAAAATACTATGACGAAACGTGAATGATGGACAATGTGTTATTCGATTTTTTCAAGTGCTACTTGCACATCACTCTTTAATAGACAAACTTTGCTTATTTTAGCTAAAGCGGCAAAAAATGCCGGCGTTCATGATTCTAATCCCATATAATGGGAATTGAAACACCCCTGTTTTTTGTAGTGTTAAGTATCTTTTTCGGTTCATGATTCTAATCCCATATAATGGGAATTGAAACTGGGGACCTGTCGAGAATACTCCGGGACCTGGATGACGTTCATGATTCTAATCCCATATAATGGGAATTGAAACGCTCTAAATAGTCAAAAACCTGTCCTAACATTAATGGTTCATGATTCTAATCCCATATAATGGGAATTGAAACTTACTTATTACAACATTATACCTAACTTTAAATCCGTTCATGATTCTAATCCCATATAATGGGAATTGAAACGAGTAGAGCATCATAAGTTTCCGCATGGAGTATGCGGTTCATGATTCTAATCCCATATAATGGGAATTGAAACCTACTACTATACGATACCTAGCCTTACCCTTGTCTGTTCATGATTCTAATCCCATATAATGGGAATTGAAACTCGTCTTCGAGAGCGCGGGGTAGGCGGCGTTGCCCGTTCATGATTCTAATCCCATATAATGGGAATTGAAACAAAATGCAAAATCAGTATTAGTGCAAACGCTATATTCGTTCATGATTCTAATCCCATATAATGGGAATTGAAACACATCGTAAAAGAATCAACGCCGACAGATTCATTCGTTCATGATTCTAATCCCATATAATGGGAATTGAAACGGGGATCAATGTGGTTCCGTTTATCTGCTCTGCCTCGTTCATGATTCTAATCCCATATAATGGGAATTGAAACAAAGTAAAGCCAACACGCTGTGCACCATCAATCTCGTTCATGATTCTAATCCCATATAATGGGAATTGAAACAGTGATAATCCGTCCTTGTGGTATTGCCTTTGGCGCGTTCATGATTCTAATCCCATATAATGGGAATTGAAACGCATGAGCGACGGCTCGATCCACGAAAGAAAGCTCAGTTCATGATTCTAATCCCATATAATGGGAATTGAAACTCCCCTATTCTTACAGGAACGATTACGTCGGGGTATGTTCATGATTCTAATCCCATATAATGGGAATTGAAACAACATCATGGCCACACAGGCCTCGATACTTGCCTACGGTTCATGATTCTAATCCCATATAATGGGAATTGAAACTCGGGTAGGTGTCTAGCGATGAGGCGAAGGACACGGGTTCATGATTCTAATCCCATATAATGGGAATTGAAACTGCTGAATCCGGGCAATGCAACGCCCGCCAACGGCAGTTCATGATTCTAATCCCATATAATGGGAATTGAAACGCTATATCGTCGCGCCGCATCCCTCTCCGCGTCCCGTTCATGATTCTAATCCCATATAATGGGAATTGAAACGCATTAGTGCTTTTATATCCTGGATCCAAACGCAGTGTTCATGATTCTAATCCCATATAATGGGAATTGAAACGGATTCCATCCATGCGGAAAAGCAATCGCTTTAGAGTTCATGATTCTAATCCCATATAATGGGAATTGAAACACGGATTGCGAGGTCAGCAATTCGCTTGTGGCTGCCGTTCATGATTCTAATCCCATATAATGGGAATTGAAACGGCTGTGGTAATATGCCTTTGCCTTCCGACAATCCTGTTCATGATTCTAATCCCATATAATGGGAATTGAAACTATATAAGGGGCATTTAGTTTTACATTTCTTTGATGTTCATGATTCTAATCCCATATAATGGGAATTGAAACGCGAATATATAGTTTGTAATAGTGCTGATTTTGCTGTTCATGATTCTAATCCCATATAATGGGAATTGAAACTTCAAAATAGTGTGTGCGTCTAACGTGGCATCTCCTGTTCATGATTCTAATCCCATATAATGGGAATTGAAACATTATTTCGATAAAGTTTATTATTATGATAAAAATGTTCATGATTCTAATCCCATATAATGGGAATTGAAACGTTATCTCTCGACTGATAACAATACCGTTTACAGAAGTTCATGATTCTAATCCCATATAATGGGAATTGAAACTATTCGCTAATATAAGGCACCTCATCAGGATTTTTCGTTCATGATTCTAATCCCATATAATGGGAATTGAAACTGGTGTTAATGGCGTTAGTAGCAAAGTGCATTAGGCGTTCATGATTCTAATCCCATATAATGGGAATTGAAACTAGCAACAAAACAAATTAGTAATGTTGGAACAGATTGTTCATGATTCTAATCCCATATAATGGGAATTGAAACTAAAGTATTTTTACGTCTAATCTGCATCTGTTTATGTTCATGATTCTAATCCCATATAATGGGAATTGAAACTCTCCAATGGATGTATATGAAGGACTTTTTAGGCGTGTTCATGATTCTAATCCCATATAATGGGAATTGAAACTACGCATGTTATACATACGTATTACATCTTAATATGTTCATGATTCTAATCCCATATAATGGGAATTGAAACAATTTCTAGATGTCGGGGAATCGGCGACAGGAGGGATGTTCATGATTCTAATCCCATATAATGGGAATTGAAACGCATCCTCTCAGCAAACAACGCTGTTGGGGCAGGGGTTCATGATTCTAATCCCATATAATGGGAATTGAAACAACGCTATTGCGTAGCTTTTACCAGCTATGCTCTTGTTCATGATTCTAATCCCATATAATGGGAATTGAAACCAATTTCACGATCACGGCCAATGAAACAGCCAGCAAGTTCATGATTCTAATCCCATATAATGGGAATTGAAACTACAAGTGATGCTGGTGCATTTAGTTCGACAATAGGTTCATGATTCTAATCCCATATAATGGGAATTGAAACATATGTATGCTTATGTTCTGGGCCCTCGGTGGCCTGAGTTCATGATTCTAATCCCATATAATGGGAATTGAAACTGCCTACCCTCCTTTGAGGCGCTTCAATATTTTGCTGTTCATGATTCTAATCCCATATAATGGGAATTGAAACGGGCGATTGCGGCCTTCTTTGTGCTGCCTTCCATAGTTCATGATTCTAATCCCATATAATGGGAATTGAAACTAATGTCGTTGCTACTGGTGTCCCATTAGGGAACAAGTTCATGATTCTAATCCCATATAATGGGAATTGAAACTGTGGTATAGTATATTTACTGCCGCAGCCCATGCCGCATCCCAGTTCATGATTCTAATCCCATATAATGGGAATTGAAACCTGATGGAATATCTAGCGTGGCTGGGCGCCACTCCAGTTCATGATTCTAATCCCATATAATGGGAATTGAAACTATGCTATCATAACATACCAAATTAACAAAATTATGTTCATGATTCTAATCCCATATAATGGGAATTGAAACCCTCGAATGCAAAACAAAATACGATAGCGAGATCGAGGTTCATGATTCTAATCCCATATAATGGGAATTGAAACGCTCTAATATTATAGTGGGTATAGAGACAGGTAAGAGTTCATGATTCTAATCCCATATAATGGGAATTGAAACCCTACGGCGGTGTTAAGGGCGGCGGAACGTTCAATCGTTCATGATTCTAATCCCATATAATGGGAATTGAAACGTAGTTGTATCGTATTTTGCAAATATCGCTTCGTAGTTCATGATTCTAATCCCATATAATGGGAATTGAAACTATGCCCACGAGTTGTAACGGCTCATCACTTGCTGGGGTTCATGATTCTAATCCCATATAATGGGAATTGAAACTATATCGTCATCATCATAATGGTGCATGGTGCATGAACGTTCATGATTCTAATCCCATATAATGGGAATTGAAACTCTGATTCGTATAAAAAACTTAATAAAGATTTATCGGTTCATGATTCTAATCCCATATAATGGGAATTGAAACTTCTGCGTCTGTGAACGGAATTGTTATCAGTCGAGAGTTCATGATTCTAATCCCATATAATGGGAATTGAAACACTGCGCCTATTTCATTCAGAACCTCCCATGCTACGTTCATGATTCTAATCCCATATAATGGGAATTGAAACACCCCTGTCTTCTTGAGGTCGGGGGCCATCCATCCCTGTTCATGATTC
>Ga0302253_1001759_pt1 | contig 12129 bp, 6 predicted proteins | sample AAG_RA_Trp_MG_FD_193537 | JGI IMG/M metagenome (GOLD analysis project Ga0302253, IMG submission 193537) | Enriched activated sludge microbial communities from anaerobic digester in WTTP, New Holstein, Wisconsin, United States - AAG_RA_Trp | ecosystem: Engineered > Bioreactor > Anaerobic >... | reverse complement strand
AGCCGGGATCGTCTCGGAAAGCATCTTCATGAGATAGGGAGGCCGGACCGGTGTTGCTGCCGCATCGGCTTCCTTATCGCGGAGGTCATTCCAGGCCTTCTTGAGGCTGGCGATACGGGGGAGCACTGAGGGATCATCACGACCCTGCACCTCCTGTACCAACCGGGGCATCTCAAGCTGGGAATTTCCCCAGAGCGCTGCCGTATAGGGAATCTTCCCGATCGTTTTCGGATCACTATCCAGCTGGACGATTGGTTTGTGGTGGGGAACCCCGGTCATCCGGGAGAAGCCGACCCCAAGGGCGATGATGAGATCCGATCCATCGATCGTCTTCCGTGCCTGGGGAGAGCCGCTCGTGCCGAGCATCCCGACGAGCCAGGGATGATCGTCAGGCAGGATTCCCTTTGCCCTGAAGGTCGTCAGGATGGGTGCCTTGATCTTTTCTGCAAGGGCAACCACGAGATCGGGGAGATCATGCACCCCCCAGCCGGCAAGGATCACAGGCCGGGTAGCGTGATCGATGACCCTGGCAGCAGCCCTGATGGTCGGTTCATCGGACTGGATGGTGAGCCGGGGGAGACAGGTCTCCCTTGAGCAGTACCGGGCATCGAGGGGTTCTTTCTGAATATTATTCGGAACGGAGAGCTGGGCCACCCCATGGTCGAGCATAGCATGTTTCAGGGCCATGGTCACCAGTTTCACGGTCATCGACTTGTCGTAGATGGTGTTGTTGAAGACCGTCACCGGCCTGAAAAAGGCATCCTGGTCGATCTCCTGGAGCCCCCCTGGCCCAGTGTACTGCATCTCCACCTGTCCGTTGAGAGAAAATACCGAGGCCCGATCCTCTTTTGCATCATACAGCCCCGTCGCCAGATTTGTTGCACCGGGGCCGGCGATCGTCAGGCAGGCGGCTATCCTGCCGGTCAGTTTGTTGTACGCTGCAGCCGCAAAGGCCGCATTCGCCTCATGCCGTACCACAATCAGCCTGATGGCATTGTTTTTCCGGATTGCATCAAAGATCCCGAGTGCAGAGGTCCCCGGTAGTCCGAAGACCAGATCCACTCCCCATCGTTCCATCTCATCGACAATGATGTCCGCAACAGTGGTGGTTGCCGATGCATGGACATCTTCCCCGGGTTCCTGTACAAAGGAGTCCCGGGGAGCACCGCAGACCGGACAATGCCAGTCTTCCGGGAGCGAGGAGAACGGAGTATGCGGGGGAGTAGCGGTTGCCGGTTCCCCTTTTGCTTCATCATAAACGTAACCACATACGGTACATTTCCATCGGGCCATTGGATCACAGCTCCATGACTATCTGGTGATAAACGAGGCGGCGCTCAGAACGTGGCAGCACCTGATGGGGAGCGGTATACCTCCGCCCTTATTATCCTTTGGGAATGTCGAAAAATTTGAAAGATACACCGCATATCCAGTTCCCGATCCAAAAAAAAAGACGGGTGAGGTCGATCTCTATCACCCCGATCCGACTATGCTGCAGTACCTTTCGTTGATATGCCCCAGAGTCTCAGCACCACCTTCTCAGGATAATCCGGTGGGTCATGATGAGGGGTGGTGAGAACAGAACGAGCGGAGGATTCATCGACTCGGATCATCATTGATCCTTGGTTTTTCAAGAAGGATCTCCAGCACCTCATCCGAGAATTTCTTTTTGACAAAACGGGTACCTTTTGGTATCGGGATCGTTTTCTGTATCTTTTCACATCCCGATACATTGATACGACAGAGCGTAGATTCCAGGTCGATCCGGATCTGTTCCTCCGTGACTCCGGGAAGGGGAACGGTGATACGAAGATACCTGCCTGCATCAGTCGTATAGGGAGACAGAGCGGAGATCTCTTCCGGGGGATTATCGTATTGGTCCATGGATCCTCGAATGACGCTGAATCGGAGCAATGTTCAGGCAGATCGCCCGCAGGTCTGGCCTCTTCCTCGCATTGTTCCTGGTGGTGCCACGCGTTTCCTTCGATTGAGTAGCCTATATAATTAATCGCAATTTACAAAAATTGTAACAAATCCTGTTGAATCTGCACATATTTTTTAAAATCCCCACTATCCAGAGAGAGGTCAGGGTCGACCGTGATAATACAGAACACTCTTCTGTAGAGTTGCTTTATCGCTGTTTTATGACAGAGGACTGAATCGAGGCCTTATCTGCAAACATTGGTTAATGAACTGCTGCCCGGGGTACTTCCCGCGGCGGTCTCCATCGCGTGTGGGGGCAGCTCTCATAAAAGAGGTCTGGGTCATCACCCTTACCCCCGGATGGCAAACAGCCTTATTTTGCACCCCCCCGCAGGCACTGCTTCGGTCCAGTATCACTGATCGATTAGTGAAGAGGAAATGCAATGACCACCTCGGTGCCGGAGGTCCCGGTGACGGTGACTGATCCCTTCAGCTGACTGATAAGATTCCGGACCAGCTTGAAGCCCAGGCTGCGGGTCTGATAGATGTCCATCCCTTCCGGTATTCCTGTTCCATCGTCGCTGATGATGATCCGGACCTGATCGGCATTCTGCTGTGCGGAGATCCGGAGTATTCCGGTCTTCCTGCCGCTGAACGCATGCTTGTAGGCATTTGACAGGATCTCGTTCACGATCAGGGCACAGGGGATGGCCTTGTCGACCGGCAGGTAGATCTCCTCCACCTCAACCTCATGCAGGATCTCGGTGTCGGAATGGCAGTAGATGCTGGACAGGTCCTCGATCTGGTCCCGGATTTGCCTCCCCATGTTGATCCGGTCAAACTGCCTGCTCTCGTAGAGCCTGGTATGGATCTGTGCCATGGTCTTGATCTTCATCATCATGTCGGTAAGGACGCTGCTCGTGGCGGGATCGGTACTGCGCATCCGGGTCATATCCAGGAGGCTGGTGATGATCTGAAGGTTGTTCTTGACCCGGTGGTGGATCTCCCGGATCAGGGTCTCCTTCTCGTGGAGTGACGAGAGGAGGTTCTGCTCCGCTTCCTTCTTCTCGGTGACATCCTGGAAACTCCAGACCCGACCGATGATTTCGTCACCAAGCCGCTGCGGCTTGGAATGGCGCTCAACGATCCTGCCGTCTCGCAACTTCAACGTATCGTAGCTCTCCATCTGTGGATTCCAGTAGAGATCCTCAACGCGTTCGGAATATTCGAGAGGATCGTCCACCTGGGCTTGCATGAACGTGGAGATCTCCTGATCCTCGCGGATGGCAAGGAGGCTCTCTGGGATTTTCCAGAGTTCAGCAAAGTTCCGGTTGTAACTGGTGACCTTCCTCCCGGTATCAACAACATAGATCCCTTCAGTGGTCGATTCAAGGGCGGCATAGAGGAGGGAGAATGCCTCTTCCACGTGTTTCTTCTCAAGGATGATCAGATCTTCTGCATGCTTCCGGTCGGTGATATCCTGGCCCTGCGCGATCGTCGCAATGATGCTGGTCCCGTCCTCCTCGTACAAAGTCGCAGAGTTCCAGAGGATTACCCGGGTTTCACCGCTGGCATCGAGGATCGGTATCTCGACCACCTCCCACCGGTTTCCGGCAGATGCCTTCCTGATCAACTCCATCGCTTCTGTACGGAACTGCCCGGGGATGAGGATATCAGGGGTCTTTCCGATCACCTCCTCCTCCTTCCTGCCCGTGAGACGTTCGAATGCCTGGTTGAACCGTGTGATACGGAATTCCGGATCCCAGACGATGATGGGGGCATTGGCATAGGTGAGGAGGTTCTCCAGATACTGGCTTATCTCGCGCAGCTCTTCTTCGATCCTGATCTGAGGGGTGACATCGTACGAGACCTCTCCCGCTCCGATCACAGCCCCCTCTTCGTCACGGATGGGGGTGTGGATGACTTCAAAGACCCGCGGCCTCCGGCCGGGATTCTCAAATGCGATCGTCTGCTTCAGGGCAGTACCTGCAAGGACCTTCTGCCATTGTCGTACGGACTTTCTCTGTTCATCAGGCAGGTCGGCAAAGAGGTCGGCCATGTTCATACCAATCACGAGGTCCTTGCCGGTAATCTTCCGGATCTCGTCGGCATAGGCCTTGTTGAAGTAGGTGTAGCAGAGATCGGTATCTTCTGCTGCGATCATCACGCCCGATTGCTTGGTGGTGGCATTCAGGAGTTCCTGGGCGCGAATGAGCTCAGCTTCACGCTGGCGGAGGGCCTCTTCCGTCCTCTGCCGTGCCATTGCCGTTGCCACCAGGTCGGTCACCGCCCGCATCAGTTCGATCTCCTCGTCGGTGAACCTGGACCGGGTGGAGGTGCCAAAGGAGAGGGTCCCGATAGGAGCACCCTGGAACATCAGCGGATGGCAGGCATAGGCAGATGCGCCGAGAGTACGGACGAGGGCGGTCCGTTCTTCTTCGCTGTGCTGGATATCCTCGGCAATGATCTGTTCCCCGTCTCTTGCCACGCATCCGCAGACAGCCACCCCGAGCGGGAGGTGCCCGATCCCTCCCGCGATTTCCGGAGAGAGGCCTGCAAAGGCGTTCAGGCACAGGTCTCCAGAGGAGGGTTCGATCAGATAGTTGAGGAAGAGCTGGCAGTCGAGGTGATCCATCACCCGCTCGCAGATCTTCTGGACGATCTGCTCGGTAGGGTCGCTCGTGAGAAGGAGCCGGGCTGATTCAGCCAGGATATCGAGTTTCTGCATCCCATCCTTCAGGGCTTCCTCTGCAAAATGGCGATCGGTGACCTCGAGGCTCATGCTCACCAGGGCAACGACGGTTCCATCGATAACGATCGGTGCCAGGTACCAGTTGAACCAGGATTCCAGGGGGGGGTTGGACTGGTAGGGGAAGTCGAGGTGATGCTGGGGAAGCCTGGTCCGAATCACCTCATCGAAGACGGCTACTACTCCTGCCGCTTCGACCGCGGGAGCATAGTCATAAACGTTCAGCCCGGCCATGCCCTGGCTCCGGAAGGGTTCGCCGAAGAGCTCCTGGTAATACCGGTTGTGGACGAGGACGGTGTAAGGGGGTGTTACATCGAAGAGGACAAGCCCCGCCGGGATATTGTCAAAGAGAGCCCGGATCTCGGCCTGTCTCCGGTGCAGCTCAGATTCGATCCGTTTTCGTCCGGTGATGTCCTGGATCGTGGAGAGGGCATGGCTGGCCCCGCCGAAGGTGATCGGGATGACATCGACGGAGATCTCACGCTCTTCACCGGATTTTGTCTTTTCTGTGCACTCCAAATCCCTGATCAGCCCCTCTTCCTCCAGACGGGTCATGATCTCATTCTGGGCATCGCGATCCGAAATCCCGAAGGCTACTCTACTCCTGCCAATCAGCTCATCGCGCCGGTACCCAAACATCCTGATAAACGTCTCATTGACCTCTTCGATCAGCTGGTCAGGCAGGCTGGTGAGGGTGAGGGCGAAAGGAGCTTCCTGGAAGAGGGCGGCATACTTCTCCTCGCTCTCCCGCAAGGCATCCTCCGCGAGCTGTTGTTCGGTCAGATCGACGGTGGTGAGACCGAGCCCGGTAATGGTGCCGTTGCCGTCCCGCAGGGGCTCGACCGAGACCTCAACAAACCGGCGTTTTCCGTTGCTGGTAATCCAGAGTTTCTCCCGGGCCGGTCTCCCGGTGGCAAGAACTGATCGCTTCAGATCCACCAGCTGGCCTGCGTCGGGAAGGAGATCGTCATCGGTCTTTCCCACGATCTGGTCGGCGGGGCATATCCACGGGTTGAAAGCCCAGCGATAGACAAGGCCAGTGTCCTGGACTGCAACGGAGACCGGGGCGTTTTTCAGAGCTAGCCGGAACCGCTCCTCGCTCCGGCGCCAAGCCTCCTCTGCTTCCTTCAGGCCGGTGATATCCCGCACCACCGATACCGATCCGATGATTGCTCCCCCGGAATCCCTGACTGGAGCCGCGTTCACCTGCCGGTGACGGAGCATGCCGAGCGAGGGGACCCGGACGATCTCCTCCTGGCTCTTCACCGTCTCTCCCCTGAGGGCACGCAGGGGAGGAGCTTCCTCAACCGGCCGGGGGGTCCCGTCCGGGCGGTATACTTCGGCATTCCCCGCGATGGTCCTGACATCTCCGTTGAGGGATTCTCTGCTGAAGAGCTTCATGACCTCCGGGTTGACCAGCTCGAGGTTTCCTTCGGCATCGGCAAACCAGACCTCGTCAGGGATGTTCTCGATGAGCGCCGAGAGGCGTTCCTTCTCCCGCTGGATATTCTTGAGGAGTTCCTGTTTCTCTTCCTGAACGCGAACCCTGTCGGTGATATCCCTGCTGATTCCCCGGTACCCGAGCAGCCTGCCCGCAGCATCAAAGAACGGGGTCCCGCTGGTCTCGATCTGAATCAGGTGATCCTCGTCAATGCGGGCGGAGAGGACGAATCCTGAGAATGATCGCGGGGAGTCCGCAAGAGTCGCAAAGAACTGCTCCGCTTGTGCCCGATCTTCCGGGAGTAGTACGTCAAACGGGGTTTTCCCGATCATCGTTTCCGGCCTGATCCCCCAGAGCTGTTCCATCTGCGGGCTGCAGTATGTGTACCGGCCTTCCGCATCCATCTCCCAGACGAAGTCGCTCATGGTCTCGACCAGGGCCTGGTATTTCTGCCTACTCTCCCTGAGCTCTTCCTCTGCCTTCTTCCGCTCGGTGATGTCCTGTCCTTGTGCGATGGTAGCGGATATCTTCCCATCGTTCTCGATAAGTGCTGCCGTGTGCCAGAGGAGGATCCGTATCCCTCTGTCGAGGGTGATGACGGGAAGCTCCATACCGTCGAAATACTGTGTTCCCCTCCATCCAATGGCTTCTTTCGCCTGTTCATGGAATTCATCCGGGAAGAGTATGGTGACCCGCCTCCCAATCACCGATCCTGCCGATCTCCCTGTCAAACGTTCGAAGGCGTGATTGAACCGGGTGATGGTCAGGTCCTGATTACAGACTACTATCGGGCTGTTTGCCCTGGCAAGAAGGGTTTCGAGATACTGATTTGTTGTCAGGAGATCCGTTTCAGTCAGCAGATCATCAGCCTGTGTACAAAGACGATCTGATGCCGGATGATCGTTCTTTTCCTCTGATGGGTTCTGCTCAGTCAAAAAGAGACCTCCAGCAGCAGAAAAAAACGGATGTTTCAGGTTCCCTGCTGTATTAACGGTCTCTGGCACCTTCGTAGCAATAAATATTCTTGTCCTGACCGGCCTGAAAGCTCATAGGGGGGAAAGAGATGTTCCACTCTAAGGCACGAGACGAGTAACTCTCCCTGATCTCAATCGTCTCTTTCTTATTTTTGAGACGTCTCCAAAGCCTTATCAGGCTATCTGCTGAGAGCCCCGGTCGAGGGAGAGATTCATGAGGACCCATTATCCCATAATCATCGTCGCATTCATGATCGTGCTCGTTGTCGGATTCACCGGTGCGGCAGATCTGATCACCCATGAAACCTTTGCACTTGAGGGGTGTACTAACGGATGCGACAGCCCCAACACCGAGGCGGGTGTTGTCGATGCAGCGGACGTGATCACCAATTCCGCCATTCCCCTTGAAGAGTATCTCGTCCGGAATCCTGCCGGAACGAATACCGGGTTAGTCCCGATCCCGACGCTCAGTGGGGGATTGCCAGCCCCGTATTTCCCGGTAGGGCCCGATCACGGCCTTCACGTGGTCAAAACCTATACCCCGACAGGGTTGCTCACCTCCTACCTGGCTGGTGTCGATGTGACGAATGGCGGAGATGCAGGCTATGTGTACTACACCATCTCAGGAGACTATTTTTCGCAGAAGTCAGTGATATTCTGGATGGAAGCCGGTCAGACGGTAACGGTATGGGCAGAGCTCTGCGATGCGGTGGGGTGTACGGTACCCGTGCAGCAGGTCTACGTGAATGTGCGGCTCTATCACCCTGAATGGGGGGATGCCAATGTCGGGTCTTTTATCATCACCCCCACGCCGAATTACGGCTTTTTCGGCACACCGCTCTCCGGATTTGCACCGTTGAATGTCAGCTTCACGGCCATCTTCGACGGGACCAGTTACCTATGGGATTTTGGGGATGGCAATGCCAGCACCCTCCGGAATCCCACCCATACGTACCAGAATCCCGGGAGCTATAGTGTTCTCCTGGTAGTGGTGAATGGCGGAGTTCCGTACATCTTCACCCGGAGTAATTACATCTCGGTCATTCCACGACCATCGATCACGGTGGTGGTCCCCAATGGCGGGGAGGACTGGCCGGAGGGAGTCACTCATATGATCCGTTGGAACTATACCGGCAATCCCGGGTCCACGGTGAGGATCGAGGCGCTCCGGAATGAAACGTATGTGGGGACCGTCACTGCAGGCACCTCCATCGGATCAGGGGGCTCGGGCTCGTTCAGCCTGGTGATCCCGCCCGGGTTCCCGCTGGGGAGTGATTACAAGATCAGGGTTACCAGCACGAGCAACGCTACTTTTACTGATACGAGCGATGCACCCTTCACGATCAGCGGGGTCCCCACGATCACCGTGGCCTCACCCAACGGAGGGGAAGACTGGGTGCAGGGATCGCTTCAGACCATCAGCTGGACTTATACCGGCAATCCAGGACCCACGGTGAGGATCGAAGCGCTGCAGGGGACGACGCTGCTGGGAGTGATCACCCCTGGCGTTGCCATCGGGTCGGGTGGCTCGGGCTCGTACAGCCTGACGGTGCCGTTCAGCACACCTCCCGGGACTGGCTTCAGGATCAGGGTCACGAGCACCAGTTACCCGGACTGCACTGACACCAGCGATGCCCCCTTCACCATCAGCCCCGCCATCACCGTGGCGTTTCCCAACGGCGGGGAAACCTGGGTGCAGGGATCTCTTCAGACCATCAGCTGGAACTATATTAGTACGCCGGGACCCAGCGTGAAGATCGAGGCACTCCGGGGGACCACCCTCCTCGGGGTTATCACTCCCGGTAGTTCCATCGGGTCAGGTGGCTCCGGCTCGTACAGCCTGACGGTCCCTTACACCATATCCCCGGGGACTGATTTCAGGATCAGGGTCACCAGCACCACGTATCCGGCCTGCACTGATACCAGCAATGCCCCCTTCACCATCAGTCCTGCGATCACCGTGACATCGCCCAACGGCGGTGATAACTGGGTTCGGGGTTCCCTCCAGACGATCAGCTGGAGCTATACCGGTGATCCGGGATCCACCGTGAAGATCGAGGCGCTCCGGGGCTCAACGGTAGTGGCGGTAATCACCCCAGGCACTTCCTTCGGGTCGGGTGGCTCCGGCTCGTACAGCCTGACGGTCCCGTTCAGCACCCCCCTCGGGACTGATTACCGTATCAGGGTAACCAGCACCACATATCCGGCCTGCACAGATGCGAGTGATGCCCCCTTCACGGTCAGTGCACTATGACGTCAAGGATGGAGACAGGGAGAGGAGCCTGTCACAGGGTGAAGATACTCCTCATCTCCTCTCTTGGCGCTTTAAAAGACTCTCACCCCTCCATCCCCGATTCACATCCGTCACAGAAATCACCATAGTCCCAGGGAAATCCAGGGTTTTACCAAAAAGGCAGTAATTTCTTCTTCTGAATTCTGAAACCAATCAGCATTCATTAATACTATGAAGGAGAGGAGGCCTGTACTATGGCATCGCCTGGGTCTGCCCTTCTGACGATTCTGGTCCCCCTGATCATTTCAACGATTATCATCTATGTGATCGTGAAGCTGCTTGGTGAAGAAGAGGGTATCATTACCGCATTGCTGGCTGCCATTGCCGGCACCGTCATCTATGCCGCCTTCTCGTTCCTGCTGGGCCCGGGGTGGATTGCCGCACTGATTGCGGGGATCGTGTGGCTGCTGGCACTGCGAAGCCTCTACAAGATCGGATGGCTCAAATCCCTGGTCATTGCGGTCGTTATCTGGAGTGCGACCACCATCGTGGGATGGTTCCTGCCAACGCTCATGGGCCCGGTGTGAGGGATGAGGGCGGGAACATGCAACTATTTCGGAGTTGAATCATGGCAATTGACGTGAACTGGAAGGCGCTCGGGCTCGGGTCGGTGATCGCTTTTCTCATCGGCTGGTTCATTTTTGGACTCCTTGGAGCGGTCATCCTCGCCATCATCGTGATGGTACTCCTGGGCATCATCAAATTCCGCTGAACGCGATGCAACTGATTCACCCCCCCGGTCCTCTCAAGCAGGTGGTCGATGTGACAGGAGGATGTCCTTTATTCTCTGCGGCACGAAAGGGAAGGCACGGGGATCCACGGTCCGGTCGGAAGAACCCCCCTTTGCTGGGATCGAGTGGAATATCGAGGCCGTGTATAACACGTTCATAGGCCCTCCCAACAACTGGACGAAGGAGGTGATCGATTCGAACATCCTCGACAAGCTGGACGAGCGGGAAGTGGTGGATTCAGCATGGGACCCGGATTCCATCATGGAGTATGAATTCGAGGAGGGGCTGATCCTCATGCCAGAGCAGTACAAGGCAGGGATCATCCCTGCCGGGGGGAAATCTGCAATGGACCGGGAATGGATCCAGCACGGGTATCCCCCGTCAATCGTCAGCGAAGCGATCTCGCTGAATACCCCGGTCGTGCTCAACCAGCAGCCGGGAAAGGCACGGGAGTTTGCATTCTCCCCCCTGGAGACACGACCCTATGACATGCAGACCTTCGGGGATTCTGATATCGTGATGGTCCTCTTTGAGGAGATCAACGGGAGGAGGCACCAGCTCGATACCGATGACGACAGCGGGGAGAACCGGAATGCCCACATCCTCCATACGCTGAACGAGGGAGCCAGATACCTCCTGAGTATTCGGATGTACTGGAACTGGACGACACCGAGTGATGCAGCGGTCAAGGTGTGGCAGGGAGTATCCGCACCCGTTTTTCCAGAGGAAGTGGCTCCGGGAGATCCTTCCTCTCTCTCTGCAAGAACGTATCTTTCACCCATTTCTTCTGGAACGAACAGGACCCTGATAGACTCCAGGTATAAACCAGGATGCCCTCATTCGACCCAGTGCAGGACATCCCGTATCACAGACCACCGTGGCGGCTGATGCTCCACGTCTTTTCCGAGTACCCAGTACCGGTATTTTTTGTCAAGCGACCCATATTTTTCTTCCATCTCGAGCCAGTAATTGAGAAACATGAGTGAGGCATCGTCGCAGTCTCTGGAGACCACATAGACGCAAGGGATCTGGTAGATATCAGACGGCTGCAGGATCGCGACATCGTAGAAGGGGTGGAGCAGGGTCATGGCTGTCCCCACCTCAGCAGTGGTCAGGAGAGCCTCGGCCTCGGTCTGGTTGAAGAACCGTTCCGGGGATTCGAGGGGGATGAACGTAGCGTTGGGAAAGAGCCTGATCGCGGTCTGGTAATAAGCTGACGTGTCGGCAATCCCTATCACCAGGTCTTTTTTCTTCACAACCTCGTCCCACTGCGCAAACTCGTCCTTCCGGTCATCCCGTGTGACGAAGGCCAGGTGCAGATCGAGATACGGTGAGGTGAACCTCGCCTCATCCGATATTCCCGGGACAAGAACCACCCCGGACATCACGATATCGCAGCTCCCGTTGTTGACCCGGTCGAGAAACGTCTCGCGGTCTACGGGAATGAACTCGATGCGGGAGACATTCAGGGTTCTCGCCAGGTCATAGGCCATGTGGATATCATACCCGACCAGATCACCGTCCCTGTTGAAGTAGGCAAGCGGCATCATGTCCGGATTATACCCGACCCGGAGGAGATCCCGGCTCTTGATCCGTCTCAAAAGACTCTCTTCAGCAGGGAACATGTCCTGGCGAGGGGACACCTCCGAATAGGGTTGGTAGATTGTTGTATCGATCTCCCCCCCGCTGACCTCCGGGGGCATCTTCATGTTCAGCACGGTCTCGCCTCCCTCCGGGGAATCACCCAGGAGCGAGGTGAAGCCAAGCCGGAGCCCGATGACGGCGCCGGAGAGGACGAGGATTACGATAACAAGAGAGATCAGAGCCCTTTTTGCCCTGAGTCCACCGAGGCCGGTGAGGAACGCCGTGACGATGGCAGAGAGGGAGAACATGGACATGCAGGTCAGGGCAGAGGCAAAGTAGACGTGGAACGGGTTGGAGATCAGGTAGAGCTGCATGGCGTCGGCAGGCAGCCTCATCAGCTCAAGGATGAACTGGAGCGAGAGCTTGGGCGACCC